>Ga0325402_1000209_pt1 | contig 34422 bp, 15 predicted proteins | sample PopdelMetagenome_22_FD_207212 | JGI IMG/M metagenome (GOLD analysis project Ga0325402, IMG submission 207212) | Populus deltoides microbial communities from Bellville, Georgia, United States - Xylem-PdKOR-R3 | ecosystem: Host-associated > Plants > Phyllosphere > Stem > Wood/Secondary xylem... | reverse complement strand
TTTTTATATATATATATATATATATATATATATATATATAAAGGAGTGAACATTACCAAAAAAAAAAAAACAGGGGGAATCAGTTGAAGGAGTTTGTCTAATCTAATCTCGAAATAAATACCTTACTCTAACACATATCGTCCATGAAATTAGTTTAAACGAAAAATATTAGTTATATTATATCTTTACAAGTTCTTTTTTTTGGTCCAATATCTCAAATTCTAAATGGACATCTATTTAATGTTTTTTTTTTAAATTCAAAATTGTTTTCTTTTATTAAATAAAATAGTAAATTTATTAATGAAACTATAAAAATTTCAGGAATTCTTAGCCGCTGAAAATTTTTAAGATTTCCAAGAAAAAAAATCAATTTTTTTAAGGAAATGTACAAGAATTTAATTGTTTTCGAAAACATTAATAGCTAAGAATTTTAGATTTATTTATTTCCTAAATATTTCATTTCTTAAAATAAAAACTTCCATTTTTAAAAATAAACTGTAGATTTTAGTCTTAATCTTAATCTTAAATAAATTCCAAATATTTTAGCTGTTAAATATTAATTTGAGTATTTTATTTTTCTATTTTCTAAAACAATGTCACAAATTGAATGGCTAAGAGTTTTTGATAACTTTTATCTAAGCATGTCAATATTCCCATCTCACTGGACTGTCTATTATACCAGTAGAAGCTGGAAAAACACATAGAGTATGATCCAAATGATTCCTGAAAACATCACCATACCTTGATTCTATAAATCCATTATTTTTCATTAAACCCCTATTTATACATATGTTGCACATATCCTTTGGGATTCCACCAGATCTGTAGGTTCAACTTCCTAACTCATATATATGTGTGTGTGTGTGTGTGTGTGTGTTTGTTGTGATATGCTAGTTAATGCGGTTAGATGATTTTGCCAAACTTGTATGACTGTAAACTATATATAAAGTTGTCAGATTAATATTCTTGGCTCTCTCAAATCTGTCATGGTATTAAGTCATGAACTTGTTAAGATTGTTTAGTTTGGTATGAGAAATTTTGTTGTGAAAAACCTGTAGCAATTATAGATGAATGTTGCAATAGGGGAGAAATTAGAAATAACACAAGATTTAATGTGATTTGGCAATGTCCCTACATCCACAGGAGCGAGGAACTTTTATTTCTTACTATGTCGAAATAGGGTTACATGGTATGTATTTATAGGAGACCCTAAACCATCCAAGAAAACTTAATTGCCTACGGAATCCTAACCATCCAATGAGTATTAATATTTTTTTCTAATACTCCTTTACCGTACAGCGGGGGTGTTGTCCCCGCACCCCCAACCTATTAATCATCCCTAAAATCAAAATAGAAAATAAATCCTAGAGAGGAAAATGTCGTCATTCTGCTTCGCTCGGTACATTCCACTCCAACATCTACTTATGAATAACAAACTACAACAATCTCCACCTTGGCCAATGAATATCCACCCCTTATGAGAAAAATAAGGAAAACTCCACCTATAACAATAGGTTGGGACATCTCCCATCTAGCATATGGAGATATTAATTAAGTCCTAGCAGTGCTTGAACTTATTTGTGGCACTAAACTTTATCAACATGTCTATTGTATTTTCAAAAGTGTGAACTTTTTCGAGCAACAGTTCACTAAAAAAAACCAATTTCCTAATCCTATGAAACCTCGCATCTATGTGCTTGGTTCTTGCATGATATACTTGGTTCTTTGCTAAGTAAATGAAACTCTGACTATCATAATGCAACTGAACTCCACCTTGCTGAATACCCAGCTCTTTGACCAAATCTATAAGTCGCAAGGCTTCCTTAGTAGCCTTAGCCACTACCATATATTATGACTCAATAGTAGATAATGCAACTAGAAACCGAACCATTGACTTCCAATAAATAGGCCTCCTTACCAGAGTAAATATATAACTTATGGTAAACCTCCTATCATCCAAGTCGCATGCATAGTCTGCATCAACATATCTCACAATTGAAGGATTACCATGATGTCTGCTAAATATGATACCATAGTCTATAATACCCTTCAAGTATATGAAGATCCACTTGAGTGCATCCCAATATTGTCTTGAATTTGATAGAAACTTGCTCACTACACTAATTGTGTGTGCCAAATCTAGTCTTGTACAAACCATAACATTTATTAAACACCCAATTGCACTAGCACAAAGGACATTTGACATGCCTTTCCTTTCATCATTTGTCTTCGAGCACTGTGCAATAGATTATCTGAAATGATTTGCTAAAGATGTACTCATGGGTTTTGTATTATCCATTTGAACCTTGTCCAACACTTCTCAACATAACTACATTGAGATAACTATAATCTCCTGGTAATTCTATCTATATGACTCTCCATCCTAAAAATTTTCTTAGCAGCATCCAAATTCTTCATGTCAAATTCTCTACAATAAAGTCTTAAACTTTTTGACCTCACTCATATTCTTTGTTGCAACTAGCATATCATCCATATAAAGCAATAAAAAAAAGAGTCATCATTTAGGCTATTTATGTAAACATAATAATTATACTCACATCTTTTGTAGCCAATCCTGATCATGTAATAGTCATATTATTTGTACCACTATCTTGAGGACTATTTCAATCCATAAAGTGACTTCCTCAATTTACAGACTAAGTGTTCCTATTTAGGTTGACTAAACCTTTTTGGCTATACAATGTAAATTTGCTCCTCCAAATCACCATGGAGAAAAGTTGTCTTATAATCCATTTGTTTTAACTGCATATTAAAACGTTCTACTAAGCTTAACACTATACTGATGGAAGTATATCCGATTACAAGGGAAAATATCTCTTCATAATCAACTCTTTTCTTCTGTGAGTAACCCTTTGCTATTAGACGAGCCTTGAACTTCTCACCTTTCTTTTATGATATTGCTTCTTTCTTCTTTTACACTCATTTGCATCCTATCACCCTCTTCCTCTCTAGAAGTTCAGCAAACTCCTATGTCTAGTTCTTATACAGAGACTCCATTTCTTCTTTCATAGAACTCATCCATTTACTTTTATCTTAAATGTGTAATGCCTCTTGAAAAGTAGTACGATCCCTACTATAAGTAATAAGTGCATAAGAGACCAAATCTTCAAAATTATACCTTAAGGGTGGCCTAGAAGTGCATTTAAGCCTGCATAAAGCTATATTATCATGTTGTTGGTCTTCTGAACTAGAACTCCTTGAATTCTTAATGGTTTCTTCCTTAATATGAGTATCTCACTCTATATACATCTCATGGTCATTATTGTTATAATGTTTTTGGCACTTGTTTTTTTTTTTTTCCTGAGTACATTGTAACATGGCTTTTTCATCAAAACAACACATCTCTACTGATCACCACCTTGTTTGCCTTTGGATCCTAGAGATTGAAACCTTTCACCCTATTTTTGATACTCTAGAAAGATACATTATCTAGACTTCATATCAAGCTTTGACCTATTATCACTAGAAACATAAACATAGGTTGGACATTCAACACTTTCAAACTAGAATAGTCACTGGACTACCTATCCATATCTTTTTTGCTACTTTCCCATTTAGTTTTGCCCTAGGTGATCTATTAATAAAAAAAAAACATAACATATTCACTACTTCTACTCATATGTTCTTAGCAAACCTTACATTGAGCCTAAGACACCATACTTTTTCAACTATTGTTCTGCTCATCCTTTTCACTACAACATTATGTTGTGGTGTCTTGGATACTGTAAAGTGTCTCTTGATCCCATGATGCTCACATAACTCTATGAACTTCAAATTTGTGCACTTAATACCATTGTCTGACATAAGGCATTTGATCTTCCTCCATCTTTGGTTTTTGACTTTTGTTTTCTATACATTGAACTTGGCAAACATTTCTGACTTATATCTCATGAAGTACATTCAAACCTTTCGTGAATAGTCATCAATGAAAATCACAAAATATATATATCCTCAACATGATGCTACCCTTACTGGACCTCAAACATCTGTATGAACATAGTCAAGAATCCTTTTTGTTTTATGTAAGGTTGTCTTGAACTGCATCTTATTCTATTTTCCAAGAACACAATGCCTACAGAAATCAAGTTTGTATGTTTTGAAACCCTTCAATAGATTCTTTTTATGAAGGTCCATCATCTCACACTCACCCATATGGCCTAATCGCATGTGTTATAAAATTATGTTACCTAACTCAGATTCTACAATTATAGCTCCACCTACAACTATGGTACCTAACAGTCTATAAATATTTCTAGACAATCTTTGTCCCTTCATGACTGTCATAGCTTTTTTACTCACTTTTAATACTCCATCTTCAAACTCAAAGCTGCACCTATTACGGTCTAAAATGCCTAAGAAAATCAAATTCTTCCTTAAATCTGTTATATGTCTAACATCACACAAAGTTATAACAGCATCATCAAACTTTTAAATTTTGATATTTTTTATTCCAATAACTTTGCATGGATCATCGTTACCTATAAGAACAAAATCATAATTGACTAACTTGTAGTTGTCTAACTAATCTTTATTGAGAGTTATATGATAAGTGTTGGGTTCCTAAATATCATACACATAACGGAAACAATAAAACAAAATTATTTGGGAGTATCTAGAATCTCGTTAGACAAATCTAGAGTTGTTTAGGGATTTATTACGTGAAGATTTGATCTTCTTCAGCTTTGAATAATTCTTTAAAGGTTGAGTTGCCACAAACCATAAGTCAGCCAATTGTTTAGCCTCCAATTGTAATCCATATGAACCACTAGTAAGAAATCTTCTAAATTCCTACTTAGAAGAAAGTGATTACTAGGCATAGAGTGCTAGCTTTTTATTTTATGACATACATAGTTTTTTATATCTAACAAATAACCACACTAAAATAAGAGGCATGACTTACTATTTATAGAAAAATGTAAAAAAAAAAACAAAAACCCTATAAATTAGCAAAATATCAATTTTCCCTAAATAATATTCATATATTAATTTAGGATAATTTTAGAAATTAACTCAACCAAGTTCTTACTTGATTTTTCTAGGTCTAGAAATATAATCCTTGTGTTAATTATATTCTAATACTTAATTTCTAAAATATATTTTAATCAAGTCATAATTAATTAAATCATCTCAATTTAATTTCTGACTAATGGTTCTTAGGCCTCGTTTGTTTGCTGAAAATAGTTTCCTTTTGGAAAATGGTTTACTTGGAAAGTGAATTATTTTCTGATGTTTAGTAATGTCATGGAAAATAAGTTGGAAAATATTTTTTAGTGTTTGGTTATGTCATGGAAAATGAGCTGGAAAATAACTTATGAATATTTTTTTTTCAAGTTTATTAAAATAATAAAGAACAAATCTTACAAATTAAAAAGTTGAATGAGAATGAGATTGAAAAAAAAATCTAATTTCATAAATTATCTCAAATAAAATAAATAACAATCAAAATAATAGAGATCAAATCTAACAGATAAAAAAAATTAAAAGACGATGAGATTAAAATAATAATAATTATAATTTCATAAATTATTTCAAATAAAATAATTAACAATCAAAAGAATAAGGACCAAATTTGATATATATAAATAATTTTAATTAAAAAAATAATAAGAGAAAAGCAAATAACAATCATAAAAATAAGCACCAAAGTTAATATAAAAATTAAAATAAATCAAATCAAATCAAATTCTAAAGGGTGAAATTGAAAAAAAAATATTCAAAACAAAATATATAGCAATCAAAAGTTTGAGGCCCAAATTTGTTATAATTAGCAAATAATATAATATTTCTAATTTTTTTCACAACTTCTTGAAAGTGTTTTCTGCCTAAAATAAAAGGAAAACACTTTTCTGAAAACCAAGCCAGATTTTTCTTTAACTAGAAAGTGTTTTCCGTTGATCAATTTTTCTAATGGCAAACAAACACAGGAAAGTTTGGAAAGTGATTTCCAAGAAACCATTTTCCGCCAAACAAACGAGGCCTTAATGTGTGTGATCCATTAGGCTCCTAATATGTTGGTACGTATAAATTATAATTATAATTGAATAGAATTAAATAATTTAATTTATTATCAATTCAATAATTAATTAATTTATATTTGAATATCAGGTGCACTGTCTAATAACGTGTCATGATCCCCCAAATATTAGAAAAGTCATTAGTGGTTTGACTTAATATTTCATTAATCGGTTTTTCAGTGTAATTAATATTCTTTAATCAATAATGTTCTAATTTAACATTAAAGCATGAAGTATGTCTGCTATGTTAAATCATATTTATTCTCTACATAATAGTCATTGATCATTTAAATAAGATTTGAAACTCTTTCCAAATCTCATTTTACCTTGACCAATGATTTTTCAATCAATACTATTTGAGAACATATGAAAAACATTTTCCTAATTTACTTAGGGTGATGAATCATCTCTTGATCACTCAAATACCTTCATATAATTCATATTATATCCAATATCTACCCTTTTATTACCTCGATTAAGATAACATGTAACAGAATCAAAGTATAACATTCTCTATGTAAGATAATTTAGTGATCTCAAGTCTAAGAATCACTTACACAACCATCACGTGAGTCTTTCTATAGACATAAGTGATCTCTCAATATAGAATTTTCATGCGAGTCAATGAATTGTCTTATGACAAGCACCTACATATCAGTTCTAAGTATCTCTTATACCTCATCTTATGAGAATAACTGCTTCATTTCATAAAGGAAAGAGCATAATATGTATCAGTCTCTACGACTCTAATAAATGTCCAATATTTATGAGAGCATCGACCAAAAATATTTTAGAAACAATGTTTTGATACAATAGGAATCTTATAATTATAACAACGTTATAATTTTCTTTGCAAAGCATTTTTGTCCCATGGACTTTATCTTTACTCTAGATTCATAAATTAAATATTAAATTCATTAATCTAATATTATATGAATATTAAAGATAAATTAAGTTTTTATTAATAACAAATATGTATTTACATGAATATAATAATGACACGTGTAACCAATTGGTTAACTACTGGGTATCTTAAACTAACAATCTCTCACTTACACTAAAATCAATCGCTCATGTATCTAATAACATATTACTTTATATAACATTAATGCTTCTGTATGGATAATGACTTAATAAGAGGATCTTTTATATTCTCTTTGGTAGGTACTTGTTATATCTTTACATATTTTATTTTATTGATTTACTGAATCAAATAGAATTTCTTAAGTACTTGTTTGGATTATTGATGAGATATTGTTTCCTTTATTTATGCAATGACTCCATTGTTATTATAGTACGGGGCAACTAGATCAATAATGTTAGGAACCAACCTAGTTCACTGATGAACTTCTTGATCTAAACAACTTGTTTGTTTCCTCAAACATGAAGGTGTACTCTTATTCAGTTGTAGAATTAATTGTGCTTTTTTAATTGAAACTCTTCTAACTCAGAGCACTACCATTTAGAGTAAAACATATTTTGACTACTATTTACTATTTTCTCAACATTTCACTGAAACAATCTTAATCCAAACAATTTTGAACTTCTAGTTTATCTTTTTCATTAATGGATCCTATAACCAAGTATAGGATACCATTTTCATCATATATCTTTCAATCTGTATCTTAAAACACATGTCTTTGGAGGAAGGTTTTCCATGTAAAATAGATAAGAATTCAATCTTAGATTCTTGCATGCTAAGCTATTTTAGCATCCAGTCTTTATGCATAGATTGAGACAATCTAAGCAAAACTTCTAGATCTATCTTTGCAAATCTTTGTATTTAATATAAAGTTGTTTCTCCTAATTTTTTTATGGAGAAATTCTTGAACAACTAAAACTTTTTTGATTAAAGTAAAGATATATTGTTTCTTAACAATAATATGTCATTTACATAAAATATTAGAAAAACAACACCATTCCCACTAACCTTTTTGTAAACATAAGGTTTATTCATATTTATTTTTTATGAAATTAAACCTGTTGATTATACCATGAAAATTGGATATTCCTACTCCTTAAAGCTTGTATTGTATATTTGTACATTGTCTTTCATGTTAATCTTTCTTTTAAAGACTCACTTAGATCCATTAAGTTTTATCCCTTCAAGTGGATCAATCAAGTTCCAAACTTGGTTTATACATGAAGTCCATAGCTTCAAGTCATTTCTTTGAATAAATATTATATATTAATTCAAAGTAATTGGTAGGATCATCAATTATGAGCAACATGGCATTCACAACTTCCATGAGAGGTCCTTATATCATTGATGCATGACATATCCTACTAAATTTATAGAGATATTGTTTTTCTTAAGATCAGGCTAAACATCCAATGCTTTAGCATTGAAAATATATTTCATCTAGATATTATGTTCTAAGAGGTATAAAGAATCTCATTCTCTTTTAAATAATTCTTGAAATATTTGATCAAATATCAATCACCTTGATCCAATAAAAGTTAATACTTAATCCAATATATATTTCAATTTTATTATAGTTTATATTGAACCCGAACATATTAAATTTAGGTATATACAAACCATTCATATAATTATGGGGTCCATAAGAACATCATTATTATAAAAGAATAATATTTATCCTAAATAATAAATTTAAATTCATTTAATACTAAATGAAATGGAATCAATGTCTTAAAATACTATAACAAAATAGCAATTATAAAGTTCTAGTAACAACTCATTAGGCAAAACAAAATAACTAATTCCTAAAACTAATGCATAATTAGTTCCTATAGTTAATGCAACAAACCTTGCTTCATTACTAAGTTATAGATCCACTTTGCCTTCAATTAATCTTCAACTTTTCTTTAGTTCCTACATGCAATTGAAAATGTGAAAACCACATTCGATATTCAATACCCAAGAACTATAGTGCAAAGTAGTAAGATAGTTTTCAATTATAAACATACCTGAAGTATAAGCTTTTTTGCCTTCATGGTTGCAAGGTATTCATTGCAATTCCTCCTCTAGTGTCCTTCCTTGCCACAATAATGACAAGTGCTCATGTCTTTCTTGATGCCCCCACTAGTTTTTTTACTTTAAAGATAACACCATTATTCTTCTTATCCTTCTTCTTAGAAGACTAAACTAGAAGAACTATGTCTTTTTTCTTCTTAAAAGCTCATTCATCAGTCTCAAGCATATTAAGCAATTCTGGCAATGTACTATCCAACTTGTTCATGTGATAGTTCATAATAAGTTACGAAAAGCTTTGGGTAATGACTGCAAGACTAAGTCAATACTTAACTCATGGTCCATGAAAACATTCAATTGGCCCAATCTCTTAATATAGCCAATCATTTTCAAAACATGGGTGTTCACTAAAGAATCCTCTATCATCTTATAGTGGAACAATTCCTTAGAGGTCTCATACCTCTCGATCCTACTAGCCTCATCAAGCAATTTTTTAAGATGCATAATCATAGTATGGGCATCCATATTCCCATGTTGCCTTTGAAGTTTAGTTGAAATATTGGCTAGCATCACACATATAGCTTGGTCATCATCATTAACATAACATTGATGTTCATTCCTAATTTCTTCTTTGGCATCCTCAGTAGGGGCATTTGGAATTTGATTTTCTATAACATACAATCTCTTTTGTTGCTTGAGAACAATTCTCACATTTTAGTGTCAATCCAAGAAATTTAGTTTAGTCAATTTGTTAGCATCAAATATGTTTCGTAGGGATATGTTACTACTCATTTTGATTAACCGACCTGTTTTTATAAAGATAGAGAGTATTAGTTTCATGCATATATATTTAAATTCTAAATTTATATAAGGTCTTTAATTCTAATTTGATCTTCCACTATTTTCTTGCAAATTAATAGCCCTCCCTATTAATTCAGGAAATCTCTCTTAGACTTTCCTAGTAAGTTAGGATCTCATTTAATTTATCTGACTTTCAGTGACTCAACAAATAAGAAATAAAATAAATTAGGTAGATAACATAATTTATCAATTACTTTTCTATAAGACTCCTAGATTAGTTAGGTGACAACTCTTTATCTAAACATATCTTATATGTTTTGCCTAACTCATGTCTCTAACCTTACATGATCATGAGTGACTCATCCAAATCATATAGGTTAGTTCAGTATAACCAATTTTATAGCATTAAACATATTCGATTAACGGTAACCTTGAGTGACTCAACAAGTTATCCATGAATAAAACTCTGGTTTTACGCATATAAAATTGCAAGGCAACTATTCATGTACTTAATATATTAATGAGAGATTTATTATCAATTAATAAGGTCTCATACATAACATGGTATAACAGATATACATTTCATACATAACAATTTATATATAAACATACACCCCTAACATATCATTCTAATTGGATGATTATGAACATATTTATGCTAATTTTCTTGAGCCAATGAAGGGAATTAGATGGTTAGATATTAGATAGCTACTATAAATCTTCATAAGTCCTTTGCAAGCACCTCAATTGTATCATTCATCGTCATTTCTTTCTTCATCTTGGATTACAAAATAATTTCTTACCTAAATTCCTACATTTCTAAATTACATAACATTTACATAATTAATTAAGAAATCTTGAGTTACATTCGAGTGGAATTAAATAATAGAAGAATTTACAATGTAGAAGAAAAATAGAGATAAGACAAAACACGCAAATCTTATTTAATATTATAATCATTCAACCATAAAAACACAATCACATTGGTCTTTAATGTCCATAATCATTCATCATGCATAAGAACATATTAATATGTATAATAAAATTATTGGATGCTTCAATTCTAATTATTGGTTTTATAATATTTCTAACTCTTATAAATATTAAATTCAAATCAAATTTGATAATTTCCCAAATATAATAAATTTTATTTCTTATAGATTCTTTTATTCAAAAACCATTTTTAAAAATTGAATAAAACAATTAATCATATTAGAATTCTTATTAATATCCTAAACTATTTTAGTATCAATTAAATAAAAATATTTTAGTTTCAAAACTCTATTCACTTTAGAAAAAGAAGTGAAAAACTATTTTTCTAAACATTATTTAATTAAACATTTTAACTAAATCCTGAACCTATTAGCATACAACCAAACTCAAAAAATTTTAATTAAAAATTTTAACTCAATCTTAATCCAATTAGAAAAGGTAATTCTAGAATTAATTTAATTTATTGTTTCAATTTTAATAATAAAAAAAATTATTATTTTATATATGGAGGGCTAAAATCATAATTTCAGCCCCAAATATATCTAAAAATAGTTAGATATAAGTTGCAAGAACAGAATCATAAATTAATGCCCCTTCTTCTTCTTCTTGCTGCTATAGTTGCTGCTGGATTGGGCTACCCATGCTGGTAGCAGCGATTAGTAGCGACAACAATGGCAGTTGTTGCGTGCAGCCACACGAGGCTACTATCTGGTGCTGCATCTCAAGTAGTGTCAGTCAAACTGGTGTTGCATTGCAAAGGTAACAACCCTTAGTTGCTACCTCTCCAACCTCCAGCGATCTGGTTGTGCACGCAACACAAGCCAGTCGCACCAGCGATGCAAGGGCCACCTCTAGTGAGCACAACTTTAATTTTTTTAAAAAAAATCAATTGTGGATTCTGGCCAAACCTAAAAAAATACCGCTTGATTTAGCCAAACCAGTAGCTAGAATTTTTTTAAAATTTTTTTGAAAGACATGATTTTTCCAACCAATTCTTGGTCGGATTCCGGCCAAATCTGGAAATTCCATCCAAATCTGACCAGAATAGTAACTGAGTGATGAAAAACATTTTGTTTTAAATCTAATTTAAAAAATTATGAGATAAAAAAAATTGAATTTTTGAAAAAAAATATTTATTTCACATATAAAATTAATTTCTAATTAACACCAATAACAATTAAAACAAGCAATCAAATTACTCTAATTGTTCTAATGCAGGCTCCACCACTACTATTAGCTTCTCAAATATCGTAATCTTAAGGTTTTGTAAACCTTCTAAGGAGATAGACTTCATTAGCATTATTTTTAGAAAGAATAAAATTGTGAATTTTGTTTTCATATCGACAATCTTTTTTGCTCATCAAATATTTATATTCTATATTTATTGTTATCTTTAACTTCCGCTAGCTGTTGTTCTCTTGAGAACTTATTGAGGTTCTTATTTCTTAATTGACTAATCAATCAATTAGTGCATCATGGAACACCATAATTAATCAGGATTTATCTGTTAAGGTTGATAGGAGGAATTTTTCTCCTAAGAGTAAGAGTCCCATCTCCGTGTTCTTGTAAAGGGCAAAAGATAAGCTCGGCGTTCTTGATTGCTCTAGTCCCGAACCTGTAGATGACAAGCAGAAGGCACAGTGGAAGATAACTAATCTCCTCGATAACCAACCCTGTCAACGACATCCCTTTGAGTCTTAGGCCTTATCAAACTGCTACTGCTTTGTGGAAACACCGAGAGAGAGTTTTCTCTCAGACTAGTCAAGCAAGGCAATTCGAGTTGGAGTTTGAACTCAAACTATCAACAGGATGAAAAAGACGTTCAGACTTGTTATTCAGGTATTATTTCTTTGTGGGCATAACAAGATATAATTACTACTGTCAATGTTCCAGTCACAACCTTTGAGGCCGAAAACAAAACAAGCTATGCAATTTCTTATGAAGCTATTATCAGAATTCAAAATTCTTCGTACTGACATTTTAAGTTGTAAGAATCAGCCAAGTATTGATGCAAACCATTTCTGATTTCCTTAGTGAAGAAACACATCTTAAATATAAACTGATTCACACTTGATACCACTGGTTCAAGCACGAGCTCGGTCTTCCTTCCTTCTTGTTATTGGGCTAACCCAAAGGTTAGGATCAAGGGCGATCCTGTGTTGTAGGTGCCATGGCACCCCTAATCTCAAAATTGAGATCAGCACTGACACTCTTGTTAGGAGCTACGACACTTCCAATTTCAACTTCTTTTGGAACTGGTTTATATAGTGCTTATTTCCCTGATTTTTGCTTGCAGTTTAGCAGTTGAATCAGCTGCATCCTGGTTATCTAGTCTATGACAAGCCACCTCTTTCTGTAGAACTTTCAGAGCTCGATTTGCTTCCTCCCAAAGGTGATCCTGAAGGTGTTCAAGTTTGTGAATTTCATGCATTAACGTGAAAGGTGCAGTTGATGATTGCCTCGTAGACTGTCTTGGCATCGTTTTCATGATTCTATCATAGTGGATTGGCTCCTTGCTGCCAAGATCTAGCAAGGATGCGTCAGAGTAAGAGAGATATTTATTCACTGATGGACAGGGTGATTCCAATATGCTTTGAAGCATGTCAATCCTCTTGAAGTTTTTTGAGCAATTCAGCCACCTTAGATCCTAAGTTTCTAGTTCCACCTCTGATTAGGACGACCGACATTCAGGGTCGCCATTGCTTCCATCACATAGTAGAAAGAGGAACTTTAACAACCACTAAAAATGTCTGGCCAATTTATTTTTGGTTTTCAACTTTGGAAAGAAATTACAACCGAAAAGGACATCGAGCTTTTCATGCCTCAAACACATTGGGCTCATAGAATCAAAGGCTACCAACAAATGACGCTTCCCTTTCACACAATGATGAGCCACAAAAGATTCAGAGCACTTTACTTTTAACCTTGCCAGCTTCCATATCTACCGCTGGCATCTGACGAATGAAAATCAGTTTCTGAATCTTGGTTCATTGATTCCGCCGCTTCTAATCTGATGATGTAGTGACTTTTTTTAAAAAGAAAATAAATATTTTTCTTTATATTTATTTTTCTATTATGTATTGTTACGTTTTTTTTTTTTTTAGTTTTTTCTGGTTTGAAGAGAATGGTTTTTCTATTCAGTTATATGAAAAGTTGTAATAGAATCTTCGCAAGTGAGATACATCTTAATAAACATTAAATATGTTAAGAGTTTATTTATAATTATGATGTTTGTGTTTTTATAGGTTTTGACTTGTAATAAATAAAAAAAATTCTTTCTTAGCCACGTTAGCTAAGTATCAAAACTCAAAGATTCTTTGTGGTTTTTGTTATGTTTTTGTCAAAGCATCAGGGAAAGTGTTCATAAAGAACATGTATCAAAACTTAATGTTTCATGATAGTTAGTTGATATGTGTTTTGTTGACTAACCATAGTCTAGTCAAGTCGCAAATTAGGGTATGCTCGTGAAAAAGAGGATGAGGACATCTTTTCTGGGAAAAGATATGTTCAGAAATGAGCATGTTGTTTTCGTTCATGTTAATTGTTGCTGTTAAAAATCTTGCCGACTCACATAAAGGTGTTGTACACTTGTATGAAGACCACACATTAAAGGATGTTCCTGGTAAATTACGATTTTTTACTGAGATTTGAATTCAAGAATTACCTGAAAAAATTGTTATAAGATATTTTTAGAAAAATAAATATTTTCCTAGGTTAATTTTACTTTTACCTATATTCATTTTCCTATTTTATTTTATTGGTTTTATTCAATCATATTGAGAATTACAGTAACTTTTTAACATGGGAGACATGGATAAATAAATAAAAAATACATATTATAGGCGTCTTCCTATAATTAAAATATTTTTTATCTTATAATAAACTCCATCATTATTCATCGCTCCCGTGTTCTAATCACAGGACCGGTGCATGCATCACAAGTTTTAGCAAATACCAAAGCCACTAAAATCTCTTAATAACTTCAATTTTATCGATCATTAACTGGCCCATCCATCTTATTTTTATTTATTGTTTTGAGAATTATCATCTGCACAGACAAGAATCAAACCACTAGGTGCCACTGTCATGCATATCCATCAGCTTATCACTGTCTATCAGCATGTAAAGTTATTGTTTAAGAAGATAAAGTAGCAGCCCACTTACAAAACCCTCGCTTTTGAAGCCTTACTGTCTCTCTCTCTTTCAACTGTAAATTTGTAAAGACTTTATATTTTGTCTTCACTAACTTTCTTGCCATGCGTAACCTTCACTACCTCTCAAAAGACTGGTTCATTTATATATATGCTCGTGAAATCATTGGTTGGTTGTAAGATCAGCGGGTTGATATATGCGCTGCAATGTAGAAGCAGGAGTCTCTTTTCTTCATGTTTCTGTCAGCAGCATCTGCATTAAAAGACAAGATAAATCTATGGCTGGAATATACCCACATGTGAACAATCGATTTTTATTTAGCATTTTCTAATCTTTTTAGTTCCCAAAATCACTATTTTGAATGAAGAATTAAAAGAGGTTTCTAACATCGATCATCACATTATGACAAATTAAAACCCACTTCATTAACTAAAAAAACAAATCAAATGGACTTTAAAATTTTTTAATTTATATTCTAGGATGGAAAAACTCAGGTTGCTGTGTATTATGCAAAATATCCTTCACATAAAATAAGCTTCAGTCCAGTTAAGTGGTTCGACCGAAAGCAGAACTTCGAGGTAGTTGTTTATTACATAGAACGTTCGACCTAATAATTAGAGTATATAATATGTAATTTTTATTGGTTCAACTATGGACCCTCAACCAGCTTTAAGATACTACAAAATGCCACGTATTTGCATGTAATACCTCAAATTGACACCAGCTACGTCTTAAGCCAATCGTAGAAAGCAATGGTGGAGGAACAGCCCCGCGTCTCCTGCCTAATCTACCAAGGCAAAGACAGTTGAAAGTACAAAACATCCTCATTTTCCCATGAAATGACAATGATGCTCCTCACATATAGCCGTGAACCGTCTTTTCTTTCTATACTTTCTTGAGAAAATCTAGCATAAATTAACTCACGATTATGATAATTGACATGTGAATCTTCAAGAACCACATAAACTCACTGTTGAGATTCCTAAGAAAAGAGGTGAACCATTATAAATATGGTGCCTGTACTTGAACGATATAGATACCACCGCAGAGCTGATCATAATCTTCCAATTTCTTCTTTTATGTCTGGATAGGTTTCTTCATTATCAATCACTCTAACCCTGTTTGAAGTGCCTTTTCTTCAGTTGTTTTTGTGAAGCTTTGAACCAAATTAACTTCTCATCATTAGGGATTTGTTGTTTTCCATCTGTAAAAGGCACGTACCATAATTAATATGGCACCACATGGGGAGGCTATTGCTAGCGCTTACACCAGGAAAAATGCCTTCCCCGAGCCACCAAGGCTCTCAAAAGACAATCTTCATCGAACAAAATCCGATATTTCTTTTGAACTAACTAAAGAAGTAATTGATATCAATCTCCCACCAATATCCGAGGTTGAAGATGCAAGATGTGAGTGTTGCGGCATGAGTGAAGAGTGCACCCCTGAGTATATTGATTGCGTTCGGAACAAGTTTCTAGGGAAGTGGATATGCGGGTTGTGTACAGAAGCAGTGAAAGAAGAGATGGAGAAAAATGGAGGCCACAAGGAGGAGGCTTTGAATGCACACATGAGTGCTTGTACGACGTTCAACAAGTTTGTCCGGGCGTATCCAGTTTTGTCTCAAGCTGAGGCCATGAGGGAGATGTTAAAGAAAAGCACATTAAGGGCCAAATCCTTTGGTCCTAAAGGTGCTCGAAAGATGGTCGGGATTGCAAGGAGTTCAAGCTGCATTGCCGCGATTACAAGGGACATGGATGATCTCCAGTTGAAAAAATGATCATTGCCAAGCTTGCTTACCTTCAAGGGGGTCATGGGCCTAGCTACATCTATCAACCTTCGTCCCCATCTCTTCTAAACAAGCCCATAAAACTCTTAGGATTTTCTTTTTGTCTCCCTCTCTATGCCTTAATTTCCAAACCCCACTAGTATTTTGATCTGGAATGACAGTATTTCCAGTGCCCACATCAGGTTTCAGACGTTGCACGTATTACATATTTGTATCAGATTATGCTCGGTGGACCAACCCTTTTTGCTACCTTACAAGGTTTTCTTGGGTTGATCCAAACCTGTTTCATGCTTCTCAATCAAGGGCTATTTTTAATTCCCCTTCGTTGATTTTGCTCCCCACCTTTAATAAATATATATACCCTCTATGGGTTTTCTAGGTGATCAGATTCTCCTCCCTTCTTCTTCTTCTTTTTTTTTTTTTTTTTTTGAGGGATTGGTCCGGATCGTCTCTTCCATTCTTCAATGACTGGCAGTGCCTGTAGATGCCAAACTCAAGCTAATTAAATTAAATGTGTGCATGGCTAAATTTGCCATCTGCATGTAACAAGGGTAATTTAGACGTTGTCGATTAGATTTAGAAAGTGTTGAGGACTGCCAGCATTTATATTAATTTAACTCAGCAAGGTAATTAATTGTAAATAGTAACTTCTAAACTATAGCGGATAATTGTCGTAATATGGACCCAACTTTTTCTTTTCTATATAATAATGTGATGGAGGTTTTGATAAAGTTTCATTTTAGTGCTTGCTATTTTCAAATATAATTGTTCAATCCCTATAATATATTTTTATTTACAAATTGGCCCTTAATTTAAAATTTTCCGGTCCCTATATTTTATAAAAATTACAATTTAATCTTATAATAAAAAAAAACTTTTATAATTAAATCCATGCACGATTTCTCTTAATCATTTAACAGTTCATTACTTTATATATATATATAATGATGTAATATAATGGATCACCACAATTATAATCTATTATATTACAATTTTGAAAAACTCATCACCAAACATAAAAATATAATTAATTATTAGAGTAGTATTTGATTATTGTCACGAAATATAAAAGATAAAAATATATAATTGAGATAAAAACAATATATTTTTTTATCCTCGTTGTTTTGAAATGGCGTAAAATCATTTCAAAATTATTTTAGAAACAAATTTAATCTATATTTTTGTTTTTATCTTTCCACATTTAATTGTCTTAGTTGCATTTGCCCCTTTTGTTAGGTAACATTAAAGACATTATTATCCATATGATTTATTATATCCAATAAAACATTGATGTATGTAAAATGGTCGCATGCAGTCAGTATTAGTATTACTCCATCTTTTATGTTATCCTATGATGACTAGAATATTTATTGAAAGGGATCATCCTCGAATCATGAACTCAGTGCAGTAACAACAATCTTTCCATTGATCTACCTATATATAAAAACAAATACTCTTCTCTTTTTCTAATTATTTTTTTTCATAAGAAATTTAGAATACAAGAGAAAGATATTATTCAATAATTTTATTATATGTTTACAATCAACTCATGTAGTGTTTATATATATATAGACATACAACAAGACATATAATGAAATAGAAAAAATTAAATTATAAAAAATTCTTGATCATCTTTTTTGATTGGATGATTGAAATAATAATTTACTGTTTTTCTTGAGTTATTCAATTCATTAATCTTTTTATTTAAAGAAAAAAAGATAATCAAGAGTATTTCCCTTGATAATTTTAATTTTTATGAGTTCGATATGCATCATTTCTATTACCATTATGACCTCATTTGTTTATTTTCAACAATTCTATTTTTCTAAACATGGTTATTCTTAGCCATTGTTTTCCTCGTATTGTTGCTGCCACATTTCTCTAGTCAAATATTTTTTTTCAAGATTTGGTTTTTTAATTTTATTTTGACTCACCCCTCATTAGACTGATGCCTTTTTATCATGGTTTCTTGACCATTTTTTCATCTCCTTCTTTAGGAAGAATGCCTTCTTTCTTTTATTTTTATGGTGGTCTCTTTTGTACCACTTATCTCTTGTGTGAAAATTTATCAACTTCCACTAATTAAGTCTCTCTTGTTTTTTTTTTTTTATTGATGCAAGATCTCAATTCTCTTGTAGGGCTTTGTCATCTTACACTTTTATTTTTTTTTATTATTATTATTCTTTGGATGTCATTTGATAATCCATGTTATATTGAGGTTTATTATCTCCTTATCACAAGTTGATGTATCATTGAAAAATAATAATAAATAAAATATTTAATTCAAAATAAGATCATTGAAGATATGAAAAAAAAATTTATAATAAAAGAGAAAGATATTATCTGGTAATTCTATTATATGTTTACAATCATCTCATATAGAATTTATATAGTCGCCCAACAAGATACAAAAGAAATAGAATAAAACATATTATAGAAAAGGCTTTTTCATCTCCTTTGATTTGATTGGATGATTGAAATAATTAATTTATTAACTGTCTTGAGTTATTTAATTCATTGATCTCTTTTTTTTATTAATTAGAAAATAATGAAGAATATTTACTTTGATTATTTCCTTAACAAAACTTAATACTTTATGAAATTGAAATATTGAGTTGTTAAATTTGTAGGGTTTTTTTGTGTTGGTTACAGTGAGAAAAGCGAATGTCATTTGTGATGGTGAAGAAAAGGAAGAGGAGAAAAGACAAGAATTCTCCGATAGAAAAGTAATTGGGAGGGATGATAAGGGGCTTTTCAAGTTTTATTATTTTTTATTATTTTGTCTTTTGAATATAAAAGAATTTAAGGAAAATCAATTTTTATTCCCAAATACCTGTTATAATTAAGGTCCGAACGACATAACAACAATTATGGTTTGAGAATACCATATACTAATTAATAAGCACTCTAAGAAATAAGTTTGATGAAAGATTAAAACTATAAATATGTTTATAGCTATGTTATGGAGAAGGGGAATAAAAATACATTCATTTTTCTCTATAATTTTATTTTTCTTGTGAACAAAATATTTATTTATGGTGAAAAACTTCCGCACCTACCCACTTCCATCATATCAGAAGGAATTTAGTGGTCGAGTATCAATAAAGATATAATTTTGCCCCTATACATCCCTCTAAAAATAGAATTAAGAAATCCTGTTTTTTAACCATCTTAGGTAGTTGAACTATAAAATATTAGAATTAAGAGATTTGTTTCTCTTGTGATCTCAGGTTTGAGCCTTGCGGTTGTTAATATGATAGCTGCTGGAGGCGTACATGATCGTTAACTTTAGGACCCGTGAGATTAGTCGAGGTGCGTGCAAACTGATCCAAATACCCATGTTAATAAATATATAAAAAAAAATATCCCCTCTTTTTCTAGTACTATTAAAAAGTTGACTAAAAATGAGTTACATTTAAGAAGGTAATTAAAAGAGTTGAGTAAAAATACGTTATATTTCAGAAGGTAATTAGCTTTATGATGCCATTAACTTCTGCAGTTAATTTATTGTATTTAAAAGGTCTATTAATTATCATCTTCTTATCAACCTTGTATATTATTACATTTTTTTTTCATTATAATGATCTTGTGCCCATGATTTGCAGGATTTTTTTCTATACACCAGTGTTTATTTTAACATGTATGAGATCGATGCTCGAGTCTGTAGGTGGTGGTTTTGACCCACAAAATTGTAGTGCTTTTTCCTCCACTGTGAACTTCTTGCTTGTGCGGTAATGCAACCATTATTAAACTAGCTTTGTTCTACTGAATTCGCTTTATATTTGTGTTGTCATTTTCCCTCTCTTTTTTTTCTGATTTTTCAAGTTTATAAACGAAAGGATTGAAAATGTTGACTTGAATGAAGTGGTGAAGTTTAGTTTTCCCTTGTGCAATCAGCCTACTCAAGCCAAGCTTATTCGACCGTAACTCCCTTTCAAGTGATCGCGTTTGTTTCCATGGTTGCTTCTGCTTCTAAAACAAACCATTAATATTTGGTAATTAATAAAACTCAATTCATTGTTTATGGGTCCCATCAATATATGCGTTGAAAACACAGGATCATTGAAAGCAGTGCAATGTCTACTGTTCACGTGAACAAGGAAGCATATCTCTACTGTTCCGGTCCGGTCTAAAGCTAAATGCATTGAACCGGGTCAGAGCTAGTAAAAAAAATTATTTTTTATTTTTTATTGTGTTTTATCCGAAAAATTAGTGTTTAATATTATTCAATGATACTACATAAATTAGACGGAGATCGCTTGATGATATAGCATTTGCAGAATTTGATCGCAATGCCAATTTTATTCCTAATTATATTTTACCTGATGTTATTGTGTGTTTAAGAAACAAAGAAAATTATAGTCCTTGTCAGATGTATTTCATACGTGATGGAATTGTAGATTGTTTAATTGAACAATAAAAAATATTTTATATAAAGTATTATTTATTTGATGATGTAATAGTAATAGTTAAATCTACAATATTTAAATTAAAAACCATCAACATTAATATATATTTTTTAAAATTATTTTATAACCTCAATTTTAAAAGCATTCTTAACCAAACACATTAAATTACTTTTTGTTTAATCTCAATTTCAACCACAGTTTTAACTAAATATATATAAATATCAAACCAACCTCAATCAAAAATAAACTTTATAAAATAACTTTTTTTAAACTATAACTATAAAAAAAATCACAGTACCAAAAACATACAAGCCGTTTGAAAATGAGTTTGCGTTTATTTTTATTTTTATTTTTTTAGCTATAAAAATATATAGAGTTTGGTTAGTTGTAAGAAGTTGTGGTTTAAATAGTAGGTCCCACAAATAATTGAGGTATGACCTCAGTTATTGCGAAGCAACTTTTTAACCTGCTTTTTCTAATGTTTGATCACAGTTATTAATTTATCTTTGCAAGCTTTTTTTTTTTTATCAAAACAGAGAAAAAACCGTTGAAAATACAGTGAGACCAAAATAACCTTAACCTTTACCTTTCTTTCAATTTGTCTTTGCCGACAAAACAAAAAAGAGAGGACCATTGACAATACACGTGCGACATGCCAGAATGAGCTCTTAATAAATAATTTACTTTACTTTAGCAAAATCTTTAACAAAAAGGTAATTAATGAAACAATAAAAATATAATTAATTTTAATGTTGCATTGTTGTATTAATAACTTATTAATAATTCAGTGTACAATAACATAATTCAAAACTACAAAACTATATTTTTTTTAGTTATTTTATTATTAACAGTTTTAACGCCACCTTTTAATTATTTTTTATATAATAATAACTTTAATTGTAATTTTAACTAAACATATATTTTAATCCAATCAATCACAACAAAAATAAATTTTTTAAAACTATTTTTTTAAAATTACAATCACAATATCAAAAATGAGGTAAGGTCTTCAATTAGTTCTCTAAAAAATAAATCTCACAAAATCAATAGTTATTTTGTTTGTTTATCCTTTTTTTTTTCATCATTAATAGTTATTAGGATATGTTTGTTTTATGAAAAGTAATTTCTTATAAATTATTTTCTAAACTTTCACATGTTTGTTTATAGAAGTAGGTCTATCAAAAATATTTTTAGTTAAATGAAAATTTGATCTAGTTTTCAAAAGTGTTTTTTTTATTTTGAATAAAAATAAAGTTTTAGAAATTGCAAAAACAAAATTAAAAAAAAAACATCATTTTATTTCTTGATTATTTCAAACTTGGTCTTCAAATTTTTATTTTTATATATTTTATTTTAAATCTTTATTTTTATTTTTATTTTCAATTACATCTCTTAAAATTTAATTTTATTTTATTTTTATATCAATTTTGATCCTTATTTATTTATTTATTTATTTTCAGATTTAGTCCTTAATTTTTTTATTGTTATTTATTTTATTTAAAGTAATTATTAAAAAAAATTTAATTTCATTTTCCTTCAACTTTTTCACTCATCAAATTTGATTTATATTCTTTCAATTGATATTTATTTTATTTAAAATAATTTATAAAATTATTTTTTTTATTTCTTCGTTCTTCAACTTTTTATTTGTTAATTTTGATCCTTATTTTTTTAATAAATTATTTTAAAAAAATAAAACATTAATAAATTATTTTTCATATCATAAACAAAAAAATTTTAAATATTTTTTAATTTATTTTTCATAACATTATCAAATATTAAAAAATAATTTATTTTCTATAAAATCACTTTTAAAAAAAAAATTATTAGCAAACAAACAACAAATTAATCTCTCATCTTAGAATGACCAATAGAAAATAGAAAATACCAATGAATTGAAAGAAAATTGAATATTGCATCGTCTGAGGTGAAATTAGGGATCATTGATGGGAGAAATTCCTTGTAGAAAGTTCTTTTGTTAATGAATTCACAGGGTCTCATTAATGGTATGAGAGTTGCGGTTAAAGGTTTTTTTTTTTTTTTTTTACTTTTTAACATTAAAACTCTTTAATTATTAATTAGAATATGTAAATAATCCATAAATATTTGTTGATTTTTTCTTTGCAAGCATCAATGAAGATGTAAAATACTATAAACAATGAGATGCAACCTATAATTCATAAAAAAATAAATAAATAACGAGAGTAAAATAGCAACTAAACTATCATAGGATAAATGTAATTTTCCCAAAATTTTTATGTCATGTGCTCAAATGAATTTTTACACAAACGTCCATTTCGATTCTAAACTTTTCCTGGCAAACAAGTCCTTGATGGAACACAATTTTAAGGATCAAGATACACATTAACAACGTTGTCATGCTGTGAGTAAACACCTGCTGACGAAAGCCTTGACGATGAAGAATAAAAACTGTAACGTGTAGGATTAAAATGATAAAGGAAGACTTCTTAACACATTAAAGATTACAAGGATGCACAAAGGTATAAGCTCGTTGGTGAAAAGGGAGCAAAGTTCATGGACGACTGGACTTCTGGGGACAAATTCAGCTACCTATCAATCTACTTAAAAAGTCTTTTGGATAAAACCTACTGCGTACTGCAAATAAATCTAAAACAGCAACCTAGGTTTCTTACAGATTCATTAGGTAATCCATGATTGCTGATGCAGAAAGAACCTGCCTAACTTATCCCAGACACAAATAATCACCACAGAACATCCCTGTAACTCTGTAAGCAACACAGGAAAAAACCAGAATTGACAGATTTCGGTTGCAATAATCAACAGACCCAGGTGAGGACTTAAGAACAAACCAGTCAGAAACAAAAGATCCCCGGCAACTATATCGTCTCGTCCATAATCTCTACGATAATGAACCCCACACAAATTTATAACATAGCAAATGAACTAGGTGCTCCACGGTTGCAACATGTTATACATAAAAGAAATACAAGCCAGCAAAATAAGACAGGTATAGAGTTCTCACTCTTAAATCAGCCACTCCACTAGATTCTGGTTTCAAGTCTCAGACAAAAGACCAGTTTATAAACATAAAGCAGATGCAATGCGCATTTTCTTCTTCATTCAACACTTTCCAGGCCACAGCTCTTTCATATGAAACTGGTCTGCCCATGCTTGACAAACAGATACCACCTTGAAGACAAGTAAAACCCTAGCAAGAGAAAAATATACATAAGATGATGATATTGAATCTACCAAGGCCAGGCCAGGCTCCCCACTACAATATCTTATGGGGGGAAACTGCCCAAAGCAAAAGATGTTATTCTTTAGCATATCATGCTTCAATACTACATTATTTTTCAGACTATTACACGTACTTTATTGATAGAATAATCTCTACACAAACATTATTATGGTTCATTGTTTATTGATTAATGTGTGCATTTGCCTGAACATGTTAGGTCTACATGCGGAATAAACTTAGATTTGAATACAGATTTGCTATCAGCTTGGTAATAAACTTCCAAATATAAATATGAAGTGCGCAATTATGGGAAAGAAAAGGTTTTGCGTATATTGTTGAGTTTGATTTTCAATAAAAAAAAAAATACAAAACATGTATCTAGAGAGGTCAACCCCAATTGGCCAGTGCAAATTGAGTCGGGCCAAACATTAAGAAAAAAATGAGAAACCTAAAGAAAAAAACAAGGGCAAATTTGTAATTTAACATGACAGATGGAAATTCAATCTCCTCCCTTCATCTTCTTTCAAAATAAACCGAGGTTATTCAAGCAAATCAACAAATCTAGAATTATAGAAATAAATTTTTTAAAAAAAAACAAATACAGGCATCTTAGGGAAATGAAAGTTTTAAATGATAGATTAATGTAAATGATTGCTACCAAACATATACAAAAACACGCCAATTTGGTCTTGCAATGTTGTGATTGCTTTGACTGTTATGTTGTGGTGTGTTGCGGTACACAATTTGTTGAGAAAGTAGCATTTGTAGAAGCAGTGTTGGGTAATTGGCTCCTGAGCTTTTAAAAATTTATATTTTTACTTAATAAAATAGACCCCAAAATAAAGAGTTTTGCTGATTGTTAAGCCAAGGCATTTGCTTATTGTTAAGCCAAGGCACCTGCTTTGATCTAAACACAAAGCAATTTCCTTTCAAAATGCTATGTATTTTGCTTTCAAAGCAAAGTGGCCCTTAACCAAACACTAGTGTAAGACCAAAAGCAATTAGATGGGAGATAACTACTTGCGATAAATGAGAAACCATAAATAATAAACTGGAAGAAATGAAAACTAAGGCTTGTTCTTAAGCATAGTAATTATTTTGTCCTTTTGTGGTGGCATTTGGTGAATATAAATCTCAATTTAACCTGGATCCATTTTTCCTTCACTAAGATTTAAGAGAGAAGGGAAAACCTGTTGCATAATCTGTGGGAATTCTGAGCAGAGAGTTTTTCTTCCATGATCATCAAATATCTTTTCCAAAGTTATGTCTTGCAGTGCAACTAAGGTTGTCTCAAGCATGTCAAGTCCAGCTTGGTTTGCAAAAGTAAAGATGGGCAACGCCTGCAAAATTCACCCAAGTTCAAGACCAAATTGCTTTGAATACAAAAGGTTAGCAACAGAGCTGAGGTAGTACTTCAGCATAATAATGGCATTTGAATTCAGACCTGAATACAAAATAGCAATGCATGTTAAACAAAAAAGCTGACAATATTTATTCAACTTGCATTATATGCATGAAAAAATCACTCTAGGAACATGAGAATGCTAATAATATTTTGTTGGTTCAACACGTTTTCCAGCACATTACAAATACGACAATATATGTCCACAAATAATCATTTATAACAGACTCCAAAAACTTCAAGTTATGCATACAAGTAACTGTATAGTAGAAGATAGAACATATGCCATATTATAAAAGTGTCTCCTTTGCAAGGTAACAGGGAACATTCACGGGCAGATATGCCTTTGTTCAATTTAATACCATGTTTGTGTCGGTCCCCATAATTCCTAAATCCTTGTCCAAGTATTCTATCATTAACGGCAGATGGAAAGCAGGATATATTGTTGTCATGCACACCTTCAGTGAGCAGCACATAATAGCATCTGAATGATGCCACAAGGTTTTCAGAAGAGATTCACTTCCTTCGCCATTGGATTTGAGTAGCTCCACACCCAAATAGCTCCTGCAAAGTTGTGACCAAGTATTAAATAAAGTAACAAGTGTTCAGTCAATTAAATATCTCTACTGTCCAAGTTCGAAATGTTTTTTCTTTGGAAAATGTAGTCGCTTCATAGATTATAGAAAAGCTTTTAAAAGCAACATGAAACTTGAAAGAATTTGTCCTTTGACCAAAACAAAAAATCAATTCTTTTTCAGTCCAGATATATTTTCTCCTGTGTATACAAATGAGAAGATCCTATTAGAATCCAGAAAAAGTTTTATCAACATATTCAAATTCATTATCATTTTAAAATTATGCAACAAAAGTAAAGAGAATTCAATAACAAAGAAATCTATTTCTCGTGGGAGAAGAAATTGACTAGAATCACTTGGTCATCAGGCAACATCTCTCAGATAATTAAATTGACTTGTTAAGCTGAATGCCCTGGATTATCGCCCAGGTCACAAAATGACCCATTCTGATCAAGATAACATCTATGAGAGGGAACAACCGACGCACCTGTAGCTCTGGCAGATCCAACGAGCAAGTGTCTGTGCTTCAGGAGTACCCAGTGGTGACCGAAGACCAGCCTGTGAACCAAGATGAGGAGATAGTGCTAATGCCACCCTCTGAACTGAAGATATAATGCTGCGGATATATTGCCGAGTCATTGATGCTACATGTTCTTGCATGTGGCTCTCAAATGCAAATTCAAATGCGATTGTCATTACAGATCTTGTGCAACCAGAATTAGCAGAATGATCACTGGATGCTCTGTTTCCAGCTGGTCCGACTTCAAGAGCAGCCGCAAGATCTAAGGTACGATTTGGACTGGAGGCTTCCTGCATCATTTTTCAATGCATTAATTAACAGCCTAATAAAAAGGCATGGAGAAATAAGCTACTTCAGAATCAAGTAAGCTAACCTTCCCAGAATCAAGGGGAATGATGCGAAAACCAGAAGGTAAAAGCGGTGCATCATCAGCAAAAGTAGCATCAATGGGAGCAAATATAAGTTCAGCACATGTTCCAACAGCATTCTCATCCATTCCACAGCAGAGCTGTCAGAGATGAACAAGTGGAGCAAATAAGAAGAGAACCGGAAGAATAATGTATGTCATCAAGAGATAAAAGATTGAAATGAATCAAGTGGTGCAATCTCAGCCCAAGTCTAATTAAGGATACTCATAATGCATAAACCAAACCAGGGGTACCTAGATTCCCCATACTTTCCAGGATACCCAGGTGATTGGCAATTCAGGACCTCAAAAATATATTTTGGAAGAGAATTGGAAACATGAAGCAAATTTTCTTTTCATTTTAAACTTCTACTCTAGAAACTTGTTCTTGCTATGAAACCAAAATGTGATCTTTCAAAAGAAGGAAAAGCTGATTTCCACTAATTCCTATCTGAACAAAAAATGGCCAATGGCGGAGATCTACACAACTATTTCTGTCTTTCAAATTCTGTAGTTCATTCCAAAATAGAACTACATGGTGGGTCCATTTCAAAAGTTCATGAGAACTCTCACTGATTTCCCTCACTCCATAGCTTTGTTTGATGATTGATCTGCTGACTTGGGACAGGAAAAACGAGCTCGTCTTGCCTAAGAGAGAAACACAGAGAGCATAGAAAAGAAAGGTCTTACTTGCAAAAGAAACACATCTCTGGGCATTATTGGATCTTCAGGAGAATGACCAACACCTTCCAGTTTTATGACCTCCAGGAACTAATGAACACAGAGCTTATCAGATGCAAGACAAAGGTGAAAATAATAAATATAACACCCATGTTGAATTTATGATACAAGGCATTATCCAAGCTGTAAAAGCATGATCAAATGGCACACCTCTTCATGTTCAATAGTGTGAGCCAGCGGAAGTATAACTTGACCCCCGAAACTTCCAACTCGAGAACCTTGTAGGCTAAAAGGACCAACTTTAACCGCTGCAGCTGCATAGGCATCGATATTGTTATCTGCCCATTCTGACCTGTGCTCTCGCAAGAATCTGAGAAGGATTGCAGGAGGGACATTCTGAAAAAGTAAAGTGCACAGCATGAGGAAAAGATGACAAACAACAAATCAATGACAAGGCACAGGAATAAACAAAAAGGAAAATAAGATTCAAATTATGACTTCATTAGAAACAAATTGTCAGCCTTCTTTGTATTCAATTTTATGAGATATACTATGTATCTATCTCTTGGTACTGTAAAAAAAATCCATATATAAAGAACAATACAATTCCCTATTGCAAGTACCTAATTGTTGAAGTTACATATAAGACACATAGTGCACAATTTACCAAGTCTTATAGCATATATTTGTATTTCAACTTTTTTCCACAAGCCTAGGACAAAACATATCCCTACCTGTAAAAGCATCGATGCTTTAGCACACAGGACAGCACTGCTGACAGCTGGAAACCCATTAGTGAAGGAAAGATTTGAACCCATCAACTTGTCAGGAGTTGAGTTCACGAGGATAGTAACATCATCCATGCCATCATTTCCGATCATTGACCATCCCTCATCACTAAATCCATTGAGAGCCTCATTAAAACCCCTGCCAAAATTACATTAGATTCTAACTGGCAGATCATTAATGGATTGAATCAGATACTATCAAACAACAGAAGATATTAATACAGAAGATATTAATACCTGCTCAACCTCTGGCTCAGTGCTCGTAGAGCTGCAGGTCGTCTGCCCCAGTTGGTCACATTAGACTGAGAAGCTTCCTGAGCTATCTGCCGCAGCTGGCGTAGAGCCTGAATGGAAAGGATATACATTATTGAAATATTAGTCCCCGTCTGGTTCAGAAGTTACACTAGCATCACCCAAACTACATCAGTGTTTCTGTACATCCATTAAATGTTCATGACATAAAAAGTCGAAAAATTGCTTACCACCATTGTTGTCTTTTGAGCAAGTACAGTTGAGGATTCATACAGCGGCCGTAGTACTTCAGGCACACTCCAAGGCTAGTTGAAGAAATCAGCAATCGAGTTATGATCTTGGGTCAAATAGAAATTCAACATCACATAGTTTATAAAAAAAAAATTAAAAAAACAATTGTGTTCGGCACATCCTACCTCCAAATCCATGTGGTCAACTATGTGTATGATTGACCCACCACCTTCACAAGGCCGTACCAGATACCCACTTGGGAGCATTTCTGCTCTCACAAAATGCTGCACTGGTGGCATGCTCGGGCCATTTTGAGTATTTTTCAGAGATCTCTCACACACCTGAATATTGCATGAGTAGAAAGTAAATAATTCCTCTAAATTTTCTATGAATAACAAATGTTAAGAGTTTGGGAGCATACCACAAGGCTTCCATCTTCTAAAACAGAAGTATAACGCAACAACCAGAAGTCACGACCAGGTGCCAATGTAGTTGGCGCATAGAGCTATATCCTCAATAAAAAATATAAGTAATTAAATAATTGCAGCTATAGGGTTTTAACAGAAACAACAAATGCATGATGATTAGTCCTTTACCTGCATATAAAGCAGCTCAATGGTTCCACCATTTGCAGTGGGCAGCACATTAAGCACATCCACAGCTCGGCAATCACGAAACCACGATGGCCGATCCTTGAGGATTTCAGCAACCTGGAAGGAACACAATCTATTACATAACCTTGGCAACTCAGTAGAAAATGGTATGGCAAACCAAGTGCACTTACCCTTGTAGGTTCAAGACCCACTAGGCCACAAGCTCGTGCTCCCACACCAGTACAACCATGAGAAATAGCAACGATTCCACTGGAATCCGGACCAGGCTACACGTTTGAAAAAACAAAATTGTGATGAAGAAACAGATTAGAAAAACTCAACTTGGTGAAAATCAATTGGTGGAATTCACGCATAATGCTAAAAAAGGACAAAGAACAAAACATGTATTTTCAGATCAAGAAATTCAAATCAAACCATCGTTTAGAAAAGAGTCAATGGAAAGTTCTAGCATTCAGTAGCCTGACATTATAGACGCTTGTAATGAAGAGATCAACTTAGTTCCGTCTTTGCATATTTATATACTTCTTTAAATGCAAAACCATTAAAGAAATAAAATAAAATAATTTAGCTGATTAAATTTTGCAATTTTTTTTATAAGATAAAACAGTTCTTAATTTATGAAAGTTGAAAAAGAAAAAAAAAGCACTGAGAGATACCTTCATTCCAGGCATTTGGACCCACTCTACAGCAGTTCCAGTAGCCTTTGAAAGAAACTCTGTTAAAGTCTCTTCTGCAATGGACAAAAGCCTAGAAAAAAATACAAAGCATGAATTCGAAATTCCACACTAGCTCGCACATACACACAACCAAGTGGTCACAAAGCACCATAACAGAAAAGGACCTAACAACCAGAACCCCACTAACCCTGCAGGACTAGCATCCCTTGGCGGATGCTGAGGTGTCAGGTGGTGTTGACCGCTTGTCACCACTGATTCACAGCTTGTATCTTTGGTTGCAAGCGGTGTCTGAAAGAAAACAAACCATCTCTATCTCAATTTCCACATAATTCAATAGTAAATAAACAATAAAAATTCTTTTTCTAACAAAAAGAAAAGCGTTTACATTGCGCACCCCTTGATTGCTAACAAGTTATAGCGAATAGAAAAAAAATTTCCACATCTCATCAGCAATTCCAAAATTTCAATTTACTGTCCCTTTCAAGTTCCCAGTAACCAAGCATGTTATGATGTGCAGCGGATGATATAGCAAGAAAAAAGAGGCAGAATTCTCACGTTATGGGTATGTTGGCGAAAGTAGCCATTCTCATACACCAGCTGCGACACCTGCTTCTGCAACCTATCATTCTCTTCCATCAGAAGCTTGTTCATTGCACTCAGCTTCCTATTCACCGCCTGGAGGCGAGACGCCTCTTTCCTCTGTTTCTCTCGACATCTGAAGAATATAACAAGCATTACAAAAGAATTCAAAGATAAAATCATGGAAAGATAGCAAATCCAGAATTTCAAAAATCACAGTCCATTAAGGAGAATCAAGCCGTAGTACATAAGTTAAAGGAGAAAAACCTTTTCCATTTTTGTTCTTCTATACAAGCAATGAAAGTCAATTTAACATGTCAAACAAATACAAAACGTTATAAAAAAATCGAAAATCTGTTTTCTTGGCTGTGAAACCAGTAATTTATTATTATACCTTCTATTTTGGAACCAAACTTTGATTTGTTTGGGCTCAATGTTGGAGAGAATTGGACACTCCCTAATGAGCTGCTGGCGGCGAATGGAGCTGGGTTTGGGGCAATCATGATAGAGCCTTTCCAGGGCTTCGACCTGCTCAGGCGTGTACCGGACATACTTGCCATTGTCCATGATAGGCTGCTTACCATCCTTGCAGGACATTGCCATATTCAAATTCAACTTCACAAATACCCACCAAATATATATTTGCAACACAACAACCACACAAAGTGGGGCGGGTTCTTTCCCTTTCAAGCTCCTAAATTTCTAAGCCCCGACAAGATCCCAAAGAAAACCCCTTGAGTGCCCCTTCTAACCAAACTACCTTCTTGTGCTTAATCACACCTTGAACCAACTTTGTGCAGCTTTAAATCCACCTACGTAACCTCCCTTAATCATAGATTACAACACTTTTACCAGCTTAAAGAAAGGAAAGGAAAGGAAAGGAAGGGCCTGAACAAACAGACACATACAGCTGGGAGACACTTGTTAAAACTCAGACAGCCTAAATAAAAGTAAACTAAGCCCAGCTAGTCTCTCTTCCTTAACCAGAATTTGAAGTGCTTTTTGGATTTTTAATGGCTGCTGATTGTGAAACGTAAAGATAGAGAAAAACCCACAAGGGACAACGACGTCCAGGATGGATACATCGTTATCCTCCTCATCCTTGTATTTTGTCTACTTATCAGACAGTCCCCAAACACAAGAAGAGCATAAACCTTTCGAGATCAGAGCTCCACACCAAACGATCTGTCTCAGCCACAAAACCCCAAAACATTCACTAGCCAGAGAGAGATCTCTCCTTTTACGGCACCGTATGGCCGATCCAAACTTGAAAAGCAATCGTCCCTAACCGCTGAAACATTTCCTTACAGTCCCTTTTTGGCCCTCACCTCATTGGGGAAAGAAAAGAAAGAAACAAAACGGAAATTGATTCCCTTTTAATGGTGGCTTTGCAATATGTAATTGTAGAATTTGTTTTCTTCTTTCTCTAAATATATTTACTGTTGAAGAAGAGAGGAAGGAAGGGAGGAAGAGGAGAAGGACAACCTTGTTCGTCAAAGAGGATTAGAACTTGGAACCAGGGGGAAAAAATGAAGGGAGGAACAACAACAGTACTTGTAGTAGTAGTAGGCGGTGGTGGTGGTGGTGGTGGTGGGCAGTGACTTAGCTTTTGAGGATTTTGCTAAGTTGTCTGTCTGTGTATTATGTGTGTCTTTCTCATTGGTTTGTCAGTTTCGCCTTTGAGAGAAGAGAGAGAATAGACTTTTCTTTCACTCTTCAAACTTCCTTTCCACTGTGTGGAGAAATGGGAAGTTCTGTTTTTTCTTTTCAGATGGCTGAGCTTTGTAATGACAGATATGTCCTTTCGGATCATTTTGGTGTGACAGTTAAAAATTGTTTTAGGTTAATTTGTTTATGATTGCCTCCCTGGTTGTGTTTCTTTGTTATTCCACGTGCGTTGTTTTATTATTATTATTATTTAGTGCTAGTTAAGAATGTGTGGTTTTTAAAATGTTTTTTATTTATAATTATATTAAAATAATGTTTTTTATTTTTAACACCTATTTATATTAAATCGATTTAAAAATACAAAATGTATATTTTCTAACCTTAAGATTAACTTAAAATGTAAATAATATTTTCTATATATTTTTCTAACCTGGATGGGATCGAAGGCTGTCGTTGATGTTAAATACAAATTGACTATTGTTTAAATCGCCGAAATCAACCTGAAAAGGGTCTTCAGACGACGGCAGATATTTCAGGTGGATTTCAGGAGAGAGAAGAAGCTGGTGAAGTCAATGGCAAGGGAGTAAATTAGGGATAGAGGGGGGGGCAAAAGGAAAAGGGAGAGTAATAAAATGCGCGAATGGGAGGAGGGGGGCAGCTTACGAGAAAAAGAGCAGTAGGAACCCAACCAACCATAAAGGCACGGCAGAGGACAGCATGATGAGTTTTTTGCATGCGTCTCTCTCGATTCATTCTTTAAAGCTGAAACCAAAATGATAAAAAAAAATAAAATAAAATAAAATAAAAAACATTCCTTCCATGGTCCATGGCAGCCCGAACAAGAACTTGTTTTTAATTCCAATTAAAGAGTATATTTTATTTTTAAGCCTAAGAGTGGCAATAAATAATGCCACGTCATCATCAGGCACTGCCAATGCAGGCATGATATGCATGACATGACATATATGGGAGTATATAATAAATAAGAAAGATAAGTGATAGGATGTGATATGACATGTGGGATGGGAATATATATATATATATAGACATACACACACATCTGGACAGACAGGGTGGTGGGTGGTTGATGTAACGTTGGGAAAGATAGGGTGTTGCTGCTTTGGAAACTCTTTCCACCTGTGTTCTATTTATCTTCAATCCAAAAAAAAAAATTATATATATAAAATATTTTTTAAGATATTGTTTTGTTAATATTAAAAATTAAAAAACTAAAAAACAATCATTTCATTATTATTTTTAAGTGATAAATAATTTTAAAAACACATTACATCACAATACCAAATAAATACTTATTATACATAGTATTGGTTTTACTCATATAAAAAACATATTTTTATTAATAAAGAATTTTTTATCTTTAAAACTCATTTATATTTTATTAGTAAAAATAAAACAAATATATAATCTTGAGAAAAAATATTTTTTAAATAAAATTATAAAGTTGTTATAATTATAAGATTATTAACACATTGAAATATCACTTTTAAATGTTCATGGTTGATTATCTATTTATCGGATTTTTCAAAACACATACACATAATAGAAAAATTTAGAAGTTAAAATTTTCCGGGAGTCTCAAGAATCCCGTCAGACAAATCTAGAGTTATTTAAGATTTATGTGAATATTATCTTCTTCTTTTTTTTAGCTTTGAGTATTTGTTTTAAGGCTAGGTT
>Ga0325402_1000205_pt1 | contig 34572 bp, 36 predicted proteins | sample PopdelMetagenome_22_FD_207212 | JGI IMG/M metagenome (GOLD analysis project Ga0325402, IMG submission 207212) | Populus deltoides microbial communities from Bellville, Georgia, United States - Xylem-PdKOR-R3 | ecosystem: Host-associated > Plants > Phyllosphere > Stem > Wood/Secondary xylem... | reverse complement strand
AAGTGGAAATATAGGGACTAAAAAGAACTTTGTTCATGTCAATTTATCACCTTTTACACTCTAATCTTATATTTTTTTTTAATTGTGTTTTTTCATAACAAACTATAAGAATTGAGATGTTATTTTTTTTTAAAAGATGCAAATAAAAAAAAAGTTTGAGAATAAAAGAAAAAACACCGGTCATTCATGTTCCTCTTCCCCAAATATTTTATCTATTGTTATAATATTTTCAGACACCCATGATCTTGTATTGTATTGATACTCTTCACAAATTCCTCGAGAAAAAATTAACTTCAAATTTTAAATCCTACGCCCCGATTTATATACCTATATATAAAAAAATGACCTGTTGAGAGCATCATGTGCATAAGGGTGAGATAAAGAATGAAAATGGAAGAATTTTAAATAAGAAGAGAAGATGGGGTGGGATAGCAATTTTCCTGGAGACAACCCTTCTCTTCTCAACATATGTCGATAATATTAATGATGACACTCCGGATACGAGGAGTTTCTTCAGATCCGTATATGAGGAAATTATTATCCTAATTTGTAACTGGGTTTTTATAGAGATTAGGATGATATGGAAATAAATCTTTTAATTGTTCCTTTAATAGAAATACAAAATGATGTGGCCGCGTTAAAAAAGGCTAAAAAGATGAGCTTAATGGCATCTTTCAGGCATTAACATGAATTTTTATACCATACAATTACCAAACTGTTACCTTTCTTGCTTTCTTTCTTTCCCTGTCTGTCCACTGTCTTCAAGAGTGAGAAAGAAATACATTCCAGATTTTAGCTGTTAGGAAAACTTCATAGAAAAACACAGCATCACGCAGACTGTCTTTGCCTAGAAGTGGATTATTGGTCACCTACTAGATTTACTACAAATTAATTATTAAAATAAAGAATCAAGCCCAACTCACCGCAGCATTATTGACTCTTCCACAGTCATCAGTCTCCGCTGTCCACCATCCATAATACCCTCCATCCCCATTGCCACACCTTCACTCCCCTCCATCTCTCCTCCTCACACCCAACAAAGAGAGTGTGTGTGTGAGAGAGAGACAAAGACAACCCACATTTTCTTTTTGTCATTACAGTGTCGGTGGCACTTCAAGTTTTGTTCTTGAATCGAGGGAGAATCAAAAGAGAGCTAATTTACTAAATACAAGAAGAAATAGTGAAACTTTAAGGATGAGCATGTATGGTAGAGATCCTTGGGGAGGATCCCTGGAGATAAATGCAGCAGATTCGGCAACAGATGATGATAGGAGCAGGAACTTGAATGACTTAGACAGGGCAGCTTTGTCAAGGCCGTTGGATGAGACTCAACAGAGTTGGTTACTGGGTCCAGCTGAGCAAAAGAAGAAGAAGAAATATGTGGATCTGGGTTGTTTCATTGTTAGTCGCAAGATCTTTGTGTGGACTGTTGGGAGTATTGTTGCTGCTGCTCTCCTGGTTGGTTTGATTACTGTTATTGTTGAAGCTGTGCCTCGCCATCGTCACAATCATACCCCCGCTGATAACTACACCCTTGCTCTACACAAGGCACTCATGTTCTTCAATGCGCAAAAATGTATGTATCTTTTCCTTTTCTTGATCTGATCTCTTCCGATTTCTGTTAGTTGATGTTTGTATACCTTTTGAATTCATTTGTTTGTTAAATTTGGAAGATAACATCATTTTGTTGCAAGAATGAGGAGAGACTTCTTCAATGAATCCGGGATTGTAACTGTTTAGGGGAACATGAATCATCAATCTTAACAAACCCAGATCATGAATTTATTTTATTTTACTACTGCTCTGTTATTGGTAATCATCTATATTCAGGAAAGTAGAAATCGTTCTTTCTTCCTTTCTTTTTGTAAAAAAAAAAAAACCAGTTTGAATGTGGCTTAACTTTGGTATCATGGATTGTTGAAGAAAATCATTGATTTGCACGGATTCAGATCATAAGTTTCAGTTACTGTTGCTACTGTTATTGATAATGATCTTGATTTTGTTTATGTTCGTGTATTTTGATGGCAAATTGCAGCAGGAAAGCTTCCAAAGCATAATAATGTGTCATGGAGGGGAAGCTCGTGTTTGAGCGACGGGAAAGGTAAACAAGGTAGTTTTTACAAAGATCTGGTGGGTGGATATTATGATGCTGGGGATGCCATCAAGTTTCACTTCCCTGCTTCTTTTGCGATGACAATGTTGAGCTGGAGTGTTATAGAATATAGTGCGAAATATGAAGCTGCTGGGGAGCTTAACCATGTCAAAGAAATTATTAAGTGGGGAGCTGATTACTTTCTTAAGACATTTAACAGTTCTTCTGATACCATCAACACGATGGTTGCACAGGTGAAATAACTTTACACAATTTATCTAAACATAGATATAATTGTACATCTGAATGAATTTATTTCATAGCTGTCCTTAACTTTAATGTTGATGATGCTTGGTTTTACAATGAAAACATGATCTTGCTTGGGGCACTTCATGTGAAAATGCAAGGGTAGGGCTTTTTTCAAATTTTTGACTTACTGGGATCAAAACTAGCAAGTTTTTTTCATCTGACAATTTCTCCATGGAAAACTCAACTTCTGCCTATGCATAGAAAATTTCCTGGTTACACAAATACTGAAGTCGAGATTGTTTATAGCTACTATTGTATTGGCCACCATCACATAAACATGATTCAAATAAGTGTGCTATTCATCAAATTATTATTTTTATCTTTGTCTGTCGATCTTCCATAGGATATATGGTCTGACAGATGTTGATTTCCATCCTATTTGACAGGTTGGCACGGGGGATACTTCTGGTGGGAGTACCACTCCAAATGATCATTATTGCTGGATGCGTCCTGAGGACATTGATTATGAAAGACTTGTAACTGAATGCAGCCATTGCTCTGATCTTGCTGCTGAAATGGCTGCTGCCTTAGCTTCTGCATCCATTGTTTTCAAAGATAACAAGGCCTACTCTCAGAAACTTGTTCATGGTGCCAGAACTCTCTTTCAATTTGCAAGAGATCAGCGAGGTAGATACAGTGAAAGAGGGTCAGAAGCTGCCATTTTCTATAATTCAACTAGTTACTGGGATGAATTTGTTTGGGGTGGAGCTTGGCTGTACTATGCAACTGGAAATAATTCCTACCTTCAGCTTGCTACAAATCCTGGCATAGCCAAGCATGCTGGTGCTTTCTGGGGAGGGCCGGACTATGGTGTACTTAGCTGGGACAACAAGCTTGCTGGTACTCAGGTTAGTGAAGCTTCTTATCTATTTTCTATCATGCCTTTCCTAATCATGCAATTAACTTTTCTTCCGAATGTTATTAATTTTGCCATGCATCTGTTCATGTTTCTAATTTAATAAGATATCACATGTTGTTTCATATAATATACCCAAATGATAAGCATCTTTAGGAGTTGATATAATCTATTTTCCTCAGCAACGGAAATATAAGGTAGCTATGCATATGTATGGGTTTTTATTTGATTCTTGATGAGTAAGAATTGTGGATTCCTCTAATTGCTTGTCATGCTACAAATAAAGTGATCTCGTTCTGAGGTTTCCATATTCAACAAAATTTGACCTGGGATGTGTACGTGGTAGTTCCTCCTCCTTTTCAAAATTCTAAAAGTGAATCTCAATTTGTTAGTTTATCTCCTGCCTTTTCTTATTTGTACCCATTTCTACTTTCTTGACTATTATGTCATGAAACCTGATGAACTGCTGTTGACATATAAAATCATTGCCCAATGTGGAAATGTCAATGATGATCTCCTATTTAGATCCTGTTGATATTTCTGCTGCTATTTTTACATATTACATCATAATGTGCCTAATTCACTGTTAGTTTACTTTGAAAATATATGGCGGTATACTTCTGTCCTGATGAATAAATTTTGTTGTGTGATAGCTACTTTTGAGCCGTTTAAGATTGTTCTTGAGCCCTGGTTATCCGTATGAAGAAATACTAAGGACATTTCACAACCAGACCAGTATAATCATGTGTTCGTACCTGCCAATTTTCACAAAGTTTAATAGAACAAGAGGTAAACCATCTCATATATGACTGGCCTGGTCACAAGTGAATGGATTAACTTTCAGATCCCATTCTAACTGTTTTGGTGATGTTCTACAGGAGGCTTGATCGAGTTAAATCATGGAAGGCCTCAGCCCCTTCAGTATGTTGTCAACGCTGCCTTCCTAGCAACCCTATATAGTGATTATCTTGAGGCTGCTGATACACCTGGATGGTACTGTGGACCAAATTTTTACTCTACTGATGTGTTGCGTGATTTTGCCAAGACTCAGGTATGCCATACCCTATGTGATAAGGTGTTCTATATTGGACCCTGGCATAATTTGAGTGGTTTATAACTTCCTTTTTTCTATCTTTGTGACAGATTGATTACATCCTGGGCAAAAATCCTCGCAAAATGAGCTATGTTGTGGGTTTTGGTAATCATTATCCAAAACATGTCCACCATAGAGGTGCATCTATCCCTAAGAACAAGATCAGGTATAACTGTAAAGGAGGATGGAAATGGAGGGACACCACGAAGCCAAATCCAAATACACTTGTTGGAGCCATGGTTGCTGGTCCTGACAGGCATGATGGTTTCCGTGATGTTCGCGCCAACTACAATTATACAGAACCAACGATTGCTGGAAATGCTGGATTAGTTGCAGCACTTGTGGCTTTGTCAGGTGACAAAACTACTGGGATTGACAAGAACACCATATTCTCTGCAGTTCCCCCAATGTTTCCAACTCCACCGCCACCTCCAGCACCTTGGAGACCATGAGATGCCACAGTTTTTTAGAATATATCTGTGGGGCTTTTGGTTAGATGATTTTGCTGCAATAGATTTTGGACTCGGAACTCCTTGGAAGGTAAAGATAATGCGACTCCTCGGAAGGAGGATGGCTTTAAGAAGGACTGCAGAGCATAAGTTTGTGAAGATGACAAGGGTATACGTGGTTGAGAACTTGGACAATCATTAAGAAATTGATATTCTGTACCCCAAGATGCCTGTCGTAGTTTTTGATATACATAGTATATGTGTATGATATGAAACGTTGTATTCCTTTTTGGGCGAAAAACGTGAATTCAACAGTTCAAAACTGATTAACAATAAATTCCATTTAAAGCTGTAACAGATCTCGTCTCATTACTGGATCTCTTTCCCTCTTATCTTGATTCTTTTCCATGCATGTGGACACATTTTTTACATTTTGTGCATATTTCGGTTGGAACATACACCACCAAGTATTTCACAAGTAACTTTGGTGGTGTCGATTGCACAAGTGCCCTATCAAATCATCTCATCCGCCCTCTGTTTGCAACCAAATTTATGCTTGTGATAAGACTATTCCAGTTGATGATGTGGCAGCAACTGCTGCATGTAGCTTCTACTAAAAATAGGGTAATCAGTAGTTCCTTGGCATAGATCAACTATCGAGTAAAGAAGGCCATGACCACCAGTTTGAAGTGTGCTCACAGTAAAACTGGAACCTCATTCACGTGAGGAAACGTGTGAGGTCGGCTTCAAGGGATTCCTTTAGAACTTCTGTGATACTGACCAATGCTTTTCCAATGTTTGTAAATTATATGCCTTACTTAATATGGTGGTGTCAATTATATCATATTCTTTCCTCTTATCTTCGGAATGTGCTTATTCTTTGTCATTCTTACGGTCTATATATATTTCAGGTGACTTTCAAATTCTTCTACCAGACACTCAAAAATCACATTCACAGGGTACTATGGCCGAAGAATCCAAATCTTTGCAGTACACACCTACATGGGTGATTGCTGCTGTCTGTTTCGTCATTGTTCTCGCCTCCATTTTTGCAGAGCGAGGTCTTCATAAACTGGGAAAGGTATGCTATATATTCCCTATGGTATCTTTTACACTTGAGCTAGGTGATATTCTGGTTTGATTTTTCTTCCTTCAATATTTAAATTTTTTGGTTCCCGGTTCCCAAATTGAACATCCTCAGTATCACTACTAAAATTGTTCTTTTGAACACATCTTATTTGGACCAAAATTCAAACTGAAGTGAAGATAAATTTGAAGTCATGCACTGCCACAGCATGTAGAAATGAATGTACGAAATGTTGCTGATTGCAATACTAGTGTGTGCTATAATCGTACACTGCTCATTAAATTAAAAACGTTACTATTTATGAACCTGTATCTCTTCTTCCTTTCCAAGAAAATTTATCAGCTTTTATATATATATACATAAAAGTTGTTTTTGCATCAATTGAATTTTTAAGTAAAAAGGAAGAGCTTCTAAGCAGAGAGGTGATGTTTCTTCATTTTTAAGAGGTTTATGGTGCATAATCCATTAATTCCCAACTTCCTAAGGGACTTGGTGATTTTTTTTGTTTGGAAATTCAGTTCTTGAGGAATACGAAGCAAGATGCATTGTTTGAAGCCTTGCAAAAATTAAAAGAAGGTCAGACGATCCTTTCTCCCCAATCTTTATTTCCTATACAAGATGTATATTATATCTAATGATGAATTCTCCATAATCCACAACATGTAACTAATGCTGGCAAGTTTGCATTTATAAATATGTCTAGAAATTATACATAAAGTGCAAGGTTACAATGGATTTGAAACAATCGTTTCACTAATTGCATGTTGTAGTATAATGCTAAAATTTGATCTAAATATGTTCTCAATGTGTGTTCCAAAGAATACTGTGTTTTGGATGTTATTTTCTCAAAACAATTTCTCATGAAGTCTGAGAAGCCACAATAGGAGTCTTAAAAGTAAAGCATATTGACAGGTTCTTTTTTTTCCCTCTCGGGTCTAATGGAAGTTATCTTGATGTTTTCCTACAGAATTGATGCTTTTAGGGTTCATTTCCCTTCTGCTAACAGTTACCCAAAATACAATAAGCCGCATATGCATCCCACCTCATCTTGCTATTACCATGTTGCCATGCAAGAGAGAAACTGAGAGCAGCAACCACGAAAAAATCTATAATCAAGCTATAAACAATCGACGTCATCTACTATCTGCAACTAATAGTGCAGAACGTTGTGCTCGTGAGGTATGTCACTATGTTTACTGCTGTAAACATAACTTTTTACCAACTAGTCCATGTAAATTTGATTATTTTGCAGTTAAATTAAGTTGTTATTTAGGCAGAGGAGAAGATAAATTTAAGTAGAAAACCACATACTGGCCATCCCATGCATTAGTATTTATACATGAATATGAGATAATCTAAGCTAATGGCTCCACAATGTGCCTAGATGGATCCACATGACGATTAGTCTAAGCATGCAAGTAAAGCAGGTCCAAGAAGGGGCCATGGTTATTTTGGAGGAATATTTTTCTTCATGGGATGGCTCAAAGGTCTTGTTTTGATGATTGGAATGAGGATTGGTCTTGAAAAGTTGAGTTGTTGATTTGTTAAGCAGAGGCATAAAAGGTTGATACCGATAAAATGGATATAGAATAGCGAAAATCCTTATATGAATTAATAGATCTAGCTGTGCTCACATTAAATCTTATAAACTAACATTTTGCACATGCCTTTTCCATACACAGGGGAAGGTTCCATTGGTGTCTGTGGAAGCATTGCACCAACTGCATATTTTCATCTTTGTGTTGGCAATTGTCCATGTTATCTTTTGTGTATCCACAATGATTCTTGGAGGGGCAAGGGTAATGTATCAGTCTCTTCCCTTTATAACCTGCTCCACACAAATTAATTGGTCACATTTTCCCCTTTGAGCTGAACAGACAAGAATTGAAGCTGATATGCTTCAATTGTGTAGCTCGTTTTCGTAGCCATTCTTACTGATTTGGAATTTTCGTTATTTGTTTACCCTAACTGTTTTACATCATTGTCAAGTATTTTTTTTCCCCTTTCCTGCATATCTACTTTACGTCCATTAGTTTCTTTACATTTCGAATTATTGTGATATGTATTAATTCCACCTTCCATAGATACGACAATGGAAGACTTGGGAGGATTCCATAAGACATCAATCAAAAACATTCAGAGGTTGGCTTGAATCTAAATGTTCTTTTCTTCTGCACAGAAACAATAGAACTTCTGTAGTTTGTTAAATGTATGCTTTCTGTTGTGCAGATCAAGCAAAGCAGCAACATGAACACCATTATTTTCACAAGTTCATTAAAAAACACGAAAAAGGATATTGGAGAAAGTCAGCTGTTTTAAGTTGGCTGGTGAGTTTCAAGCCAGCCTATGTTGCCTCTTATAATCTACAGTTGAAAATTTTATACAAGAGTATGATATAGAATTCAGCAGTTTTCTCTGCTCACTTTCAGATAGCATTCTTCAAACAATTTTATGGCTCTATTACCAAATCAGACTACATTGCTCTTCGAAAAGGATTTATCACAGTTAAGTTTCAATCATTAACCACATATCTGTTCACTATATAATTCTGCAAGATGTGTTCTATTAATTTATTGATCATTGATTTTTCCAATCCAGGCGCATTGTCCCCATGTGTTGAATTTTGATTTTCACGATTACATGATGCGGACACTGCAGATTGATTTCAAAAGAATTGTTACCATAAGGCAAGTCTTTTAGAATAATGATTTGTTTATTTATTTATTTTTTGAGTTGTATTTCAGTATTCAATGGTTTGAAGTTGAACAATACCAAATAATATTGGACAACAGCTGGTATCTGTGGCTCTTTATTGTGATGTTTTTGCTGATGAATGTGGAAGGTAATTTTCCTTTTTCGAAGTTGAGCAATTAAATTCCAGTGATTCATAAAAAAAAAGGGTATCATTATTAATCCTTTCCCATGCGTGAATGAAAATGCAGGGTGGCATACATTTTTTTGGCTGTCCTTTTTACCAGTAATTGTAAGTATAACTGAGCTAATGTATATGTGTGCGCGTACGTGTGTGTAAACACACAGATTTGAAGGGTTTAGTTGACATGTTTTGATGAATGACATTTGATGCAAGCCTAATAACATCGAGCTGGTTTGAATGGCAGCTTCTGCTACTCGTTGGTGCTAAGTTAGAACACATTATCACTAGTTTAGGCCACAGAGTTGCAGAGAAGACAGTTCCTGTCGACGAAGCACAAGTACAGCCTTCGGATGAACATTTCTGGCTTGAGAAACCTGCCATTGTTCTTGACTTGATTCAGTTCATTCTGTTTCAGAATTCATTTGAGATTGCTTTCTTCTTCTGGATTTGGGTACACATGTTCTTAGCAAATAGTTTCCAAAGTTTATCAAATGGTTTTCCATAGTTTTCAATGCATACATAGCAAAACAAGTGCGTTTGCAGTTTTGGGTAATTAGTTTCCTCCCCTTCCAGAGCACATACGGATTCGGCTCATGCATCATGGAAAGAGTGGGCTACATTGTGCCAAGGCTTATTATGGGGTAACTCCAAAACCTCATGATCCATTTTATATATATATATATATATATATATATATATATATATATATATATATATATATATATTATGATTCTGTTTTTCTGTTTATTACCCAAGTATCCAAGAAAACAAACCTTCTTATTGCTTTATTCGGTGGGTGTAGTTTGGTTGTTCAAGTTCTATGCAGTTACAGCACCTTGCCTTTGTATGCTCTAGTCTCGCAGGTTGGTGAAACTTGTACACCCAAAATTTACATTACATGAGCTCCTTTATGATTGACATGTTTCAGAAACTCATTTCTAACCTTTTGCCGATGGTATCTGAGTGAAGATGGGCACCAGTTTTAGGAAAGGGATGTTTGGTGAGGATGTGGAAGAGGCATTAGAAGGTTGGGCAGGCGGAGCAAGGGCCAAGAGGGACCCAAGCGAGAACCACAGAGCACATATGGATAAACCTGCCACAGAATCATCTCATAGTGCGGCACAAGAAATGGTTATTATTGGAGGCACAGAGCTTTCTTCTGTGACCCAAGCGCCTGTATCTTGAAATTTGGTTCTTCGGCAAAAAGGCTAAAGGGAACATCCACTTACATCTCCTTAAGCCTTAAATTTCCGCAGATTCAACATTTAGCCAAACCATTGCTCATAAGTTAATATTCTGTGAATGTTTTTCACTTTGATTTATTTAATTTGCCAGTCATTGCTATTCTTTTCATCCCACGAAAAATCCCTCCACCTCCTATTGAACCGAATGCCCTTGTGGAAAAAAGAACATCAAAGCCTCAATCAAATGCAGATAATTTTATCGCTTCTTTCTTGTAAGACAGTACAGAATGCCTGTTGTTCTCACCACGATCATTGTTGTTATTCTTTCCATTATCACATAAATGTGCCAGTTAAAAACTGAATCCAATCTCTCATGCCACCGAATGGCAAGCTTTCTTATCACTTTTGCAGGTACGCATCAATGCATGACGAAGGTCAAACATCATCAGTGAATGAGATTATAAGGTCAAAAACTCGTATTCTCAATAATTTGAATAATAGAAGCTAATTATTCCCTCATTCCATACCCACAAGATGGTGTGTGTCTCCTTGTATGTATTAAGAACATACTATATATATCGTTCAGATGATGCTAAAAAAATAATAAGAAAAAAGTTTAATGAATGGTAAGAAAATAAAACAAACGAGGAAAAATACGCTAAGAAGTTGCACCTTTCACAAAAGCTGGTCGATTAATTTTTCTTCTGTATTCTATTTTTGTAGTTACAAACATAAACACCAAAACCCCCTAAAAAAAAGGGGTGAATAAGGAAGTTACAATGATCAGTCAGTCAACAAATGCCATCTAACATATCAATTTTTACAGGTACATGTATTTTCCTCCTAAGTATTCAGGCTATAATGAAAAAGAAGACAAACCTACATGCTTAGGTCTTTCAAGTGGAAGCTTTCCCATCTCATGACTTTCTTGGTGGGTGGGGGGAACTTCTTCAGTAGCCTCTTCCTTTTCAAGGTCCTTCAGAGCTCTTTTTGCATAAACAGTGAAAGCAACCGTAGTAACAACAGCAATAATGAAGGAGATGATGTTGTATATTATTTCCACAGCAGTCAAGTGATAGTTCCCATACTTCACATCAGCAAATGTCCTTATCAACCTACCACTGCACAGAAGCACAAGCATGAGGTTGAGCAGGAGGATGGGAAAACAAATTGGCATATCATTATTTTTACAGAGTTTTCTTCAAATAGAAGAACTCGTAATGCAGTACTTTTTGGTGAGCTGGGATCAATAGAGATTGCAAAAACTGATTTTGCTTTCAGTTTTTTTAGTCATCATCTGGACAAACAGTTCAAAAGAATTCCCAGGTATCTTTGTTTCCTTGCATGTTTCTTTGGAATAAGAACTGATAGTGGAAAAAAAAGTATAACCAAGAGAACGGACCTGTAGATGTAGATAAAAGCTTCTGGTACCATTCCAGCAACTGAACCACACAAGTAGGGCCAAAATGTCATACTTGTTACCACTATTGCATAGTTGAAAATTGTGTACGGAAATGGTGAAACCCTAAAGAGGGCAACCACTTTAAATTGATGGAACCAGCTCCCCTCCCCAGCAAGTCTAATCATAGAAGCTTTCTGAGGCCATCTCTTCAACCATTGCTGCACATTCAACAGGAGATAATTCGCAAAAATGGAGATGCAGAAGAAAGAAAAGTAAGATCCAATATGAAAACCGAGTTGTCTAGCTTATATCAGTTAAAATCATTTGCCTTACATGGATGCGTTCACGGAAAACTAGACCAATCAAATAGGGCAGGACCATCCCGATAGTGGTTCCAACCATGATTATCACAAACCCAATACCATATCCAAAGATCATTCCAGCCAACCACATGGAAGGACCTGAAGGAATTAGGAACACTGGGAACAAGGCAAGAGAAGCAGTAATCACAAGGGCGAGGACTGGACGTCCAAAGGCAGTTGCTTCCCATTCCATCATTGGCAAGAGAACCTACAACGAAATTGATTAATCTTTGGCACAACCAAACTTAAAAACCAAGTTGATTCTTAAACCTTAAGTTAGCAAACTTGATAAAGCTTGCCAACCATTATGCTGTATTCATAATCCAAATTGATGCCAAAGAACCATCTCGAAACAAATTATAAACCAAGCCCACTAACAGAAGAAAGTTCAAAGTACAAACTCAAATATGAAAAGCGCAAATGAATGCTGGACATGTAACAAAATGGTATGTGCAATACTTGTTGATTAAAGCTATAGACAGCACCAAAGCAGGCAAAAGATACAAACAAAACGAAAAGAGAGAAATAAAGCACCTTCTCAAAAAGAAATGGAACCCCCCATTTCACGAAAACGAGAAGAAGTATGGTGATAACAAGACACCAAATTAAAGCTTTGATCCACCAGATGAAAGCTTTAATCCTAGCTCCCGATTGCAGTTGTGAAATATCGAATTCAGGTGCCCTTGGTTCGTCGGATATAACAAGCCTAACATATTCACTATCTTCCCTACCATGATGCTCCAACTTCCCGCTGTCGTTTCCCGACTCCTCCGCAGTCTGTGCCATCTTCATTCATAATTAAAAAAAAAAAAGAAACCCGTCAAGATTAAAGAAAAGAAAACCCAAAAACAGAAGATGATTTGGCTCTACAAAAAAAGTGGTGACTTATTTATGAGCTCGCATAGACATCAGGAAGCATGCACTCTATCCATACTTGTCACAAATAAATGCTGATAGAAATTTCGCAAATTAACTAATAAAAAAAAGCAGGAAGCTTGATTTAATTTGACTCTTGAGAAAATCAAATTCAAGAAGTAAAATGGATTAGACTGATCTAGATTTATGAATTTCTTGATGGGATTGTTCAGCCAAAAAGAGAAAGAAAAGGTAGAGATTAATAAACTGTAGTGAAAATATATATCTTCTTCTGCTCTTCCAAGTAAATAAAATTTCCTAATCTGCTGCTATCAATAGTAACAATAATAAAGCAACAAGTGAAATAACTTCCAAGTATGAATTATTCTTGTTTTCTGAAGCATGAAAGAAAGCTAGTAGTTTACCCTTGATGGGAATTTAATCGGAGAAATCAGAGCCGCCGGTCGGAGAAGTCGGAGACAACCTCGTAGACTGGGTTGGTTGTCGTTGAAAGAAAGCCTTGCTTGCTTGCTTCAGTTGATAAGATTAGGGAAGGAACAAAACAGAGGATTTTATTTAACTTTCCCTTTGCCCCCTTTTCTTTTTTGGTTTTTGTTTCCTTTCAGATAGATATTGGGGCAAAGAGAAATCAAAATTCAAAGTCTTAAACGATTGTGTTAGTCAGCAGCCATCCACCAGTATTAAATTTGCATATTATTTCAAAAGTCAAATTAATTATACTGCAGATAGCTATTTATTGCGCCTACGCTTTTGCTTACAACTTTTCTTAAGGGGCAAAAAAAAAAAATCAAATCAAATCAAATCAAATATTACGTGCGTGTTGAAGAAGCTTCCTTCTTGGACCATCAATCCCAGCTGAAACCTTTTCCTTTTCTTCCCGAAAGTGTTTGTTTTCGTGGTTTTTAAAAATAAAATTAATTTTTTAAAATAAAATTTTAATTTTTAATATTTTTGGATCATGGAATTATGGATATACCAATCCTTCATATTCTTCCACACATGGAGGGCCAACCCAACATCATCTTTTTTTTTCAAATTGACTGCCATCTCAAGTCTTTCCTGCCCTCTCTCTATGTCTTTGATTATTTTCTTCTTTCAGCTTAATCTTTTGGATATCAAAATTCAATAATTATCCAGACGCGAACCAGAGTAACCTTAATCATTCGAGCATGTTTGATAGTGTAGTTTTGGGTATTTTTCAAATAATTTTTTATATTAAAATATATGTCAATGATGTTTTTTCATTTTTTAAAAATTATTTTTGAGATCAGCATATCAAAATAATCTAAAACATATAAATTATATTAAATTTTAATAAAAAAAAATTTAAATTTTTTAAAAATATAGCTACAGCACGTTCCCAAACGGTACACTAATCTTACAAGAATTACCTTTTAAGTTTTTGCGTCTACGTAGGGGCTTCCCATTCACGCCAAATAATTTTCCTTTTTCTTGTTTGCTTTTTTTTTTTTTCCCACTCAAACTCTTTAACAATTTCATGATCTTCCCTTTACAATTCGGATAAATGGCCGCGTGATATATATTACATTTGACATTAATATAATGATTATTTTTTAAAATATTTTTTTATTTAAAAATATATAAAAATAATATTTTTTTTTTATTTTTAAACAAAAATATATTTTAAAAATAACAAAAAATTTATTTGAAATAAAAAAATTACTTCTTTTAAAAAATACTTTAAAATTATTTTTTAAAGAATTTGTTACTTCAAAATGTATTAAAATAATATTTTTTATTTTTAAAAATTTATTTTTAATATCAATACATCAAATTAATTAAAAATATAAAAAAATAATTTCAAACTAAAAAATAATTTCAAAAATCTTTAAAATACAGTTAAATTACAATGTCAAAAGCACACAAGCATTTAAGCCCATATTTAAAGCAACTCAACCCATAGAGAGAGAATTAAAGCAAGTGCAGTCTCAAGAAGCGAACAAAATCACAAGGCATGCATCTACATGCAACATCACTTTCAAGACGCCTAAAACATTAATTTCTCCCTTTGTTATAGGTTGTTTGGCGCTGCATTTAGCCATCACTTTTCAACAGCAAAAAATAAAAAAAAATCTTTTTTCCTTTTCACTTTAAATTAATTAATTTGATATTTTAAAATTATTTTCATATTTTAATATTAAAAATAAATAAATAAAAACATTATTTTAATATATTTTTAAACAAAACAACACCTTAAAAAACATCCAAAACACCCTTTCAAACAATATTCGTGCAATTAATCCGAATTAACATGGAATTAAAGACCTGATTGAATTCTATTGTGCTGAACATATCGGCAAAATCGAAGTTGCAGCATTCATCATGTTGGAAAATATAATAATTTCCCGGAACCCCAGAGTGAAGCCTCTGACAAACTGAATCCCCTCTAACGGGGTAAAGAACTGGCCAGCCAAATGGTATATACATGAAGGTAAGGTACAAGCATTCATCTCTTCCCCGTGCTCAATCCAGCCAGTGGGTAAGAAAAATGAAAGCACCGATAAATACATATATCCTTCTCAAAATTTAGGTTTTAGCCCTAGCATCAACATGCCATGATTTTACTAACGATGCAAATGGGAAGTCCTTGTTTTCTTTCCCTTTCAATTAACAATTCTATCGGAACCCAACTACGTGCATACATACAAAATTGGACTTTCAGAGCCGTAGCACCACTTCTTGACAGAAGTCTGGAACTATTGTATGCTGAAAGCAAATTGATCCTTGTCTAGTGTTAAATGCAGCTCATAATCTGTTCAAAGATCCTGATGTGTCTTATGCTCTATAGACCATTAAATTCAACCGTTGCGAAAAACTTTCTTAGCAGGCAGCAGCGGATAATGCATCTTCGGAGTCCACCTTCACCTAGACACAACATTAATGATTGAAAACCCATTCAGTTCATGCAAAACTGTCGGTTACAGAATCTTAATAAAAAAAATCTGCTAAATGTGAGTTCTCTTTCTTCAGTTGGTCAATGATCAAAAGATTCATATGTTGCTTTTATAGGAGGCAGTGCTCTGTTATCGGTACTTCTCTATCTGTATTAGGTTTTATTTGCCAAGTTCTTCCTTGTTTGGAACCATTTCACACGTTACTGCTACCTTGACTTTTTCTAATAAGTAAATCATTTATTTTAAAGAAAAATGGAAAAAGGGGAAGACAGAAAGAAAGAAATAGTGGTTACCTGCTTGAGGTGGTTCTGCAAAGCTCCATGCAATATACTTTTGAGCTTCCCATAGTGATCAACCATGTGACCCAAATTACTCAATTCCTCAAGTTGGCACCATAGGCGCTCTATCGTTGTGTATGGAAACCATGCCGCAAATGGCTTTTTCCGATTAATCAAGTCCGACGGTCTCTGCACAAGGTTGATAAAATTAGCATCTTCAGTGAAATCAGCCAGCAGATAACCATTAATTGACAGTTTTAACAATGAACATGTTGCCTAGTCTAGAAAGAAGGAAAAAAAACAGATGGCAGCTAAACAATAGTGATGCTTTCAAACATCTAGGGAAAGTTGCATCAGCCAACTCCCTCCCATGCAGACACTTAGAGGTCATGCCCACCATTAGGGCAGCTCAGAGGATAGAACCATGAGAAACAAAACACATCAATGATGTTATTGGGTCAGTTATAGATGACCACGGTCCACCATTGCCTGCAAAGCCTATCACAATGATGAATTGATACATAAACAAGTCAATCACTATAACATAAAAGAAACAAATTTAACTTCAGAAATGTTGATGTCTCCTGGAATATCCAACATTGATTACATACAGGAACGAGGTTAGTTTGAGCAGCTGCCATCTAAGGTTCAGTTTGGGACATTTTAATAAAAGTTACAGTTCCTATTAGGGGTGTGCACTGTTTAGTTTGAGCTGAAAAACCAAACCAAATTGTTTGGTTCTGTAATGGGGTTTTCATTTCGATTCAGTTTAAGAACCAAAAAACCAAATTCTTTTTTTTTTTCCTTTTTTACTTTCATTTTTATTTTAAAAAATAATGAAAAAGTATTAAATTTTAAATGATAAAATTTTATTTGAAAATAATTGAAAACCAAAAAACTGAATCCAAACCAAAATATTTGGGTTCACACAATTCAGTTTTTCATAAATACCAAAAACCAAACTGAACAAACCATTTGCTAACCCCTAGTTCCTACTGCCATACATATCCATAATGCATGTAGTCATGCAGGAGTCAAGATTCTTGCTAATAACCAAACCAAGGACCATACCCCACTTCACACCTTTTATCAGTTGACCACAGGTGTAAAGGAAATATCATGAGATGCTGAAAATAAAATAACCTTGAACAAGCAGAGTAGCAGAACTAATGTATATGTTCTTGAAGTGGTTGCAACTTACCACTGATGCAAATGATTCGATATACTCAAGCAACAGATTTGTAGCTTCTGTAAATCGACCATAATCAACATATAGCCTGAACAAAGATGCAGGATTTGATACTTGGCCAGCCATCCCCCAGGTCCTGTCCCTTCGACTCTCCTGTCAAACCAAGAGAATACAACAACATATATTTGATTATGGTGACTCAGCATGACTTTCATGTGCAACAATGAAATTATGAGGAAACAACAGGAGGCTAAATTGTAGCAAATCAAACATTCGTCCACATAGGTAAATACAATAGGTCAAATGAAATAGGGTGAAACATACAACAGTGCTTTGAAACAAGCAAGTTTAGGTAAGGTTAACTTAGTACATAGTTCCCAACAGGACAATTATTCACAGTGATGGAAAAGTAAATGTCTCTTTTCAGATCCTCTAGAAGAAAACTATATAGGTCAAATGAAATAGGGTGAAACATACAACAGTGCTTTGAAACAAGCAAGTTTAGGTAAGGTTAACTTAGTACATAGTTCCCAACAGGACAATTATTCACAGTGATGGAAAAGTAAATGTCTCTTTTCAGATCCTCTAGAAGAAAACTATAAAAGCTGGGTTGAAAGTGTAATTTAAGAGTCCTTGAATCAAGCCTAACAACTGAGAACTGAGTAAAATGACGGACAGCTTGTCCAACAAAACGGTAAATATTTGAATGACAATTGACAACTAAAGTATGAGAGTGAAAAGGCTTTTGTTTATCTAAAAGGAAATCAGTAAGATTACCTTGAACATATGTACCAGCCACAGAGGCAATTCAATCTGAGGATCTGTGCGGAGAAGTGTTTCAGCAACAGTTGCTGGTAATCCAGTATGAAAAGTTCTATATTTTTCCTGCAGTAAAGAGAGAGTAATCCTTCAAAACAAGATCAAACAAGGAAATAGAGAAAACATCCTTCGACCTTTCTCAAGGTTATGATGAAATGTGAGCTCAGAGATTAATTGCAAGAGAAAATCTCCAAGTCTATGACCATGTGATGACGTGTGATCCTTTACAAGCAGTTCAGAACACTGACAAATTTTTTTATTAAAGCTGAAACATTTTTTTTACGGGCACACACAGAAGCCAGAGGGAAAGAGGGAAAAAAATATTTTTTTTCACTAATAGCATGCACCATGAGATTTCAACATGGACATACCTGGTTAGTTCATTGTCTTTATTTGATTAAGAAGGAAAGAAAGAAAAGAATGTGATGACCATGTTCTTTACTTCAGTGTCTTTATTACAAAATAGGAAAGGAAATCATTTTGAGAAATAAGGGGTAAAAATGAAAGAAGTGCAAAAGATACGAACAAGATAAAGCTCAAGAGTCTCCCACTGAGCATTCCCCTGATGATTCTGAGAAGTAGGGCCCATGTCAGGTGAACCGTGAACAACTATTTCTTCTTTTGAGGATGTCAACAAATGACCATGCATCCTGAAATCATTTGTCAAAGTTCATTAAAAATACCTTAGAGATTTCACTTTCAAATGGAACTTGATGGAAAAGGGTAGAGTGATTCATAAGGAATGGTGAGTGAAAGATAAAAAAGGTGAGAATTATCCAACCTGGAAGATAAGGAGCCCAGTTTATTGGGACAGCATTTCAATGACATAGCTGAGAAAACTCTTTCCAATTCCCTGAAAACAGGAAAGGGCCAAGTAACATTCACAAACATGACAAGAAAATCATTTGTGGTTGTAATAAAATGATATTACACAAATGAGACACAAGGAAGCACCTATTCAATCCTGAACCATTCCAGAATTTTAAAAGAACTGTAAATGCCATTTCATATAAGTTTGCCTCGACCAAGAGATCAACCAAATCTGACGGAGCCTTTTCTGTTCCTGTAAGAGAAAAGCAAAATAAAAACAGTTACTCAAATGAACAAGAAAATTAACTAACAGAGAAAGAAAAGCAAACTAACAAGTTTTCATTCAACTGTAAAATGAGATGGAGATACAACATTTTTAAAGAATCCAAAGTGCTTATACACATTGTACTATAAAAATAGCCTTGGTCACCAAACAAATGTACCAGTGAATGTCCATTTGACATTTGCTAATGAAAGCAAATATTCTGCGGATGTTAGAACGAACTCCTTTTCAAGTTTCTCAACATCAATGTAAAACTGCAGCCTTTGGGCCTGAACATCACTCCCAGTCACTGTTAAAGAAGCAAAATACATTAATTGCCTCAAATAGGAGTGTGCATAAACTGCACTCCAACTAAAAAAAGAAAGAGATAGTCCAAACATTCCTAAGAAAATAGCCATTCCAAGAATGCCAATTATACTATAGTACACCTATCAGAGGAGCAGTACAGATATTGGCTTAACAAAAAAAAAATACAAAATTTCTGTTGCAATACTTACAGTGTTCTTTCACCAATTTTTTAGCCTTTTTACTTGGATAACTCTCATTATGTACAGAGTTTCCCCCAAACAGAGGATTTATCCAAGCATGTTCAGATTGGATGAGATGCAGTGCATTGATCGCAGCAGAGAGGCCATTTAGCCTTTCTTGCAGCACAAGTGACATGCGCTGGTGATCTTTCAGATCTACTTCAGTCCTCAAACGAGCTGAATATTGATATATGTAACTTGCTGCCCGTCTCCAGTTATGTCGGTGCATTTCAAATGCGTAAAGCAACTTATATGGGTTCGGCTTTGCCAAGATTTCAGAACGTTCTGCCTACAAGTTTCAGTATATTAGTCAGTCTGAAAATGCTACAAGAAAACATCAGATGACTAAGTACATACCTTCCAAGCAAGCTCTTGCTCAATCTTCTCTGCTAAACCAACGAAGGGTAACTGACCATTACAAAGTACCTACAGGGTGCATAAATTATAGAAATCCTGAAATGAGTGTTTTAAGTATGGTATCTTAATGGCACTTATTGTAACTGTAGCAAAAGGCATAGTTCCTAAATTAGGGCCTCAAAATCATATTAAATAATGTTGGAAATGAAAAGGAAAATAATAATAGGAATATCAACAAGTTGGCAAAACCTTCATTGCCCCACGCTCGTAGAGAACAATTATGAAACGCCTCAAGCAGATGTACTTGTTCTCCTCATCTGGATTTGAAAGTATTGCACAATATGCATCGTATAAGTGATCAAGGTCTAAAGTAAACTTGAAGACGTTCGCCCAAAGCCGTCCTTTGATAGCAGTGTCTGATTCATTGATAACATCTGTCCCAGATGAATCATCTTTCTGACTAAGAGCTTCATCAACTTGTTCCAGAGCAGCAAGTGCAAACTGACAGGCACCTTCACTAATGTTATATTGTTCGAATATCTGCATTGCCCACTGGTAGTAATGAAGCTTCCAAGCAGCAGGTGAGGCACAATCATCTGGGAAAAAATTAGAAAAGATGAAAAATGTAATATCATTGTTTGATCAGAACATAAATCCATTCATTTGTTCCTAGAGAATCATTGATTCTCCCTTAAAAAGAAAAGAAAAGAAACTAACCAAAACCAAAATGGGGCAATCCTGCATCTTGAGACAAATCTTTCAAAGCTTTGGAAGCTCCTTGTCCAGATGAAGCTCTGAATATCAAGGTCAAAACAAAAATTACACCACAAAATCCATGCGATGGAAACTTTGGAGCACTTTTCATCAGAAGCAAGAATAAAGAAAGATAATTAATGCCAGAAGAAATGCATAAAAAGAAAACTTTACAGGAGATCCACCATACAAAATTGTGGAAATTAGATGAGACAAAAATAACTGAAAGGTGGATGGACAATATTGCAAGCATGATAATCTTTAGGGAAGGTGAGGAAATAATTTATGTCTATCATTTCTTTACATTTCCTGTGTTTCAATGAATTGTGAATTTCCCTAATGATTTATATATCTACACGTTTTTGAAGGACTAGATTAACCACCACCTGATGTGAAAATATAAGAGTTAAAAGGCAACACGTTTGCTTTTGATTCCTAACATGAGTCAATTCAGATCTACACACACACACACACATTTAAAAGAAAAGGTCAATCCAGGCACCTCTAAAGGTACACATCAAGGGAAGGAAATATAATATCAACAACATTCTAGTGGCATAATGGATTATTAAGTACCTGAAAAAACAGCGAATGGCTTCACAAACTTTCTTCTCTTTCAACACTCCCTGGAACCCATACCTAGCTTGAGCAAGGAGGCAGCATCCTAGAAGATGATGAAGAATGCACCAATCACCATCATTATCTTGAATGCTTCTAGATACCTTCTCCCTCCGTGAATTAGCCTCCACAATTGTGAGCAGATACTTAAAGTTGGAAAATGCAGAAAAAAGAAAAATCAGCTACATGATCTCAATTCTCAAATGTTACAGATAAGTATACATTGTTGGAAACAAAATGCACGTAAATAACCTCAACGGCACCATATTGACCATGCCTAAGGAGGATTAAAGCAATCTCAGATGAACGCCTTAGGAAAGAAGTAGATTCTTCCCCAGTTTTGCCCCAGATAATCCAGCTTGTAAAGCCTCTTACTAAATTAACTATCTCTTGTGGATTTGGGAGACAATGCAAAGAAGGTTGGCTTGGGTCTCCAGAGGAAGTGTGAAATGTTAGTGAAAGTATAAAAGCCATTGTAAAATCACATTTCCCAAGTTTTTCATTCCACGATCTTCTGTCAGTTTTGTTATCTGATTGACAGAACAGAAACAGGATGATCATTTAGTTAATATAACATCAAATCAGCATCTTAATAAGACAAATAGATTACAATAAAGATTAAAAGCATCCATAGTGTGTGAATTCATCAATAATGTAATGAAAACAAAGGTTGCAGCAGTATAAAAGTTAGGATCATAATATTCACAGGAAGGTTGTCCCGAAACTAAAGATAATGCTGATAGGGGATCTGTGTTGTCAACACTTGACTGGTTTTGGACTGAGGACTTCAGTTTGCTGGACAATGGTTGCAAAACTTTTATTCAACTGCTCAGATAATTCATTCACTTGGCACAATCAAAACTATGACAAGTTTGAACTTATTTAAACTATTCACAGAATCCTGACTTGGCAAGGCCTTCAGAATTTACTTGTAAATGTTATTAAGGACATCTTGTTCTTTCCATTCATGGTTCTTATTTTAATTTGTTTCATATCATTTGACAATCCAAGATGCCCTCTAGGGTAATCTATTTTAGATTGTTTGATTGTCTGGACTGTTAGAAAATAATATAAATCATATCCTGGGACCTCACCTAACAGCTTAAGCTTTTGGATTGAGATGATTCTTTGACATGGTATCAGAGCTTTGATGACCAAGCGGTCACAAGTTCGAATCTCACCACCCCCTATTTATTTAATAAAAATTAAGCACAAGGTAATGTGAGCATGTGCAAGTTTCAAACCCAAATGGCTTTCACTTGAAGGGGTGTGTTAGAGAATAATATAAATCATATCCTAGGACCTCACCTAACAGCTTAAGCTTTTGAGTTAAGATGGTTCTTTAACATGAACCATGTGGAAATGTCTAGTATTCTTAGTAATAATAGATTTCCACAAACTTCCAAGGAATTTGACAGTTCAAGATGCCCTCTAAGGTCATCTATTTTAGATTGTTTGGACCATGTGGAACTGTCTATGTATTCTTGGTAAAAGTAGGTTACCACAATATTATGAGGAATTGCTCTAAATGCCTTTCATGGACTATAGGATTCAAAGAGATCAAAACTTGCAGTGGACATTCACTGTGCTTGTGTTGACTTAGGGTGTTTGAAAAGAGGCGTACTTGAACTTTTTTCATTACCAATTTTTGTCCAAGCAATGATTTCTGGGATAGTATGGCTTTTTGGCTCCTCCATTGTTTACTGCTGTAGAGGAGATTGTTAGGACATCCAATGAGATTGGCCAGCTATTATGATTAGTTTTTCCGCAGGAAGATCTATCATACTCCAATTAACATTTTTTTAACTTCTATTTCCTAACAAATCTTTTCTTTCTTAAACTAAAAGTAACTGCCTACTGATAGCCACTAAGCAGATAGCCCAAGATATGATTGCAATTTCGAACAAACTATCACTAAAATAAAAGCAATGACCAGCTCAATTAACAGGAAATGCAGGATGGTATCCCTCTGCTATCCAGTGAACAGAACCTGGCTAGCTATATCCATTTAATAGCTAATGCAGCAGACTTGTCAATTTGCAATGTAGAACCAACCTTTTAAAACAAAGCAGAATGAAAAAAGAAACTGCCACGTGATGGCAACTCAACTGATGAGCATATAATTTCCAGTTTGGAACAAACTATCACTTAAAATAAAAGCAATGCCAGCTCATTGATAAGAAAATACATGATGGTATCTCTCTAAACAGACTTACCAATTTGCAATGATGAGAGTTGGGAACTAAAATCTTCAATTGAAGGAGATTCAGAAGGTGTGGTGCTGAGGAAATGGATAATCAACCACTCAGAAACAATTTCTTGAATCATAGGAATGAATTCAAGTTGTATTCTGGATGTATCATCATGCAACATATTAATCTGCTTACAAAATGAAAGGAAACTTATTTATTCAAATCCAATAATGCATAGCAGAAGTCAGAAGCAATTTTTTTTTTGGATGGATATGTAATTTTATTAAGAAAAATTGAAGAAACAATAGAAATAAGAGGATTAGGCAGCATCTCAAAAACATAATTAATGGTTGCATGCAAGGCAAAAAAAAACATGAAAGCATAACTTATAAGATGCCAGAATCATCTATATTGCTTCATGATAATGCAAATTGTTGCAACTTTACTCTAATGCAAATACCCTATAATACGACTTCATAGTAAAACAATATAATACTAAGCAAGAACCCAATACATTGTCTAGTTAAGATAACATGATTTTGAACCATGTATCATAATGTAACCTGATTAAATATAGGCAAATATTGACAGTTACCACATCTATTGCAGACAAGAAATAGCTGGGTTTAGACCTATTAACCAAATAAAAAAGGGCATTTTGGTCAACAGGGAGGATAAAGTCTTCCAAGTTAGATAAGAATCCTGAGGCCTCAAAAGTTTAGGTTTTTTTTTCTAAGTTTGCAGTTGATAATATAGGAAAGCTGAGATGCCCTCAAAGTTGAGACTTTTCCTAGATGACAGTGCTTAACAGATTAATAGGAAGAATCTATTGCAGATTATCAGGCAACCATAGAATAATACATGACCCTAATATCTGGTGATGGGTCAAAGTAGGGAGGTAGCTAGTAATCATGACTTCTGCATCATTCAGTTGCATGAGAAATGTGGAATAGCCTTCTCTGCAGTGGTAGTGAGCATTCAGTTGTCTAAAAGAGTATAGAAGTTTAGAACTTCCTTCTGTCTCCACGAGAGGACGGCTTATTCTCCTAGTGATCATTCAGTTGCATGAGAAATGTGGAATAGCCTTTTCTCTATTGGTAGGGAGCATTAAGTTGTCTAAACGAGTATAGAAGATTAGAGCTTCCTTCTGTCTCCACGAGAGGATGGCTTATTCTGCTAGTGATCATTCAGTTGCATGAGAAATGTGGAAATCTTTTCTCTCTATTGGTAGTGTGCATTAAGTTGTCTAAAAGAGTATAGAAGATTAGAACTTCCTTCTGTCTCCACGAGAGGATGGCTTATTCTCCTAGTGATGTCTAGTTAAATTATTTGCTAACAATTAAGCTTCTACTTTAACCTCCAATAATTCGTCTCAGATAAGGAATAACATGACCTACAGCTTTTTTTTTAACTGTTTTTTCATCACACAATCTTAGTCCTTAATTTAACAATGATGGTTGCATCAAATTAACATAACTAGTCAAGTAATGCCTAACTAGAGAGAAGCGTAGACCAAAAGGCAAGTGTCCTGGAAAAACATGTTGAGGGTTTTCCATTTACAACTTCTCTTTTTATTTCAGTTTTATGTTTTATGAATTCTTATTTGCCCATTCAACAGGAAGTTATTACAGATTAAAGTATTCCTTAAGTTTTTTTTAAGTTTTGACACCATGCAGTGTGCCAGAGCGTGGGTGTTCGTAGAGCGGTGGCTCAGTTCCAAGACCTCTTGGGAGGACAGGTGCAACTCTATTCATCTACATGGTGATCCAAAGGTTGTTAGGTATTTGTTTATGAAGCTCATCAATGCTGTATTGGTTTCTGTTTCCCAAATCTTGGCCTCATTATCACTCATTGGTAGTCTACAAATATATTTTCATACATTGTGAGTTTATTTTGTTGTTGCTGGTGAGCTGCTTCTTCCAAAGACAGCCCAGCTACAATAACCAGTGATACACCTCATGGCAACCCAGCAGTCCTTTGAATCTTGTTTTCTCTTGGTTTAAGCAGCCTTAAACCCTGTTAGCAATTTTATTGATACACAATCCAAAACATTACAGAAATTATACCCATTTGCAAGCATTTGAGTTGACGAGAACACCATAGATGGCAAGGGGAATGAGAAAGGGGATGTTGTAGGCCACAACCCTAAAATGCAGGATGAAAGCAGGGTAATTTATACGTTTAGTAGATTGATGAATTAGGCTCCGGTGTACAGGTACAAAGCATAGGTGCATTGTTGTAACTCTGGCCAGTATAGTAAAAGCTGAAAGTCGTCTAATAAACAAAAGCAGGCTGAAGATATATGGTAGTCACTTGAATGAATAAAAGAATTTCATTTAAAATAAAAACTATAAGGCAAGGGAGAGAAAAACTGACCTGTCCACTGATTTTCAGAAGATAGCTTACAAACAGAAGAACGTCCAATGCAGACTCAAAGATAAACTTAGCAATTTGAGAAGTAGCCTGGACCAAAATAGAAGTATTGCTATCAAATGACATTTCAGCATTTAGTTTTTGTATGATCCTCCGGGGTACAAGAAATTGTAGATAGCTTTCAATGACATTCAAAACTTTGCTCCACGATGTAGCTTTTTTGGATAAAGTATGCAGAGATAATAGCATGTCAATAGAGAACTTCCTCAAACTTTTGCGATCTGCCAGCTCCTTTTCCCAAGCAAAATCACCTCCAAGATCTGATATGTGATCTGATGATACTGATGAACTGTATCCAGTTTCCAGAATCTTCAGCAAGCGTGGAACAATTTCCTCTGATGAAACAATGGGTGTGCTAATGAGTGATTCATAAAATACAGCAGAAGCTGGTTTCCCAAGGTGCTGGCTCATACTAATAATGCATCTCAGAACTTCTAATAGAATCCCACGTTCAGACTCATCATTGGATAAATCCAATCCGAAGCTTGCAAGATTGACAAGTTCATCAGAAGAACCTAGCCGAGTAAGAGAAAGAGAACATACAGGTTAGAAACAGTAAAAGGAACATAAATATGAAAAAATGCAACAACCAAGCCTCAAACCCAAACAAGTTGGGGTTGGTTATATAGAACCTTTTTCACCATCCCATGAGATCATATATACCAAATCTGCCTCAATATTGAGATACTTTAAATCCTTCTATACCACTCCATCCAACATAAATATGAACACATGAGACATATATACATCACCTAAGAGAGTCAAACGTACCATCGATAATCATCTCGATGTTTTCCAAATCACGAAATAGAGACACTGAATTCTTTCTGACTAAACAAACAGCACCTGCAGAGGACTGAACTAACAAACCACATGGTGAATTGTTCTTGCACCAGTAATTGAAATAGCGGGTGCAGAAATTTTTCCAGTGGCAAAATACTGACATTGGACTTTCACTGACACCCTGCAAAAAAGTACACGAAATATCAGTCTGTTACAGTCTTTGAACTCCCTTCTATTCTCTGTGTGCAAAGAAAAAGGTTAAGTAATAACATACACAGACACATACAGACAAAGTTTGGAAATAATTGAATCTGTGATTAAAGGAAGAATTGAAGAAGTACCTGATTTTCAATCACTGATCGAACTTCCTTTTTAAGCCCATCAACAGTTAAGGACTGGAATTCCATATCAGTCCAGTGCCTGTGGTAATCCAGCAAAGTTGAACGAAGCACGTCATTGTGATGAACACCAGGGAGAAGCAATCTACGTATAAAGATAGAAGATACAAACGGTACAATGTTTTCCTGTAAAAATTTAAATTAAGCAAATGTAAGCAACATATCTTTCATGTGAATACCATATATCACACAGAGAAGCAGATGAAATGGGAAAAAACAAGAAGAAGAATTTGAAGCTCAGCTACTGCATGGAAGTGAATATGGCACTGAGCTAAAGCCAGACAAAATATTGTACTAGAAAAATGCAATTGAAAACAAGTTTAAAAAAAATGGTGATCCTATACATCCAGTGCCTTTTCACATGACCATATAACTCTGTTCTGTCTCTCTTGAACTTTTGACAGCCCCCAGAGCCACAGAAGGGGGGGTAGACATTGGGCATCCACCTACTTGAAACCACGAGGACAAATAGAGCAATATTCATATTCCAATCTCATCAGTATTCAGTTTAAACTTGATCATGCATTTGATTATGATTTCTGGCATTTTTTGATCATCGATATGGAAACTGTACACAAAAACTAAGAATGGAATGTTGTATTGTTTGTAATGGGGGAAAACTAGAAAAGCACTCAAATAGGACCCAACAACGCATTAGAACTCTTTCCCTTTTGTGTGTATGGGTGTTGTTGTAGGGGGAGCTACTAGGTAGCATTTCAATCCTGGTATGTCAAGCCAGGAAAGCCATGGGAAGCGAGGAGCAGATAAGACTAAATACAGCAATGGGACAAAAAAAAAGAACAACTCCATCAAAGGGCTACCTAGTTTTATTCCAATTGAAGTGGGACTTGGGGATTGAGGTTTTGGAGATAGTAATGACTTCAGCAGTACAAATTCATCACAATAGTCTAAAATTCAAAAGGCATGCTAAATGGCAAGGTAACAACACCTTCATAGATGAAAATAATGAATATGTAATCCAAAGAAGATCATCTGAAGAAAGTTCGGAACTTTGAAATAGCTGCTCAGCAACAAATTCTTCCTGCAAAGTATAGCAGCGGGCATCTTCCCTGACAATAAGTTGAGAAAGCTAAGCTTCAATAAGATTCTTGAAGACATGAGTTCAGTGCCACATACATGGGGTTTGGATAGCTAGATCAATGTATTAATCAGGCAATTACAAAAATAACAAACACAACAAGAGCTCATGCTATAATTGCAAGAATCATGTATATAAAGTATGACCCTTGGAATAAAAAAACCAGGTTAAATAACTTGATTCAATCATTACAATCAAGAACTTTAAATAGCCAGACCAACTTCAAAAAGAGAACGGAAAAGGTGCTATAAAGGAAGAGGGAAATGAAAAATAACTAGCAGGGACTCTTAACAGATGAGTTTTAAAAAACAACTTCTGGGTTCCAAATGAACACATTGATGCCAAAATCCAAAAAGCGAATAAACTTACATATCAGTATGAAACAATTTATGAGATAGCAATCCGTTGTCTTTTAATATCCATATCTTGTCTGAAGTGAGTTTGACATCGATGCATTCCCCCTGATAAAATCAAGCAAATAGCAATAAATAAATCTTACCTAAGAGAACTACAGTAGACAAACAATGATCCAAGAAAATATTGTTTACCTCCTCAAGAGGAATATCTTGCATTGAAGACTCTACTGACAAAACAGCCTTGTCCCCCAAAGTACAGTGAAGGCGATAGACATGAATCATCTCCCGCCTAATGTCCTTTTGTAGTTTGACCAGACAAATAATCAGTGTTACCACAATTGATTAAACAAAAAGTAAACAAACAACTTTGCAATCTGTAACTAGATGCTACTAATATTACTTTTGTTCCGGGGAAGTTAAAATAACACACAACACAGTACCACAATTCAACATAGAGACATTAGTGATGAAATTGACTCATAACTCATTAGGCACTTTCAAATCGCAAAAACATTAAGCATTCCAATCACACTTCTCCAATTGACCACAACTAAGCCCATAGATTCTATGAGTGTTATCTCCTCAATGCCACTTTTCTTTTGCATGATAAATCCTAGACGCCAGCCACACTAAAGCACTTTTATCCCATTCAAACTACTAATAGCATCTTCTCCATCCTTGTGTCATTAAAGTTGCCACCATATGTTTATTTGAAGTTCTGCTTAACCCAAAACTCATTTACAGGGTGTTCATAACAGCAAAAAATTTCAGCTTGCCCTAACACTAGTTCATCGATCAGAATAATGTCATCACTAAACAGCATGCATCAAGGGATATCACCTTAAATTCAATTAGTTTTATAAGACCGAAGCAAAACAATAAAGGAACTTCCATTAGTACTACTAGTTCTTATTTATCCTTCATGTGTGTCTTATTGAATTTGTAGAGAATCTCCCTTCTTCTCTAACACCCACTGAAGAACTTCCATCAATACTCCATCAAAAGCCTTCTCTAGTTTGATTAAAACCATCCAGTCTCCTCTTTTCTTTCTCCATTTCTCCATGGAACTCCTTATATGAAAGATGGTCAGGATAGTCTATTTCTAGTAAAACCAAATGGTATTTCAGATATCATTGTGTCATACGTTAATTTGCAGCCAGACAGTCTCTTGTAAAGCTTCCTAATGATAGGTCTAATGCCTCAATAGTTCGTTCAACTTTAGATATCACCCTTGTTTTCATAAAATGGAGCAAGGAAGCTCCTGCAATTTTGATGCATCATCTTTGTACTTCATATCTTCGTGAAGAGTTTGGTTTTGTCAACTGTAACACCTCATCCCACTAATAATTTAATATATTGGAAAAGTGCACTCAAAGAACTGGATCATTAGGTCATCATATCAATAAGTGGGTCACTGGTAGGAAAAACGTTTAGTTTTGTAAATGTTTTTACCCATAATATCTCAAAAAGGAAAGAGGAAAGCACAGATTTGTTACAATTTAAATGGTTTAAGCAAGTATACTAAGAATAGAAATTTGGTTAATTTATTTTTATTCCCATAAAAAAATGTGCAATAAACTTCAGTATCTACACTTTTCAAACCACAATAGTGTAATATATTTTTTCAGTAAAGGAAACAGCTAATTTAAAAAGAAAAGGGAAATGAATAGCCTTTTGCTCCATGAATACTGACAGGATCATTGACAAGGAGAAAATGAGACACCATAAATTACCCACTCCAACCTTTAACCAAGCATATAATTATTAGTCTCATACTCGGTTTAGAGAAAAATACCAAATTATGTCTACACAAGACAGCTAATGGAGTTATGCTTGCATCTTCCTTAGCTTCACCAACCCACAATCTGGCAAATGTCACACCTGAGTAAAGAAATATAGAAGGAAACATGAAAAGGTGTGAATGATGTTATGCTAGAGCCAACAAAAGGGGGAAAAGTCATAGGAGTTGCCTTCTGAATTTGGAATGCCCAATGCATGACTTAAAATCTTGCTGCGGAAGGACAAGTTCCATACTCGTAACATCCCATCAGAATGAAGCACAAACAAAAGTTTTAGCCCATGTGCCTCTGATATTACCAAATCCTGCACAGCTCCAACCATCCTACCCCTGCATGGGATTTAGCCCTTTTAAATTTTATCAAAATACAAGAGACACAAAAAAAAAAAGACAACAATACAAGTATAAATATTTCCAGGTACATAACCGGTATGGATGTGACCAAAAAAGTTATTATAATTTATAGTGTGGAAGAAATTAACTTCAGAATTAATAAAAAAGATGATGACTTAATGTTGCTCGTGTTATGATCAATGATTGTTTCTTCCTTTTTTGTTGATAAAAAAAGAATCATTAAGAAAAGAAATTGTTTTGGTTGAGTAATAAAATTGCAAGTGCATAAAGCATGCAAACTCGAACATGATCAGTGCATGGAGATAACAAGATGGAGGAGTAAAAACTATTCCTATCTGTTTACAATGTCAAGAAAATTTAACAGAGATTCAAGAAAAACTTGCTTTGCAGGAGAAATGAAGCATGATAACAAGTTGATCAAAACAATGAACTCAACCTCACAATATACCAGCTACACTTTACTAATAATGTCGCTACCCAGTAACCCGGATATGGTCCAACCAAAGAGAGTATTAGAAAGAAAACCTACCCTTCAGTATTTTCATGAAGGTTTTTTTTTTCTTTGGCAAGACCAACCTTGCACCTACCTCGTTAACAACAAACTTACAATCAGAACAAAAAATGGACTTTGGAAAGCTCTTATAAATTATATCTTCTAATTGGGCCCCAAATGCATCTCCTTTCCTTTTGATCAACTCAATTCAAAAGGCAAAGGCACCCTCTCGGGATTTGACAAGATTGAAACTAACAGCTCGGTAAAGGTAATGATGTCACATAAGGCCCTGCTACAGATACTCGCTTGTTTTTCAAAATAATGAGTCAAGGATACATTATTCTATAGCTAGGAACAAGTGGCATATGCATTTCAATCAAGGATACATTATTCTATAGCTAGGAACAAGTGGCATATGCATTTCAATCTTTGAGGTGAGTCTTGGTCCATACCAAACAGTGAGAAGGATATATTATTGCAAGAACATGCAAGTATAGTATGAGGAAGGACATTTCATGGAGAGAAATGTTAGTACCTTGACATGAAACCCCACAAACGACCGATCCCTGAATCATCCCGCAACTCATTCACAAAACCTAACAAAAAAAAACTTAGGGAACCATCCACGTGTGCAACAAAATAAAAGAAAAGGGCATAAAATCTTGCAAGAAAAAGTGACATTCGGTTACCAGGGGTACTATGGTGAAGCAATCCAAGTTGAAAATAAGCAACAGATCCATCAATTCTACCTACTGCAAGACATCCAGCGGTGGCTGCTACACTAGTTATTGCCGCAGGCTCGGAATTACTGGAATCACGATCATTCAAACTAAACTGGGTAACCTCATCCCTTGGTAAAACAGGCAAGGAAGAATAAGCAGTAATGTTTCGGAGTTTGATAAGATAAGCGACTCCCGAAATTGTCAATGCATAGAGCAAGTATGGATTTGTAGTAGAGAAAGCAGGCATCTGCATTCACAACACAGTCAATACCGCAAAAAACAATAGAGGAAAACAGACAGACATAAAATGGGGCAAAAAAAATGTCATGCAACTGAAATTAACTACACCAATACCTGGCTCTGATTCTGACAAACATAAGCGAAAGGGCAAAGGGCATGGGGAAAGGTAATTCGCAACCCGGTTGTCCCGGGGAAGTCTTTAGTAGCAGAGAGTTGAAGTAACTCGAGAGTTTTAGGCTGGGACTTATGAATCCTCCTATTAATTGCAATTCCAATTAATGCAGGTCAAATGTTTGAACAAATGCCATAAAGGAAAAAAAGTGAAAGAGAGAATGAAATTAAATGTACCAAATGAAAGAGAGAGGAGGATCGCCAGTGATGGAGGAGGAGCCATAATCTTCAGTGAGAGAAGTTGTAATAGTAATGGAAGCAGCAGTAGCAGAAGAAGTGGTTGATAAATCAGCGTCGCCGACGTCGGGGACAGATATGTCGATGAATTTGATGGAATCAGTGCCGATAATGGGAACCTCCATCCCCCCCCTGGCACTCATAATTTATTTCTTCTTCTTTCTATCAAGCTGTCACTGCTATTGATTGATTTGAGAGGACGGAAAAAATGGTGAAGACTGGTTAAAACCCTAGCACTAGAATCCTAGTGCAGCACAATAGAGAGATGGGTTTTACGATTTCTTTCTTTTGTCCCCGCTTCCCCCTTTTGTTTTCGTGTTTTTCGTTGTCCTTTTTGCTAGCGCGGTGGTAAGACTCCACTTACGTTAGAGGTGGTTTGATATCGTTTTTATTTTCTGTTTTCATTTTTTGTTTTCAAAGATTTTGAAATAAGATATAAAATCGTTTTTGGTTTTCAAGAAAAATGACAGCAAATTTGTGTGTATTAGGGAGTTTAGTACATTTCAAAAGTGTATTATACTTAAAAAAAATTAAATTAATAATTTTATTAGTGTTTTTTTTATAATTTTGATGTGTTTATATTAAAAATAAAAAAATAATATAATATATTTTCAAATAAATATAAATTTAAAAAGTATTTTATATTATAACATTAAATACACATGAAGTAGCTTTTTGTTTACAAGGTGTGTCGTGCAGCACCCCATGTTGACAAACACAAGAGTCATGTCAGGTTTAAAAGTTAGCACATAAGCTATCATAGTTCGGGATGGGATACGGGCAGAGGCGAGGTAGTATTTTATTTGATAAGGTGGTTTTCAAAGTATTTTTTTTAATTGGGTTTTTTTTTATAAAAAAGCAGTAATTGATGTATTTCAAATTTATTTAATGCTTTTAAGGTATTTTTTTATGGTTTTAATATGTTAATGTTAAAAATTAAAAACTGATTTTTTTCTCAATTTTATTATTCAATCCAAAATTATAATTTTTTTAATTTTAAATATGGTCCTTATTATGTTAATCACTACTACTTCTTTTTTTAGAATTTTTTTTAATTTCATCATTCAATATTAGATTTATTGATAATTGAGCTTTATTTTTTTTCGATGGGATGATCTTTATATCAAAACTCGGATCACTGGTTTAAAAAGCTAATCATGGTTATGAATTTGAAAAGTTAATCCGAGTTGATATTATTTTTTTAGGGTTGATTTTTTTTCATAAATTTTATTTTTTAATTTCATCATCCAACATTTATTTTTTAAAAAAAATAGGTTGTGTGATTTTATTTATGTGGGGCTATTTTAATCTCATGACCTAGATTACTAGTTTGACGGTTCAACCTATATTGACTTGGACTTTTTTTGGGATTGATTTTTAAAAAAAATCTATTATTTTTTTAATTTTATCTTTTAATATTGGATTGGTTTTAGAATTACAATTCATGAATTTTTTCATTTTTTCTTCTATTTAATTATCTCATTCACATGATCCAAATAGCGAGTTTTCATGGGCTTACCCGAGTTTACATGTGTTCTTCTTTTTTTTTGTTAATTGATTTTTTTATTTCAACCTTCTGTAATGGGTTTATTGGAAATTGGACTTTATAATTTTTTTATTTGCTTTCTATTAGGTTATTCCAATCTTGTGTCATAGATATCAGGTTTGACATGCTAAATCAAATATCTCAAATAACTTTTTTTACTTTTGTTTTTCCAATCTTATTATTCCGTATTGGTTTGGCTAGGAATTGGCTCTGCTATTTTTTTTTTCCAAGCGTTTTTTTTGTGCAAATTATTATAATCACTTCTTTTGATTTAATTTAGTTAATTTACTATCATTGTATTTTTTTATCTAATTAAATAATATCATTTTATTTTACTAAGTTAAGTTTACGGCCTGAATTATGATTTAAAAAAAAAACATTCTTACAATGCTTGAATTTTTTTTTACACAAAATGGTTATTTGTTTGATCCGTAGAGTAACGTGGATTACTAATCTAATTTTAATCAGCATTTATTTAACTTGCCATGTTTTTTTATAATATTATTTAAATTAAAGATAAAATCAGATTATTTTATCTAGCTTTCACATCCATGTAATCCTTTAGTTTTTGTGGGATGATGTTTTTGAAAATTTTAGCAACAACTTCATTAGGACA
>Ga0325402_1000203_pt1 | contig 34636 bp, 30 predicted proteins | sample PopdelMetagenome_22_FD_207212 | JGI IMG/M metagenome (GOLD analysis project Ga0325402, IMG submission 207212) | Populus deltoides microbial communities from Bellville, Georgia, United States - Xylem-PdKOR-R3 | ecosystem: Host-associated > Plants > Phyllosphere > Stem > Wood/Secondary xylem... | reverse complement strand
TGGATTATCCTTCTTCATACGCCCCAACCTCTCCATAGGAGTTTTGGGGCCGGAGTTAAAACATCGGCCGAGGTTAATTACTTCACTTTAACCAAGTCATCCACCTTGGATGCTTTTAGCTGTAGCTTTTTTCACTATTTTTCTGATATATATGCTTTTTATATCAAAATTAGATAACTTATAAAAAGTTCATTTTAAGATGTGAAATATATGACTAAAATATAAACATTGTTATATTTATATATTAGTTTCGATGTCTCCACAATGTCATTTTACTGTAAAAAAAATTAACAAAATAAATATTTTATCCTCAATGAATATTCATGAATATTTAAAGAAATTTTATATTTTGTTTCTATTTTTGGGTTCTTTATATAGCAAGGACATCATTATTTTTGAAATCCTTTTGATTTTTATGATCTTCTAATATCCTTGGATAATTTAATTTTTTCAATATAACTCTAGTTTATATATATATATATATATTTTTTTTATATCAAAATTATATAACTTATAAAAACTGGGTACATTCTTTCTTTTACTTCTTATATGCATAGTAAAATCCTTATTATTTCATAAATTGGATTATCCTTCTTCATACGCCCCAACCTCTCCATAGGAGTTTTGGGGCCGGAGTTAAAACATCGGCCGAGGTTAATTACTTCACTTTAACCAAGTCATCCACCTTGGATGCTTTTAGCTGTAGCTAATCGCAATATCCAAACTCGGTCATCTGTTTCGGATGCCATTAGCTGAAGTTAATCACAATATCTAACCCGGTCATCTCTTATGGATGTCATTACCCGAAGCCAATCATTATAATCAACTTGGCCATCCATTTAGAATGTCATTAGCTGAAGCTAACCATCATATTCAACCCAACCATCCATTAGTCAGTCATCCATCTAGGATGCCATTAGTTGAAGCTAATCATCATATTCTGTAAAATCTTGAGAAATTAAAAAAAATAAAAATAAAAATAAATAAATATAATAATGGAGAAATCAAATCAGAAAAATATAAAAGACATAAGGACTGTAACTCAAATTGTAAAGAAAAGAAAAGGGGGCCAATGTGTAATTAGGAAAAATGGGGCTATAAATACCCTATTTCTTCCTCTTGCATAACCGGCTTAATACTATAGAAAAGAGGGGGAGAGAGAGTACATTTTGTTCTTTATCGAAAGAAAGGGAAAAACATCAAATCTCCTAGGGCTATACAAACCTAAGACCTTCAAGTAGAGAGGATACAAATGAACAAGGATTTTAACAAGGAGAACAAGTGAAGAAATTTGGAGGAAAAGAGGGGAGAGGGCTAGCAACATGCAAGATAGGAGAGGCAAAAAATCTTCAATTAAATTGAAATGAAATTCTGAAATTTCTCAAGGTATGGACACTAGACTTAATTGTGTAGTGCAAATTAACAATTAATCGAGAACCAAACACCAATTTTAGATTTTATAAATTAGGGTTCTCGAAGGAAGATTTGGGGGAAATGTAGAAATTGTTAGAATGAGATTAGTTAAGCTAATATGAGATGATCTGAACATAAGAAAAAAAAAGTTCATCGACCTAAAGGCTTGAGTGGTCGGCAATGTGAGGATTGAATGGGGGAAGAAAGGAATTCTAAAATTTGGGTTGATGAACACTTATAATATGCATAGGATGTGGACAATAATGGAATGAAGTAGAAAAAAATCAGTTAGGAAGAAAAAGGGGATCCTTAGTCCCCTTAGACAGAGCTCAACCAAGAGCCAAATTGAAGGAAAGAGAATAAGTGAGGCTGGCGGAAAACTCACTTAGGAATCGTCGACAAAATCTAGACAGATTCATCACTCTTATTCTAGGGGGTATTCGGGCCCTAGTATGATAAAATTTGGGAAACATTCCTCATAGAAATTGTAGCTTGAAATGTTAGATTTCCAACGAATCTGACCTTCCTTGATTTAGAGCTCTAAAGCTCCAAATACAGGTAAATACTTGAGGAAATGTCGAATTGTCGCCCCTGTTAGCAGTTTCAGCGAGAATTGATAGAATGAGGAATTTTAACCGCGATAGGGACATAAACTGGTTTCCTCCTCGCCAAAAATTTTGTAACACCATATCTTGACATCGGAAGGGGATAGACCTTATTTGAAATAATATGCATAATGATTTAAGATAATAAAACATAAAGAGTAAATGTTGTTGTTGCCTTGCTATTTATGAAATGACAATTGAACATGAACTAATGTGGTGTACTTGTGAATTCAGGAGGAACCACGGGGAGAGTATAACAATAACCAGGGAGCGCAAACCGAGCATTGGTGGTAGGTAGGTGTTTCACACCTAAACTCCTTAGTTAAGAGTGAAATTAGTATTCTATGTTATTTTGGAATTTAACACTTGCGAATAAAGCTAAAGGGAGGAAATACATGATGAAACAAATATGGGTTGAATTTCGATTTTGGTTGTGGACTTGTGGACTCTGATTTTGAATAATGAACTAAAATGATGAATCCAAAACAACTACCTCTTGACTTGATTAGTCAATCCGGAATATAGGCGGCTAATGATGTTAGTAAGATTTGCTAACATTAGTATGATCTTGATGGAAAAATAATAAATGTTGGACTTGATTAACTATTCGGGTTAGGAATAGTTAATGATACCAACAAATGATGTTGGTATCGGCAAACCCAGGATAATTTGATTAGCTTTCCAAGAAGGAGCTAAAGATATCAAGAGACCTTGGCATCGACATTACCGGAAAAATCTCCAAAGTGAAGTGGAAAAGAATTGATTGACTATTTCGGGTTGGAAATAGTTAATGGCACCAACTGGTAAGTTGGTGTCGGCATTACCAAGGATTTGATTAGTTGGTCCCGGCAAGGGCGGCTAATGACACTAATATAAATTACTAGTGTCAGCAGTAACCTCCCTAAATTTGGTACAAGGTGGTAAGATGGGTGTATCTAGTGAAGAATAATGGATAATAATTGAAAAAGGAAAACTGTAAATGGGTTATGAAATGATAGGCCCTAGAAGTAGTAAAGGAAAATTTAAATGTGGATTTCTAGGACAACGATGATCATGTACTAGCGAGCAAACAATTATTTATGTAGATACATGTATTTATGATTCTCCCTCATCTTTGCTGTATTTTTCTTTTCATATAATTATTTCCATAATTTGTTATTGCAGGTCCTTCACATTCATGCCAGGAGTAGTGTCCTAGGTTTCTAGTTCCTTTTGTATGAATTAGGGAATTCATGTTTCTAATTCCTTTTGAATGAATTAGAAAATTAGTGTTTCTAGTTCCTTTTGTATAAATTAGAAATTAGATGAATGCCAATGTATTTTGCCTGAAGTAATTATATGACTCGAATTGTATCAGTAACTCTTTATATTAATCATCGAGACTTAAGATTCTTACTATTTTATGCTTGTAATATCGATGTTGCTTATCCATGTTTGACTACCATTTGTATGTGTTTGTAAATGAGAAGGAAAAATGAATATGTGAGTTATTATGCTTGTTAGTAGTAGTGATTGTGGTTGCGATGCAAAAAGAATATGTTATGATCGCAAAATGATCATGAAATGTGTGCAGGATAAATTATCGATAACTTGGGATCTTCCCGGTATAGGGGAGACTCTACCGAAATTTCGGTAGAAATTTTGGCAAACCTTAAAAAAAAATCTACCCATAAATTTAGTAGCAGAATTATGTTGTTTGTTCCTGGAAATAGGGATGTTACAATTTGGTATCAGAGCCTTTAGTTGAAATTACAGGGACTGAAGTAATGATGTGGTTTTGGAAAATATATTGCAGGATGGTTCGAACATGACAAGGAGCAGTGACAGACTCATCTCCCGTGAGGAGGAGAGAGTATGACTCATTGGATGGTAATGAAGCCAAAGGAGTTCTACTGATAGACATTGCCTCTCATCTACTTGTAGCATCAGCCCATTCTGAGAGGAGAGAATTAGGGGGGGCATCAGAATGACCCTGCACCCCACTAGGAAGAAGTGTTGCTGCCCAAGGCAACAGGTGGTCAAGGACCAGAAGATAGGCCTCCACCGATTGCACCAACAACCACATCAAATCCATGTTCAGACCCTGCATTCTTAGAGCAACTAGTCAAGGCAGTGGTAGCAGGGATGGCAGTAGGAATGTCCAATCCTGCCCCTCAGGCAGAGACAATGGTTACCCTAGTTAAATGGGTGAAGGGTATATGGGAAATGGGTTGTACAACCTATTCGGGGGAAGAAGACGCTGAAGTAGCAGGGGAATTGGTTGAGAAAGGTAGAAAGGGTTATAGATCATATGCAAGTGTGATGCGATCCAAGCACTAAAGGATCCATTGAAGGTTCTAGTTGGTCTAGTTACAAGGCTTAGAGCTAAGAGGTTGAAAAAGGCTTTCAACGGACTTCTTCAATATACGTGAGCTAAGGTGGACTTCAAGAAAATATTAAATAATAAGGTGGAACCAAGATCATTACACAAGGATTGGGAGAAGAAGACTAGATTCCAACAGTTTGACCTTTCACTACCTTTTTTTTTATATCATAACTGGAGCTATAGGTTGAATTTTGAGGTGATTTCAGTGGTATGGAAACTAGGCTTCCATACCTTTCTAACGGTACATGGCACACCTTCTAATTCTTTAAAGCGAGAGAGAACCATCCATTTGAAGTTGGGCTTTGCTGCTGCCAGACAGAATGCAGAAATAACTAAACTTGTCTTATTAAATTAGTTGGGTGATTAAACTTTCTTTATTTTATAAGAAAACACTTGTTTGGGTTTCAAACTTGTTTATTTTATTATTTTAATTAGTTTGGGCTAGTTTTAGCATGGGTTGATTATTATTTAAATTGAGTTTATATGTGGCCCATTAGGGAAACTAGGGTTTTTGGCTTGTAGTATAAATACTCTTGAGAATAATTTTCAGCACATTTTCTTTTGGCTAATAATATTCTAATTTTTGCCGACATTTGGTTGTCAATCTTGGTTCTTGATTGAAATTTTAACTTTTTAAATAATTGACCAATCTTTGTTGTGAATTTATACTCATTTTGCTAGTCTCCAGGTTTAGGCGTTGTGATTGGGTTGGTTTATAGTTTGTTGCCTTGGAGCAGGCCTTCCATTGTGATAAGCTCATCCTATTTTCAGCAAACTTGAATTAGATAGATCTTGGGTTCCCGAATCCCATTCAATTCCACTAGAGTTCGCATTAAAGTGCTAGAGGAAACTCGAGTGGATTGTGTGACCTAATTGTTGACAAAGAGTGCCCACTCTTGGTGGGAAACTATCAGAGAAAAGAGAGCAGGAGAAGGGTTGAGCTGGAGAAATTCTTAAGAGGAATTTGAAGAGAGGTATTACTCTTAGTAGCACAGAAAGGGAAAAGAGCAGGAGTTTCTTGATTTGAAACAAAGAGAGATGACAGTTCTAGAATACAAGAGGAGGTTCCGAAACTTATCTATCTTTGCCACCACCTACCTTCCCATCAAGCATCATCGAGTAGAACAGTTCCGGGATGTGCTTAGATAGGAGCTGAAGATAATATTGGTAGCTATGCAGTTTTCGTCCGTTTGGGATCTAGTGCGGGTTGCGTAGGGTATGGAGAGGGTGATGAATGATACTCCGAGGCCAGCCAATGAACAGACAGGGTTTAAGAGAAATGACTTTGTGCCTCCACCAGGGAGAGCTCCATATCTAAAGAAGGGTAAAGGTAGTTAGCCTTTTAGGCAACTCCAGAAAGGAGGGGGAAGTTTTGTTCATGGAGGGAGTTGGGGGGAGCTAGATGGGCCAACACTAGGGGATATACCAGGGGTTAGACTCAGTAAGGAGCTAGTATTATGGGAGGACCTGTGGAATAGAGGGGACCCACCTACCCATTGTGTATGAGGTGTAATTAGAAACACCCCAGGGACTGACTTGTAACGCCGGAAAGATGTTATATTTATAGAGGTGAAGGGCACCGATGAAGGGACTACCAATACTTGGGGAGAGGTTGTTTCCACTATGGGGATACAGGTCATAAAAAGAGAGAATGTCCTTGCAGGGCCACTGAAGGGGTATAGAGACAGGGGCTACCATATAAAGCCAACAACAATCAATGACAATGGATCGACTCGTATGACCTACTCAGTTGGGAGCAAGAGTCAATAGTGGCCGACCCTGGTTCCATGAAAAGAGGACTCGGGGTAAGATATACCATATGACTTAGGAGGATGTGGGGGCAATGCCAGATGTTGTAGCAGTTACATTACAACTAGGCTCAATACAAGTTTATACTTTAATTGATCCTGGAGTTAGTCATTCCTTTGTGGCTTATCGAATTGTGAATAATTTAAATGTGTAACCAAGTAGACTAAGTGTAGGAATGACAGTTGTCATAACCCAATTCTGGGTTATTCCCCAAAATTCACTCTTTTAAAAAAATAAAAAATAAAAATAAAAATAAAAATAAAAGCTGGCAATGTGGAGAAAGTAAGCCGTGGAATCAAGCTGCAATTTTGAAGAAAATTCAAGGCCTAATTGTACCCTATTATGCCAAAAAATGAAGAAACAATGCAAATTAAAGGTCAAATTAAATTATTATTAGATGAATTTGCATAAAAATTAAGTCCAAGAACATAATTAAATTTTTAATAGGCCCATTTGATTTAATCATGGGCCAAATTGAATTTTAATTATGTTTAAGAATTAATTTAGGTCCAATTGAAGGATTTAATTAAGTGTAAGGACTTAATTATACTTTAAATTGGTCAAATTAATTTTATTTGGGGCTTAATTGGTGAAAATATAAGTTTGGGAGCCTAATTTGTGCTTAATTGAGAAGATTTGAATTTTAAGAGACCAAATTTAATTTTTTCCAAGTTAATTGATTGAAATCAAGGGCAAAATTACAAGAAAATTGAAGTTTTGGGGTCAATTAGGGGTTAAATTGACAAAATTCGCATTGAAGGACCAATATGCAAAAGAAGCCAAACTATAAGGGCTTAATTGAAAAAAAACCGGGGTGAAATTGAAGAAATTGAAAGTTTGATGGTCAATTAGGGGTTAAATTTCATAAAACCGAGACCAAGGACCACATTGCAAAAGGCGTGTAAATTCAGGGTTCTAATTCAAGTTCGGCAGGGGCTAAATTGCACTAAATCAAAAGTATAGGGTTAATTAGGGGTGCAATTAAATTAAATTTAAAGAGGAAGGATTGAAATGAATTTTGGCCAAAAATAGAACTCTAGTACTGTTCATCTTCTTCTTCAATTTTCTATGAAATGACAACTCAGGGAGGCTACTTTGCAAGTGCATTTGATGTATCTAATGTCAATCAAATTTGACAAATCTTGCACATAAATGATCCTCTGCAATTTATCTACAACCCCATATGGCCCGTTCAGGCTGAATGACAACCCATCAACGTCGGTGTTGGCCTAAAGAGGCCAACTCAGTCAGCCTTTTCCTACATATTTGACAACTTAGGATGCCTATTTTGAGCCAACGATTGAGATCCTTCCCAACTGAATCAAGGGCTGAAATTTTTTCCCAATGTAGACAAGATTGCCCTCTTCCACCGCCTATAAATAAAGGTGGATTTCAAGGTCCGAGGGAAGAGCAAATCGGGTCCAAAGTAAGCCAAAAAACCAGCCTCTTCCCGGTTTCTGCCACCCTCTCTCTCTCTCTTCGCCATTGCAGACTCTAAGCCACGTTGCCACCAGCTCGTCTACCACCAGCTCCACCACAGGAAGCCAACACAACCACTTACTAGCCACCAAGCAGCCCCCGGGGGTCTCTCTCTCTCCTCCTTCCAGCATATCTCTCTCCTCTACAAACCTTTTTCTTCTTCCTCCAACAGTCGACTCTAGCCACCATTCCCTCAGCCGACGCCTCCTGAGCCACAGGCCAAACCACCTCATCACGTCCGAGACCCCCACGCCAGGCAACTTCCTCCATCCCTGCCTTGCATCAACCTTCCTCATGCTGCCTGCTTTGGTTGTTGCATGTAGAATTCATTCTGCATGCAGCGATAAAAATAATTGACTTCCCACCTTAGGCCGGACCAGTTCTGGCCCAGCCCAAATACCTGGCCTGGATCTGGCCCGACCCTAAAAAAGAGAAAGAAAAAATATGTTGGGCCGAGATTGGCCCAATCGTTTTGGGTCGATATCGGCCCACCATTTTCTGGGTCTGTGCTTAGCCCGGCTATCTGGGCCGGCCCAGCCTACATATTTTTAATATATTAATTTAATAAAATATTATATATTATTATTATATTTAAAAAAATCCAAAATAAATCCAAATAATTTCAAGGGGCATTTTAAAATATTTGTGATTTTCTCAAATGTTTTTCTACCAATTTTGCTTAATATTGGGTTGTATACTTACACTATAAGATACAAATCCGGTATTAAAATACCTGATTTTCTCTAAAATGTTTACAAAAAAAAATCAAAAAATCTTAAATATTTTAAATTAATTGCCCCTTTTAAAAAAATAAAAAATATTTTGTTTTCATGCATACGGCTAAATTCTAAAAAAATTTCCAAGCATATTTTCATAAAAAAAATTACATCTTTCTCATGTTTTGAAAATCCAAAAAAGAATGGATATCATAACGAGAACTCATTGACACAATCAAAAGATTGATGTCTTCTCCCAAGTGCAGGAGTGTCGAAATAATAAATAACCCGACAAGACCGGGATCGAACTACAGGGAGGTGAACTATATAAAATTATAAACAACAAATGAAAAGGAGCTGAAGAGAACTTTTGAGATGTGATATTGATGTGAGTATTAATCAAAGATAAAAGCAATTTTCAAGGTTAGAGGATCCACTAATAGTATTAGAAATAAGTATAGTATAAACTCTTTTTATTAATCAACTGGAAACCACACACAAAGGAGGTTCCAATCGGATGATTTACCCTTAATAGTTCATTATAAATTTTTAACATGATCATATTAATTATCTTATTTTAGTAACACCATACTTTTAAATATTATCAGGAATTCATGATCTTAACTTATGTTAACATCAAATCAAGTTTCTTTCATAGCACAAGTGTCGGTTATACCATACAGTAGGCTATGAAAGTGCAAAGTATTTGTTGTACCAAAGGTTGTATAACACAAATCTAGATTAATCATTTAACAAGCAAGGTATTAAGAATTAGTAAGATAAAAAGATAAGACATGTTAATAACAAACTTTCTTGGATATAAACATTGAAGTCCATGTTGAGTTTATATTATACCCATTCTAACACCATTAGTGAAGCCTTTTCACCTTGATATAATAACTTAGCTAAACATTGCGAAGAAAAAAAACATAAATAAATTAGATAAGAACATAGTTATGATGAAAAGCATAAACACGAGATTAATGAAAGCAAAACTTAAACATACAAAAATACAAAGAAAGAAAGCAAGAATATGATCTTGATATGAAAACCAAGATGTCTAAATGTATGGCTAATGCCTCCTTTTATAGGCTAAAATTCAAAACTATTGATTTGATTACTATTTATTGAGTGAGTGGCCACCTCTTTACTTGGTGACAACCATTATCTTCTTGTCTGAACAAAACGTCATTGCTAACGTCAGAATTTGAACAAATAGTCTTCATGAAAGTTCTGGGAATTTGTCTCAGATTTCTTAAAAAACAAGAATAAACGGATTTGGACTTCTAGAACTCGAGATATACGATGAACATTAAACAGTGTTTGGGCTGCAGGGTAGATTCTAAATTCTTTTTTGTTTCTACAATTTGAACTTGAAAACGGCCGTTTTGAATCTTGGACTCTTCATGAAAGTTTTAGGCCTATATCTTAGCTTTCCATCCATATAAACTAGACCTAAATCCATGTTCTACAGCTACAGTTATGATCCAATAACTGAATGTTGTTCCAGTTTGAATTGAACCAGCATCTCTTCTTTAAGCTTAGCCCTCTCTTTCTCTTTTCACTTTCAATAGTTAAACACATCAATAAATCCTTTAAATTATGGGATATGCCTGCATTCAAAATAAGTGTTTACCATAAATTAAAGATATCTTATGTTATCAGACTTGTTATTATAAAACATGCTTACGTTAGGGAATTTAATGATACTTTAAATGCAATATGATGATACAAAACCTTGATAAAAATGCACTTTTAAGTATTAATCAATCATCCATTAAGGTTTGGCCAAAATATCAAAAACCTTTTTCCAACCTTTTTTTTTAGAGTCCAGATGTAGACTTTAATATCTGTAAGGTGTAAAATTACACGATAAAGTACACCCTTAGGTATTAAAGATACAAGGCGTAAAAATATGATGCTAAAATTCAGACTTTAGAGCGGTTAGGATTTAACCCGATAAGGTTGAGACTTTCTCATGAAGAGTGATCTACCTTGAACCTTAGAAAAGACCAACAAATAGAAACCCGACTTAGAAAAAAACAATCAAACAACAATGCAGCTTACCTTAGATAGGGTGCATTGGGGGTGACGCCTCTTCCCCTTGCACAACCAGTCCCTTACTCAGACTCTCGTAGACCATAGGTTCCTAGTGACCATAATACTAATTAACGACTCCTGAACATTAATCATAATTTTTACGATTAAATCCAAAACTATTTCCAACACACAACACCTCACATAGGAGGCACGACAAAAGCCTCTATCGTCGCTAGACGACGTCGCGGCGCAACCCCGCGACAACAGTTAGTACACCTTTAAGAGAAAACATGGACATTGATGATGTATATAAAGTTGTGGTATTATACATCAAGGGGGTGGAATTGAGAGTGGATCTTATGCCATTAGAATTGTGTTGCGATGTTGCGGTCACACAATTTAATTACCCTAACTTAAAACACAACACACAAGATAGTATAGAACAAGCAAGGGGTTGATCTCACGAGGAAGGTTTAAGTGAGATTTTTATGCTATATGATATGCAATTTTTTTTGGGGGGGGTTTGGAAGTTATCTAGGCTAAAGCAAAAGAAAATAGAAAACTGAAAACTATGAAGCAAAAATTAAATAAAACTGAAATTTATCAAGAGAACAAACCTTTGTCGCAAGTAAACATCCACTTACAGAAATCAGAACTGATCATAGAAATGAAACGTCAATTTATGCTCTGAATATTTATCTTTTCTCATGTTGATTAGTTAATAGATCCGTTGTATAACTAATCCTAACCATCAAACAACCATAATGTCCGCACTAGTAATTTAATTCAATGGCAGCCTTAAGAACTAGATGAGTTGATTAATCTAGACAAAATAACTATATGCAGTTCATGTTTGATTTGATCAATCGAATGTCTCCCTAATATTACTAATCTGGATCCGCAACAATGATTAATCTCAATTGCTTCATAAGTTTATATACCACAACTCCGGTTTTGATAGCAAACTTAGCAATAGATTGTTCACAATAATAACTTAGAGTCCGCTCTAGTAATTGAAATAAACAATCATAGGAAATAAGTATAGGAGAGCAGACATATTCATTCATCATATAAACTGAAAAGAAAAGGTAAAACAAATCTCACAGCTCTCGAAATCCGAAGGTTTCTGTGTCCTTGCAACCAAGAAAAAGAGTTTAGCATTACATGTCTATTGAACAATTAATCAAAAAAGAGGAATGCATGATTTCAGGTTTTTTGGAGGAAGGGGGCGTTCTTCTCTCTTCTGGTCGTTCTCCTCTCTTATCCTCTTTCCCTTCTCTCTTTCTTTTTATATCCTAGGAAACCCTAGTCTCTATTTTACAAAATAGTCCTCCCTTAAGTAGACAGTTTACATTTAAGTACTCCAATAACTATTTTCCTAAAAAAAGAGAAATAGCCTTGCATGAAATCTTCAAGCTTTGACTTAAAGGAGTTAAATTGATGAAATGAAAACTTGGATGTCGGTTTGGATGCTTTGGGATGTAATTTGGACTCGTTTCTTCACAAAACCTGATTGCTAGTAGAATTCATTTGTCATCTTCAGAAAAATCATATCTCCCTTATATGAAATCTTTTTTGGCTGAAATTTGGCACGTTGATGGGTCTTTGAGTAAGGAATCCAAAACATGTCAGAAAGGCCGAAGGTCAACTCTAGCAGATTGCGAGATTTGACTTTAAAGGCTGCGATTTCCATGCTCTTCCTTTTTTTATTTTTCTTGCCTTAGATTTCCAGAAAGGTATGGATGTTAGCTTTCTAATGCCACTAGAATCACTTCATTTCGACCTCTAGAGCTTACGCTCTGCATAAAACATCGACTGAAAGGTCAAGTTTGCCAATTACCTCCTATTTACTCCTTTTTGCATCTTTCATCCAAAAGTGCCTTCAAAACATAAAACAAAGAATATCAAGGCATTTTATATATAAAACATAGGCAAAACACTAGTTAAATGTTGGTGAAATTATTGAATAATATGGTTGCATCAAATACCCCCACACTTAGCTCTTGCTCGTCCTCGAGAAAGGATAGATAAAATCAAATTGAAATTAAATTAAATTAAATTAAATCACTATGACTAATCTCTTAATCTCCCATCAATGTCCAAGAATATATGCATATAAACAAGAATACAATCAAGAAGGATAAAGAGTATAAATTTTCATGAGTTTATTTACATGCAAACTTCAAAACTCAATTAATCGTTGGAATTTAAATGAAATCTATGTCATGCCAAAGTGATAGGTCCTCTCATTGATATACGCTCTAACACTCATGTCTTTAGGGCTTATGTGTTTAAATCTCTCAAATTTGATCAATGAATATGTTCTACCATCAGCTTGCTCTTCAATCTCATCTTCATTACTAATATATTACAAACAATGCTTGAATAAAAAGGTCTTACTTTTCGGTTGTAATGGGGCTAAGGTTAAGGTGAAGTAAAAGAAAGTAAAAGAAAAGGCTAAAACCAAAGGAAGTAGAGCATTCCAAAAAAATTGATTTTTCAAACAAGATATTCCATCAAAGCACGTAAATTTTTCATCTTTAAGCACCAATACTTAACTTCTTTTAATTTCAAGCTCCATCAATCATAAGATTTTAAGAATTACAAACACAATGGAACACTTTTCATTTTCTATTTTTCTCTCTCTCTCTTTTCTTTCTTTTTTTTTCTCTTTCACCTTTTGCAATTTTGCCCATCTTTTCATCAAACATCATTTTTTTTTCTTTTCACATAATTTCCAACCATAACCCATGAGATACCAACAAGTATATAATTTACTAATCCTTGGCCAGGGGAAAAGGAAAACATATAAAAATTTCAAGTTTACATATGCGTAAAGCAAAGAAAAGATAAACAAGCTCAAAAGAGGCTCACTAAGGATAATATGCTTTAGGTTGACTTTTTGGCTCAAGTGGTTAAAATTCCTAATACCTTTATCATCTTCATGTACATATGTAATGCGAATGTAATCTCAACAAGATATGAAGCAAGTTCTATATATATATATATATATATATATATATATATATATATATCATTGAAAGAATGCACAATCAAAGAACATGATGTTGAGGGCTCAAAAGCTTGCATTTGTATAACACTGAAAAGTCAACATGACATATTCTCAAAGTCAATCCCTAAATCAACTAAACATTAAACTTGCATGCACACTCATTCATTTGATTTATATCTTCATCTATCTCAACTAATTCTCATACATAATACTCATATTCTCATAAACCATTGAGAGTTCAAAAAGATCAAACATAAATTTTTTTTTTTATTTTTTTACGCAACAAAGAAAACCAAAATTCTCTCAATACCCCAACACTTTGAACACAACATTGTCCTCAATGTTGAAATAAAAGAAAAGGAATATAAGAGAATAACAAAAATAAAGTAAAATGCAAAAAATAAAAGATAAGGGAAAAATAAAGAAAATCTTTTTTTTTTTTTTTTTTTTTTGCCTTTTGTGCTGGGTTGCCTCCTAGTAAGCGTTTTTGTTTTATGTCATTGGCTAGACATGTTGCATGCTCATTCTTCATAGATTGGTTTAGCTAACTCCACAGAAACGATGAGTTATATCGTCCAACCTTCATAGAAAGTTTTCAAATGATGTCCATTGACCTTGAGCACTTTGTTTGTTTCTAAACTGTAATTTCAACTACACTATAAGAAAAAAACATTAGAAACAACAAATGGTCCAATCCAATAAGAGCGCAACTTTCCAGGGAAAAGTTTCAAACGTGAATGATAAAGAAAGACTTTATCTCCAACATGAAACTCCTTTCCTGTAATCATTTGGTCTTGAAGACTTTTGGTCCTTTCTTTGTAAATCCTTGCATTCTCATAAGCATTATTCCGAATCTCTTCCAACTCTTGCAGTTGCAACTTTCTTGCAATCTCAGCAGCATCATAATTCAAGTTACATTGTTTAATGGCCCAAAAAGCTTTGTGCTTAAGCTCCACTGGTAAATGACATGTTTTTTCATAAATCATCATATAAGGTGACATTTCTATAGGTGATTTGTAAGCAGTCTGATAAGCCCAAAGTGCATCACCAAGTTGTAGACTCCAATCTCGTCGGTTAGGTTACATTATCTTCTCCAAAATGGACTTGATTTCTCGATTTGAAATTTCAGCTTGGCCATTCGTTTGAGGGTGGTAGGATGTGGAAGTCCGATGAGTCACATGGTAATTGCGGAATAATTCTTCCATTGAACGATTGCAAAAATGAGTGTCACGATCACTAATGATAGCTTTAGGGATTCCAAACCTGTCAAATATATGAGTCATGATAAAATATAAAACAACCTTAGCATCATTAGTTCGTGTGGCTTTCACCTCAATCCATTTGGACCATAATCAACAACAAGAAGGATATAAAGATTACCAAAAGAAGAAGGAAATGGACCCATAAAATCAATATCCTAGATATCAAAATTTTCACTTACAAGAATATTTGTTAAAGGGATTTGGTTCTTATGAGTGATATTACCTGTTATTTGGCATTTTTCACATGATTTACAAAAGTGATATGCATTCTTAAAAATAGAAGGCCAATAGAAACCACTTTCAAGTACCTTGTGAGCTGTTCTTTTTGCTCCAAAATGCCCACCACAAGAATGAGAATGACAAAAAGTGAGAATGAAATGAAATTCATGTTGTGGTACACATCTCCTAACTACTTGATCCACACAAAATTTCCACAGATAAGGAGTGTCCCAAAAATAATATTTAACATCAGCTTGTAACTTATCCTTTTGAGATGTAGACAAACCTGAAGGGAATTCTTTGGTGACTAAATAGTTCACCAAATTAGCATACCATGGTCTTGTTGAGGAATGTAACACACACAACTACTTTTTGGGAAATGTCTCTCTTATTGTTTCGGTTTGTATATCCTCGGTCCTCAGTCGACTCAAGTGATCAGCCACATGGTTTTCGACATCTTTTTTTGTCTTTGATCTCAAGATTAAATTCTTGTAAAAGCAAAATCCACCTAATCAATCTTAGTTTAGACTCCTTTTTCTTCAAAAGATAGCTTAAAGCTACATGGTTAGTAAAAACAATGACTTTTGTACCAAGTAGATATAACCTGAATTTTTCAAGAACAAACACCACTGCAAAAAGTTCATTTTTCAGTTGTATGGTAATTGCATTGCGCTCCATCCAGCATGCAAGAAGCATAAGTGATAACATGCAAATTCTTCCCTATTCTTTGCTCAAGCACAACTCCTACCGCATAGTCACTTACATCACATATTATCTCAAAAGGTTCATCCTAATTTGGTGGTTGGATGATAGGGGTAGGTGTGACACGCCTTTTAAGTTCATCATGGGCATCTTTACATGCTTGATCAAACACAAAATCCACTTCTTTGGCTAATATTTTGCACAAGAGCGCTGTAATCTTTGAGAAATCTTTGATAAAGCATTGATAGAAACTTGCATGGCCAAGAATAGAACGAACTTCTCTCACACATGAGGGGTAAGGCAATGATGAAATAACATCTATTTTAGCTTTATCAACCTCTAATCCACGCGAAGACACAACATGCCCAAGAACTATTCCTTATTCTACCATAAAATAACAATTTTCATAGTTCAAGACAAGGTTAGTTTCAATGCATCTTTTCAAGACCAAAAATAAATTTTCTAAACACTTATCAAAAGAATCATCATACACTGTGAAATCATCCATGAAAACCTCAATTATTCTTTCAACATGGTAAAAAAAAAATACTCATCATGCGTCTATGAAAAGTTGCAGGTTCATTACAGAGACCAAAGGGCATTCTCCTATATGCATATGTACCAAATGGACATGTAAATGTAGTCTTTTCTTGATCCTCAGAATTAATAACAATCTAATTGTATCCACTATATCCATCAAGAAAGCAATAAAAACACTTACCTGTCAAGCGCTCAAGCATTTGGTCTATGAATGGTAATGGGAGATGATCTTTGCGTGTAGAAAGATTAAACTTTCTATAATCAACACACATTCTCCATCCACTTGAGATGCGAGTAGGGATGAGTTCATCATTTTTGTTCTTTACCAACGTGATTTTGGTCTTTCTGGGCACCACATGGATTGGTGCCACCCATTTACTATCCATGATGGGGTAAATGACTCCTACATCTAACAGTTTCAAACTTTCAGCTTTCACTACCTCCATCATAGGCGGGTTCAACCTCCTTTGCATTTCCCTTGTTGGTTTCGCATTATCCTCCAATAATATGTGATGCATACACATAAAGGGACTAATTCCCTTGATGTCGGTTAAAGTCCATCCAATGGCTGTTTTGTGATCACACAACTTCACAAGTTTTTCCTCTTGCGCACTTGTCAACCCTTTTGCTATGATAACAAGAAGTGTATTGTTGTCTCCAATGAATACATACTTCAGATTATCAGATAAAGGTCTCAATTCTAACTCGAGGGTCTGTAAAATAAATGACAACCACTTTTTATATGAAAGTACTAAATCAACAAATGCATTATCAGGGGGAATGGTTTACAAGCTTGTAAAGCCAATGCTGATTCGTGCACGTTTTGGGGAACATATATGTGCCTTTCCATCTCTTCTATCTCGGTAAAATCATAGCTATAGCTCAAAGTGACGCTTAATCCATCCTCATAATCAAAATCAAAAACTTTTTGCACACACTTATCAACTTGGTCATAACATGTGATAGAATAAACATTGTTGTAAGGATATTTCATTGCATCATGAAAATTAAATTCAATCCTTTCATGGACAATCCTTACCACAATCAATTTTTGTATTAGCAGTTTTCAAGAATAGTCTCCCAAACAATATAGGACTCTTGTTTGATGAATCACAAGAATCACGTTCCATATCAAGAATATAAAAGGCGCATGGAATAACCAAACTATCAATCTTGACTAGGACATCTTTTATCACACCAAGTGGATAAACAAAACTACTATCCGCAAGTTGTATTACAATACTAGTTTTATTCAAAGGCTCTAGACTAAGAGAATCATAAACATGTTTAGGCATAATACTAATGGATGCACCTAAATCGCACAAGGCCCTTTTAAAATTAGCATTACTAATAACACATGGGATAATAAACGCATATGGGTCCTTTTGCTTTAAAGGCAGATTCTTTTGAACAACAACAAATACAACTTCACTCATACTTATCATTTCGTGGCCTTTTAGCTTGTAGGCTCTCTTGGTAGTACACAACTCCTTCAAGAATTTGGCATACTTGGGAATTTGCTTGATAGCATTAATCAAAGGAATGTTGAGTTTCACTTTCTTGAAAACTTCTAAAATCTCTTTTTCTTTGTCCACTTTCTTAGACCTAGAAGAACTTATAGGAAAGGATGAAATTATTTAAAACTGGAATTCATTAAATGAGGACTTACCTTTGGAGTGTTGGTCATTTTTTCAATTTGTGGAGGAGGAGGATGTTTTTTCTTTATACTCAATTCGGTTTCTATCTCCTCTTCTTCCTCCATCTCAATTTGTTTCGACCTTTGCTCTTCAAGTTCTTTTCCACTTCACAACATGATCACACTAATATTCTTTTTTGGATTCAATGCTTGAGAGGGCAACTTTCCATTCATTTGTGCCTCTAATTTCCCTACACTTGAAGCTACTTGCCCCATTTGTTTCTCTAAGTTGTGAATGCTTGACCTTATTTCCTGTTGAAAAGACATGGCATTTTGTTGCAAGGTCACAGTGTTAAAAGATAAAGTTTCCATCATCTCATGAAGATCATCACTCGATGACCCCATAACATTGGAGTTTGTAAATGCAGGGGGCTGTCTCGCTTGGTAATTCTATTGGGATTGAAATCCATTAGACTGGAACTATTTGCCTTGATTGCCTTGTTAAGGCGAGTTCCCATAACGTACGTTTGAATGATCTCTCCCTTCGAGATTGTATGTGTCGGAAAAAGGATCATACTTACGCTGAGGTTGTCCATTGAATGCTCCATCAACTGCATTAGCTTGTTCAATGTAATCTTCTTGCATTTTTGGGCATATATTCTGAAGCATGTCCTTGTAAGAAGCATATGCTACAAACTTTCACCTGTTGTACATTTCCACAAGCCAAAGAACGCATAAGAGAAGTAAGATCATTAACTTTATTCTCAAGGTTAGAAATATTTACCTCATTTACTTGTTTGTTTAAGAAGTCTCCACAGATGCCAAACTGTTTTGAGTTGGCTGTCATGTTTGAGATCAATTGGCGTACAACCTTGGATGTCTTATCTACCAATGCCCTTCTTGTAACATCCCCTGATCTGGGATAAAAACAATCATCTCATGTCAACCGAGAAACAGAGTAATTAATTTTCTTTCCTATATGTGTATACACACACACACACACACACACACACACACATGGTGTTCATATTAAAGTCTACCAAAATTTTGACGGAGTCTCCCCTATATCGAAAGGTCCCAAGTTATCGACATTTAACCTATTTACACTTCTAATAACCCGCATCTTCTAACTCAATCACGACCCAATCATCCTGGGTCTCAATCCTACATACATATCAACCACAATATTTATGATATACATTATTTAACAAATATCATTATGGATGGATAAAAATATAAATACGCATACATGGAACATGGTTATATGAACTACAGAGTTAAGTTCATCTAATCAAGTTTAAATATTAATTATATAAATTAAGTTATACAAATGTTTTCATGTTTACAAAATACAAGGGTATACTCCCTAGAACCTAGATTACAAAAAGTGAACATAAGCTAGGATCTACTCCCGTCGTGCATGCGATGGTCCCGAAACAAAATATATATTATTGAAACATGAATATCACAATAAATATAACAACACAAATATCTAATAATTTAAAAAGGCAAACATGCATTCATATTTTATTCACTTCTCCCTTCTGGTTTTCATTGGAAACTCTTTCTCATTCAACTACTAAAAACTGTTTCCTCTTCCATTATCAACCTCCATTCAAGATTTAATAAGATCAACCATGATTATTTTCGCTTAACACATTACTGATACCAATTTCATTGGTATCATCATCACCTCGTAGGAGTTGATGCAAGACAATCCCCTTACCCAGGATCCTAACATACACTAAATGTATGCTAGCCAATATATGGTGATCCCCTTACCTGAGATCCTAACATACACTAAATGTATGCTAATCCATACCCCATATCACACTTCTCATATTTTCTTTGTCCGCGATAATTTCATCACTTAGCAATTCACACAACAACCTTTCACCTTTATTACACATACATTCAGAATACTATCCAAAATATCGACATCATTATGCAAACTTTCCTCCTTTCACATAATATCTAACATTCGGTAATTCACATTTCACATCAATAACATACTAAATCATGGAATTTAACTAGAAAGTATAGGAGCGGATCACCTACCTACAGTAGAAGCTCTACTCGTGCTCCCCTGTTGCTTCTGCTGCACAACGCTTGTGGTCCCTCCTGGTAATCACATGCATAATCAAATAAGTTGTCTTCATTCAAGGATACATTTCATAATAACCATATTAACAACCAATACAGGTCTTTATTTCAATTATTCATTTCTTTATATTTTACGTTCTCTCATTTCATCTATTAATATCGTCATTCTTTGTCCAACCATGGTTATCATTCGTTTTTATATATATTTGAACTGTTACTGTATTAAACTGTTTTTGTTTTTGTTTTTGAACTGTTACTGTTTTGAACCGTTACTGTCATGAACTGTTACTGTTTTGTTTTTGAACCGTTACTATCTTCAGATATTGCATTTCGACCTCTCCTCATATTTTTAACTATATCCAGAGTTCTAGAACTCTATTTCAAGTGAGATTGCTCTTGTTGGAAAGCTAACACAAGAGCATACAAGTCCTCTTAAGAAAGGAGAACCCAGCTCTGCCCCCTAAGATAGCTAAAATTGCTCATCAACTAATTAGTCCTACTGCCCTACAAAGTCAGTCAAGAATCAATCTTGGTTGGTGAACCATAACTGGAGTTCTACAGCTCCAAATTGAGCAAGACCAATTTCCTTAGTTTGCTAACATCCAAACTACAATTTTTATAAGGAACCTGATCCTAATTCCCTCATCCTCCTACCCGAAATCTTACCAAAAGTCAAGAGACGAGCATGTCCAGATTCGCACCCCTTTCCATTCACACATAACATTCATAAACTACATTTTCTGGATAAATTATCATGGTTTCATGCCCCCAATCACATACCACACATGAAGTAACTTAATTTTAACAACTAATACTTTTTCTCCAATTCAAGTCTAAGAACCTTAATCTATAATTCAACATCAAGACATCAATTCATAATCGAATTTGAAATGAATTATAAGATCATGTTTAGAACACCATACCCGGTAAGAATTAAGGTTTCGATCTTCAACTAGTTGAAGATTTTTTACTCCCTCCTTCCTTTTTTTTTCCAATGACAGTCGGCCCTCCTGCTTCTCTTTTTGTTCAAATTTTCTTATTAATCCTTTGCCCACAAGTGTTTATTCCATCTATAAACCCTTAATCTTAGATGGGTTCTTGAAATTTTGGTGTTTCTCTCTTGATTTTACAAGAATTGATACAAAAACTCCCTTTTTTCTTTTCTTTTGGTTGCTGCAGATTTTTGGTGAGGAGAGGAGTATTTATACTCTATAATTTCTTTTATTTGTACTTAGGCTTCATTTTCTTCAAATGTATTATTTTTGCCCCCACATCTTTTTTTTTTCTTTTTATAATCAAGCTATACCTCTTTTCATTTCTTATAACTCCACCCTAGAACTTTTAATTTAGCTTATTTCCCTCAATTTTATCCAATCCTCAACATTTTTGGGTTAATTTATAATGTCTCAAAATATTTCACCTTGAAATTTATATTCCAAAAATTTCTGATATCCCATTTTATTTAACCCTATGCATGAATTTCTTCAATTTATTTCCATTTAGTTAGTTTGCAATTTACGCAACCTTATTTTCACGAGGTTTACACCTCCAATTGCCGCATCAATGATACTACGGTCAAGAGGCATCAGTCCTTCATAGAATTATTAAATGAGCAGCTAATCGGGTATCTGATGATGAGGGCATTGAATGCACAGTTGCTCAAATCTTTCCCAATACTTAGATATTGTCTCTCTATGAGATTATCGAATCCCATATATTTCTTTCTTTATGTTGGAAACTCGAGATGCTGGGAAATACTTCTCAACTTAACATGCTCTTCGTTAACTCCGTTTAGTTTCATGCCAACACAAACCATTTGGAACTCTTTGAGATGAGTATAAGGATCTTCTCCGGCAAGTCCATTGAATGTTGGTAGCAAGTGTATAAAACCAGACTTGAGCTCGAAGTTGACATTGTTATCAATGTTTATGCACAATGGGTGATTCTCCATGTTAGGAGCATCAAGCTCCTTGAGTGTCTGTTGTCGTGCAATAGTCATGGTCTTGACACGAGCTTCTTTTTGTAACCTGCGTAAAGTGTTTTCAATTTCTAGATCTACCTGCACTTGACTCTGGTTAGTAGAATGGGTTATAGTCATAAATCATCAAGAAAACTCTAAAGAAATTAGACACACAAGAGATTGAAAACAATGTAAATTGAATGAAAATCCTACGCTAGAAAACTAAAACTATCTAAAAACCCTAGAAAACATCGGAATTTGGCCTCGATAGGGTGGGGCTAGTGGCCAAAGACAACTAGTCCTGTTCAGAACGTCGTTTCCCTTCAGGAAACAAAAAATCCAAGTTCAAATTCCACCAAAAAATCTATTTTGAACAGTACTGTTGTCGTATATGAACAGTATCGCTGCAAGCAAAAATTCTGTTTCTCTTTTTTTTTCAACAAAATAAATAACAATCACAGCAAATAAAAATCAAGCATAAGAATCAACTAAAATCTCATCCCCGGTAATGGCGCCAAAATTTGTTGTGAATGTTCTCCCTAAGGTTAATAATCTGGATCCGCCATAATTATTAATCTCAGTTGCTTCACAAGTTTATATACCACAACTCTGATTTTGATAACAAACTTAACAATAGATTAGCCCAATAATAACTTAGAGTCCGCTCTAACAATTAATATAAACAATCATAGGAAATAAGCATAGGAGAACAAACATATTCATTCCTCATATAAACTGAAAAGAAAAGGTAAAATAGATCTCACAGTTCTCAAAATCCGAAGGTTTCTGTGCCCTTGCAACCAAGATAAAGAGTTTAGCTTTGCATGTCTATTGAACAATTAATCAAAAAGAAGGAGGAATTCATGATTTCAAGTTTCTTAGAGGAAGGTGGCATTTTTATCTCTTCTGGTTGTTCTCCTCTCTTCTTCTTTTTCCTTTCTCTCTTTCTTTTTATATCCTTGGAAACCCTAGTCTCTATTTTACAAAATAGTCCTCCTTAAGTAAACAGTTTACATTTAAGTACTTCAATAACAATTTTCCTAAAAAAGGAGGAATAGCCTTGCATGAAATCTTCAAGCTTTGACTTAGAGGATCTAAATTGCTGAAATGAAAACTTGGATGTCGGTTTGGATGCTTTAAGATATAATTTGGACTCTTTTCTTCACAAAACCTGATTACTGGAAGAATTCATTTGTCATCTTATAAAACTCATATCTCCCTCATATGAGATCTTTGTTTGCTGACATTTGGCACGTTGATAGGTCTTTGAGTCAAGAATCCAACAAAATTAAGTTTACATCAAATGGACTTTCATAGCTCAAGATATTCAAGTTGTAATGGTCAAACATCAAGAGTGGTAGATTACGATATTTGACTTTGAAGGCTTCGATTTCCATGCTCTTCTTTTTTTTATTTTTCTTGCCTTATATTTCCAGAAAGGTATGGATGTTAGGTTTATAATGCCACTAGAATCACTTCATTTCAAACTTTAGAGCTCACACTCTACACAAAACATCGACTGAAGGTCAAGTCTACCAATTACCTCCATTTTACTCATTTTTGCATCTTTCATCCAAAAATTCCTTCAAAACATAAACAAATAATACCAAGGCATTTTATATATAAAATATAGTCAAAACACTAGTTCAATATGGGTGAAATTATCGAATAATATAGTTGCATCAAATTGTATGACTTTGATTTAATTTTGGGTATGGATTGGCTGAGTAGACATAAAGCACAAGTAGATTGCTTTACTAAAACTATGGTTATTCAAGGGGTGGGTAAGAAAATGGTAGTATTTAGGAGAGAGAGAAGGGTAGTCCTAAATTTTATAATTTCGGTCATGACGGCTAAGAAATTGATTAGGAAAGGGTGTCCTGCATGGTTGTCTTATGTAGAGAATTGAAAAAAAGAAGCATAAAATTAACAAATATTTCCATTGTGAGAGAATTTTCGAATGTGTTTCCATAGAAGTTACCTAGACTACCCCCAATCAGGGAGATTGAGTTTCCATTGAAACTCTTCCAGGGGTCAACCCTATAGCACAATCCCCTTATAGGATGGCCCCCATAAAATTAACTGAACTGGAGATCTAACTTCAAGAATTGTTGGACAAAGGATTTATTAGACCAATCAACTCGTCTTGGGGAGCCCCGATGTTATTTGTGAAGAAAAAGGATGGCACATTTCGGTTGTGTATAGATTATCGTCAGCTAAATAAAGTGATAATAAATAAAAAGTATCCATTACCGCGAATAGATGATCTGTTTGATCAGTTGAAGGGTGCGAGGGTGTTTTTTAAGATAGATTTGAGGTCGGGGTACCATCAGCTAAGAATCAAAGAACATGACTAATGCAACCATATTATTCGATAGTTTCACCCCCATTTAACTAGTATTTTGCCTATGTTTTATATATAAAATGCCTTGATATTCTTTGTTTTATGTTTTGAAGGCACTTTTGGATGAAAGATGCAAAAAGGAGCAAATTGGAGGTAACTGGCATATTTGACCTTCAGTACATGTTTTGTGCAGTGCGTGAACTCTAGAGGTTGAAATGAAGTGATTCCAGTGGCATTAAAAAGCCAACATCCATACCTTTCTGGAAATCTAAGGCAAGAAAATAAAATAAGGAAGAGCATGGAAATCACAGCCTTCAAAGTCAAATCTTGCAATCTGCCAGTGTTGACCTATGGTCATTCCGACTTGAATATCTGGAGCTACAGAAGTCCAATTGATGAAAAATCAATTGTTTTGGATTCCTGACTCAAAGGCCTATAAACGCTCCAAATTTCATCCACAAACGATGTTATATGAGGGAGATATTATTTTTCAAAGATGACAACTGAATTCTGCCAGCAAACAGGTTTCGTGAAGAAACGAGTCCAAATTATGTTCTGAAGTATCTAAACCGATATCCAAGTTTTAATTTCAGCAATTTAGCTCCTTTAAGTCAAAACTTCAAGATTTCATGCAAGGCTATTTCTCCTTTTTTTAGGAAAATAGTTATTGAAGTACTTAAATGTAAACTATCTACTTAAGGGAGGACTATTTTGTAAAATAGAGACTAGGGTTTCCTAGCATATAAAAAGAATGAGAGAAGAGAAGGGGGGCAGCCAGCCAAGAGGAGAGAAATGCCCCCCCTCCTCTAAGAAACATGAAATTATGCATTCTTCCTTCTTTTTTATTAGTTGTTCAACAAACATGCAAGGCTAAATACTTTTTCTTGGTTGCAAGGACACGGAAACCTTCGGATTTCAAGAACTGTGAAATTTATTTTACCTTTTCTTTTCAGTTTATATGATGAATATGTTTGTTCTCCTATGCTTATTTTTCCTATGATTGTTTATTTTAATTGCTAGAGCGGACTCTAAGTTATTATTGTAGACAATCTATTGCTAAGTTTGATATCAAAACCGGAGTTGTGATATATGAACTTGTGAAGCAACTGAGTTTAATAATTGTGGTGGATCTACGTTATTAATCTTAGGGAGAACATTCAATCAAATCAAACATAGACTGCAGACATTTATGTTTTCTTAATTAATCAACTTATCTAGTTCTTAAGGCTGCCATTGAATTAAATTACTAGCGCGGACATTGTGGTTGTTTGATGGTTAGGGTTAGTTATACAGCGGATCCGTTAACTAACCAATGTTAAGAAGAGATAAATATTCAGAATATAAATTGATGTTTCGTTTCCATGATCAGTTCTGATTTCTGTAGGTGGATGTGTGCTTGCAACCAAGGTTTGTTCTCTTGATAATTTTCTGATTTTATTAAATTTTGTTTGATAGTTTTCTGTTTTCTTTTGCTTTAGCATAGATAACGTCCAAACCCCCCCAAATTGCATATCATCTGGCATAAAAATCTGACTTGAACCTTCCTCGTGGGATTGACCCTTGCTTGCTCTATATTATCTTGTGTGTTGTGTTTGAAGCTAGGGTAATTAATTTGTGTGACCGCGACATCGCAACAATGACATTGATGTAATCATATTATTTGATAGTTTTACCCACTTTACCTAGTGTTTTGCTAATTTTTATATATAAAATGCCTTGATATTCTTTGTTTTATGTTTTAAAGGCACTTTTAGATGAAAGATTAAAAAAGAAGTAAATTGGAGATAATTGGCAGATTTTACCTTTAGTTGATATTTTGTGCAGAGGTTGAGCTCTAAATGTCATAATGAAGTGATTCTAGTGGCATTAGAAAGCTAACATCCATACCTTTCTATACATATAAGGCAAGAAAAATAAAAAGAGAAAGAGCATGGAAATCGCAGCCTTCAAAGACAAATCTCGCATTCTGCCAGTGTTGACCTTCGTCCATTCCAACTTGAATATCTTGAGCTATAGAAGTCCATTTGATGCAAATGCAATTTTGTTGGATTCCTGACTCGAAGATATATCAACCTACCAAATCTCAGCATAAAAAGAGCTAATATGAGAGAGATATAATTTTTCTAAGATGACACATGAATTTTACCAACAGACAGGTTTTGTGAAGAAACAAGTCCAAATTACATCCCAAAGCATCCAAACCGACATCAAAGTCTTTATTTCGGCAATTTAGCTCCTCCAAGTCAAAAGTCAAAGCTTGAAGATTTTATGTAAGGCTAATTCTCTTTTTTTAGGAAAATAGTTATTGAAATATTTAAATGTAAATTGTGTACTTAGGAAATGACTATTTTGTAGAAAAAGGATTAGAGTTCCTAGGATATAAAAAGAAAGAGAGAAAGCCAAGAGGGGATGGCCAACCAAGAGAAAAAAAACACACCTTCCTCTAAAAAACCCAAAATCATGCATTCTTCTTTCTTTTTGATTAGTTGTTCAATAGACATTCAAAGCTAAACTCTTTTTCTTGGTTGCAAGGACACAGAAAGCTTCGGATTTCAAGAACTGTTAGATTTATTTTACCTTTTCTTTTCAGTTTATATGATGAATGAATATGTTTGTTATCCTATACTTATTTCCTATGGTTATTTATTTTAATTGCTAGAGCGGACTCTAAGTTATTATTGTGAATAATCTATTGCTAAGTTTGCTATCAAGACCGAAGTGGTGGTATATAAACTTGTGAAGCAACTGAGATTAATAATTGTGGTGTATCCAAATTAGTAATCTTAGGGAGAACATTCGATCTATAAAATCAAACATGGACTGCAGACATTTATGTTGTTTATATTAATCAACTCATCTAGTTCTTAAGGCTGCCATTGAATTAAATTATTAGTGCGGACATTATGGTTGTTTGATGGTTAGGATTAGTTATACAGCGGATCTGTTAACAAATCAACATACAAGGTTTGTTTTTCTTGATAAATTTCGGTTTTCTTTCTGTTTACTATAGCATTGATTTTTTCTTTCTGTTTACTATAGCATAGCATAGATAACTTCACAACCCCCCTCAATTGCATATCATACAACATAAAAATTTAAACTAAACCTTCCTCGCGGGATCAATCTCTTGCTTGCTTTATACAATCTTGTTTATTTAAACTAGGATAATTAATTTCTGCGACCACGACATTGCAACAGACATACAAAATACTCCTTTGAGGACCTGCTACGGGCATTATGAATTTTTAGTGATGCCTTTCGAGTTGATAAATGCCCCCGTAGTATTTATAGACTTGATGAATCAGGTGTTTCGGCTTTATCTAGATAAATGTGTGGTTGTGTTTATTGATGATATATTGGTGTATTTTAGCTCCTGTTTAGAACACAAGGAACACTTGAGGAAGGTGTTGGAAACATTGAGGGGGAATAGACTATAAGCAAAGTAGGATAAATGTGAATTTTGGCTCAAGAAAGTAGTATTTACCCTGGCGTAAAACACACAAGATAGTATAGAGCAAGTAAGGAGTCAATTCCACGAGGAAGTTTCAGTTCAAATTATTATGCTATACGTTATGTAATTTGGGGGAGGGGGTTTGATTTGTGATTATCTAAACTATGACAGAAATTAAACTAGTAAACAAAATCAATTAAAACCAAAATTTATCAAGAAAACAAACCTTGGTCGCAAGCACACATCCACCTACAGAAATTAGAACTGATCCTTGAAACAAAACTCCAGTTTATATTCTGAAATTTTATTTTTTATTAACGTTGATTAATTAACGGATCCGCCGTAGAACTAATCCTAACCAACAAACAATCATAGTGTTTGCACTAATGATTTAATTCAATGGCAACCTTAAGAACTAGATAAATTCGTTAATCTTAACAACCAAGCTGTCTGCAGCTTGTGTTGCTTTGTTCGAATGTTCTCCCTAAATTTAATAACGTAGTTCCGCCACAATTATCAAGCTTAGTTGCTTTGCAAGTTCATATATCACAGCTCCGGTTTTGATATCAAACTTAGCAATAGATTGTTCACAATAATAACTTAGAGTCCGCTCTAGCAATTATCAACAACAATCATAAGAAGTATGCATAGGAAAACAATCATACACATTCATAATATAAACTGAAAATAAATGGAAGAATAAATCTCACGGTTCTTGCAATCCAAAGGTTTTTGCTTCCTTACAACCAAGAAAATAAGCTTAGCCTTGCATATCTATTGAACAACTAATCAAAAAGAAAGAAGAAACCATGATTTCGGGTTTGTGGAGGAGAAGGGGAGTTTCTTTTCTCTTCTGGTCGGCTTTTCCTCTTTCTTTTCTCTTTTTCTTTTTATATGCTAAGAAACCCTAGTCTCTATTTTATAAAATAGTCCTCCTTTAAGTTGACAGTTTACATTTAAGTACTTCAATAACTATTTTCCTAAAAACAAAGAACTAGCCTTGCATGTTTCTTCAAGCTTTGACTTAGAGGAGCTAATTTGCTTAAATAAAAACTTGGATGTTGGTTTAGATGCTTCGAAACGCAATTTGGACTCGTTTCTTCACGAAACCTGTTTACTGGCAGAATTCGGTTGTGATATGTGAAAACTCATATCTCCATCATATGACATTGTTTTAGGCTGAAATTTGAAGCGTTGATATTTATTTGCGTTAGGAATTCAAAAAAATTAAGTTTGCATCAATTGAACTTTTGTAGCTCCAGATATTCAAGTTAGAATGGTCAAAGGTCAACATTGGCAGATTGCGAGATTTGACTTTAAAGGCTGCAATTTCCATGCTCTTTCTTATTTTAATTTCTTGCCTTAGATGTCCAGAAAGGTATGGATGTTAGATTTTTAATTTCACTGGAATCACTTTATTTCGACATCTAGAGCTCACGCTCTGTACAAAACATGGACTGAAGGTCAAATCTGTCAGTTACCTCCAATTTGCTCCTTTTTGCATCTTTCATCCAAAAGTGCCTTCAAAACATAAAACAAAGAATATCAAGGCATATTATATATAAAACATAGGCAAAATACTAGTTAAATGGGGGTGAAACTATCGAATAATATGGTTGCATCATAAATCTTTTCAAAACATTGACATCATACGAGAAAAAGGTGGGAACCACCTACCTGTTCCACCTGCGGGTTGTCCTTGTCCTGACAATGGTCCGATCCCGGCCGCACCACCTAAGACATCAAGGGCCACAAATCAATATATTTGCGTCCTCAAATCACATTCATCTCTATACTTATTCGAGAATCCATATATTCATGTTCAAGTGTTACACATTTTACACCATCATACAATGAAATTGTTACAACGAAAACTAGTTGGCTGCAGGCCGCAAAATTCATCAGCAAAAACTATTTCGCTGCATGCACTTCAATTTCGGCAGTGAATGCTACTTCGCTACAGCCAACACACTTTCGGCAACAAACACTGATTTGCTACAGACAACTTAGTTTCGGCAGTGAATCACAAATTCGCTACAGACAACACAACTTCGACAGCGAATGGTAATTCGCTGCAGACAACAAATTTTCAGCAGTCAATGCTAATTCTCTACAGGCAACACAACTTCGGCAGTGAATCACAAATTTGCTATAGAACATACACTTTCAACAGAGAACACTAATTCGATGCAGACAACTCAATTTCAGCAGCTAATCACAAATTCGGTGCAGAACATACACTTTTGGCAGCGAACGCTAATTCGATGCAGACAACTCAATTTCAGCAGCGAATCACAAATTTGCTGCAACACGCACACTTTCAGCAATGAACGTAAATTCGCTGCAGTCATGCAATTTGTCATTGGGTTCCAGCAATGTCACATGATTTTAGCATGAAGACATGCATTTTCAATTCCAGCGCATAATCTGTCATCAAATCCCAACAGAGTTACATGATCTTAATATGAACACACACATGCATTTTCAATTCCAGCACATATCTATCATCAAATCCCAGCAGAGTGACATGATCTTACACATGCATTCTCTTACACAATGCATTCTGGCCAACCCTATAACTATGGTCGACCCTCTACCATGTTTTGTTCTTTCCATTTTATTCATTTTTCTTTGTTTGATGTTCTAGAAATTGGCCTCATTTCATCTCTGTTTCCTTATCCTCTTAATTGATTTTAGTTTCTTTCACAACTAGCATAGAGGTCTTAGGTCAATTTTCTTAGGGATTCCTTCATCATTTTTGGTTTTGGGTCTCAAGAACAAGGAGGAAAGGGAGACTACATGACCCTTACCTTTCAAATCTAAGTGGGTCTGGATAATTTGGTAGTATTACTTCTCTCCTTCTATTGGTTCTCCCCCTTCTTTTTCCTCTCTCGGTTCTCTTTCTTCTGTCAGTTTCTACCCACCCGTTACAGCCCTTTCTCTTATCCTCTAAGCAGTTGTTCAGCCTTCACTCAAGGTCTCAACCCCCTCACTCTCTGCTGGTTTGGTTTATGTTTCTAAACATACAGCTGCTGCAGACAACTTTTAGGAAGAGGAAGGGTCTCATTCTCTCTCTCTCTCCTTGCATTTATACTCCTCATTAAATGAGGTGGGGTGTTTGGGGTTGGTTTAGATGTGTTCTTGTCCCTCTTTTGGTATGTCCAAAACCGATTTTACCCCTCCCTCTTAGCCCCTTAAAACAATCTGATTTGTTTCCTAAACTTTTAATTAGACTTAGTTGTTGCCGATTTAGAAATCAGTAGCAAAAATTATCCTGCTGCTGATTCAAAAATCGACAGCAAAAAACTGTGCTGCTGCCGATTCAGAAATCAACAGCGATGGTGGAGTCATTTTTTGCTTTACTTTTTTTTAGGTGTTTACATTCTCCCCTCCAAATATAAATTTCATCCTTAAAATTAAAAGGGACTCGTATTGATAGTGCCTTCAGATTCTCAAAGCAAATACCATAGTAACCGACTCCAGGTCTTGTATCGAGTTCTTCTCTACGTGATCTTTAACTGTTTTGATACATAAGCTATCACTTCCTCACATTACCTCAATCACACTTATGTCCTTTCTTTGAGGCATCATCACTAACTACAAAACCCTCGGTATTTGGAACGTACCAGTTTTAGTGTAGCAGTTTATTAGGCCTTCTGCTTATGATGCAATCATATTATTCGATAGTTTCACCCACATTTACCTAGTGTTTTGCGTTTTGCGTATGTTTTATATATAAAATGTCTTGATATTCTTTATTTTATGTTTTGAAGGCACTTTTGGATGAAAGATGCAAAAAATAGTCAATTGGAGGTAATTGGCAGATTTGACTATCAGCCGATGTTTTGTGTAAAACGTAAGCTCTAGTGGTCAAAATGAAGTAATTCTAGTGGCATTAAAAATATAACATCCATACCTTTCTGGATATCTAAGGAAAGAAAAAAAAAAAGGAAGAGCATGGAAATCGCAGCCTTCAAAATCAGATCTTGTAATTTGCAAGTGTTGACCTTTGATCATTCCGACTTGAATATCTTGAGCTATAGAAGTCCATTTGACGCAAACTCAATTTTGTTCGATCCCTAACTCAAATACCTATCAACGTATGAAATTTCAGCAAAAAAAGATCTCATATGAGGGAGATATAAGTTTTCTAAGATGACAAACGAATTCTTCTAGTTATCAGGTTTTGTGAAGAAACGAGTCCAAATTATGTCCCGGAGCATCCAAACCGACATCCAAGTTTTTACTTTAGCAATTTATCTCCTCTAACTCAAAGCTTGAAGATTTCATGCAAGGTTATTTCTTTTTTTTTAGGAAAATAGTTATTGAAGTACTTAAACGTAAATTGTCTACTTAAAGGAGGACTATTTTGTAAAATAGAGACTTTGGTTTCCTAGGATATAAAAAGAAAGAGAGAAGGGAAAGAGGAGAAGAGAGGGTGATGACTAGAAATGGAGGAACACAAACCCTTTCTCCCACAAACCTGAATTCATGTTTTCTTCCTTCTTTTTTATTAATTGTTCAGTAGACATGCAAGGATACGAAAACCTTCAGATTTCAAGAACTGTAAAATTTATTTTACCTTTTCTTTTCAGTTTATATGATGAATATGTTTGTTCTCCTATGCTTAATTTTCCAATGATTATTTATTTTAATTGCTAGAGCGGACTTTAAGTTATTATTGTAAACAATCTATTGCTAAGTTTGATATCAAAACTGGAGTTATGGTATATGAACTTGCGAAGCAACTGAGTTTAATAATTATGGCGAATCTATGTTATTAACCTTAGGGAGAACATTCGAACAAATCAAATATAGACTTGGACAGTCATGTTGTCAAGATTAATCAATTTATCTAGTTCTTAAGGCTGTCATTCAATTAAATTACTACTATGGACATTGTGGTTATTTGATGGTTAAGGTTGGTTATATGGCAGATCCGTTAATTAACTAATGTTAAGAAAGGATAAATATTCAGAATATAAAATTGATGTATTGTTTTAGTGATCAATTCTGATTTCCATAGGTGGATGTTTACTTGAAACCAAGGTTTGTTCTTTTGATAATTTTCTGATTTTATTTACTTTCGCATGATAGTTTTCTGTTTTCTCTTGCTTTAGCCTAGACAACTTCCACCCCCCCCCAAAAATTGCATATCATATAGCATAAAAATATGACTTGAACCTTTCTCATGGGATCGATCTTTTGCTTGCTCTATATTATCTTATGTGTTATGTTTTAAGCTAGGGCAATCATTTGTGCAACCGTGACATCGCAATAAATTTTGGCGTCATTGCTAGGGAAGAGATTTTAGTTGATTCTTGTGCTGTGATTTTTATTTGTTGTGATTGTTATTTATTTTGTTTTAAAAAGATGAAACAAAATTTTTGTTTGCAGCGGTATTGTTCATATATAGCAGCTGTATTGTTCAAAACAGATTTTTTGGTGGAATTAGAACTTGGCCTTTTGTTCCCTAAAGGGAAACAACATTCTGAACAGGACTAGTTGTCTTTAGCCACTAGCCCCACTCTATCGAGGTCAAATTCTGTTGTTTTCTAGGGTTTTTAGGCGGTTTTGGTTTTCTAGTGTAGGATTTTCATTCAATTTGCACTACTTTCAATCTTTTGTGTGCTTAGTTTCTTGTGTTTTCTTGACGATTTATGCATGTAACGCATTCTACTAATCAAAGACAAGTGCAGGTAGATCTCGAAATAGAAAACACTTTACGCAGGTTACGAAAGGAAGCTTGCGTCAACAACATGGTTGTTGCACGATAATAGACACTCAAGAAGCTTGCTGCACCTAACGTGGAAAATCAACCATTGTGCAGAAACATCGACAACAATGTAAACTTCGAGCTTAAGTCTAGTTTTATACATTTGCTACCAACATTCAATGGACTTGCAGGAGAAGATCCTCATACTTATCTCAAGGAGTTCCACATGGTTTGTGTTGGCATGAAACCGAACGAAGTTGATGAAGAACAGGTTAAGTTGAAAGCTTTCCTTTTCTCTCTAAAAGGGGCAGCAAAGGTGATGTGATCCTAGAACCAAAGGATCCATTGGAGTTTTTGGTTGGTCCAGTTACAAGGCTTAGAGCCAAGAGGTTCAAAGAAGCTTTTAATGAACTTCTTCAAGATACGTGGGCTAAGGTGGACCTCAAAAGGATATTAAATAATAAAGAGCAAGTCATGATTAATCTGATTCATGTTCAAGCGGGGCTTATTGGTGGAACCAAGACCATTACACAAGGATTGGGAGAAGAAGACTCGATTCGGACAGTTTGACCTTTCGCTACCTTTTTTATCATAACTGGATCTACATGTTAAATTTTGAGGTGATTTTAGTAGGGCTGGAAACTAGACTTCCATACCTTTCCAACGGTATATGGAACGCCTTCTAATTCTTTAAGACGAGAGAGAATCATCCGTTTGAAGTTGGGTTTTACTACTGCTAGACAGAATGCGGAAATAATCAAACTTGTCTAATTAAATTAGTTAGGCTATTAAACTTTCTTTATTTTATGAGGGAACACTTGTTTGGGTTTCATACTTGTTTATTTTATTTATTTTAATTAGTTTGGGCTAGTTTTAGCTTAGGTTGATTATTATTTAAATTGGGTTTATATGTGACCCACTAGGGAAACTAGGATTTTTGGCTTGGGGTATAAATACTCTTAAGAATAATTTTCTGCATACTTTGTTGCCTAATAATATACTAATTTTTGCCGACCTTTTGTTATCAATCTAGGTTCTTGATTGAACTTTCAATTCTTTAAAGAATTGACCTATTTTTGTTGTGAATTTATACTCTTTTTGCTCGCCTCCAGGTGTAGGCGTTATGTTTAGGTTGGTTTATAGTCTTGTTGCCTTGGAGCAAGTCTTTCATTGTAATAAGCTCATCCTATTTTCAGCAAACTTGGATTAAATAGATCTTGGGTTCGCGAATTTCATTAAATTCCACTAGGGTTCGCATCAGTT
>Ga0325402_1000201_pt1 | contig 34671 bp, 19 predicted proteins | sample PopdelMetagenome_22_FD_207212 | JGI IMG/M metagenome (GOLD analysis project Ga0325402, IMG submission 207212) | Populus deltoides microbial communities from Bellville, Georgia, United States - Xylem-PdKOR-R3 | ecosystem: Host-associated > Plants > Phyllosphere > Stem > Wood/Secondary xylem... | reverse complement strand
TGCATCTTTCATCCAAAAGTGCCTTCAAAACATAAAACAAAGAATATCAAGGCATTTTATATATGAAACATAGGCAAAACACTAGTTAAATGTGGGTGAAACTATCAAATAATATGGTTGCATCACTAGGCCGGGCTATTACATTTGGTATCAGAGCCGACCTCACTAGCTGTTCGATTGTGCCGACAGGTTCGTCGGGCTCCTTAAGGGGGGTGGATTGTAATATCCCACATTGACGGGTGAGTGTTTGGTAGCTGGCCTTATTAGTAGCGTTGGTTGCTAACATGTTGTACGCGTTTTGGGGCGTCAGGCTCAGAAGTTGGCTCGCGTCACCAGGAACAAAACTGTAAGGGCGGTAAGGCCCAAAGCGGACAATATACAACACGAGTTTAACTTCTGAAATTGAGAAGATAAAAGGAGGGCTAAGCTTAGAAAAAATATGCTGGTTTAGTCCAAACTGGAACATCATTCGGTTATTGGATCATAACTAGAGCTATAGAACTTGGATTTAGGTACGGTTTATATGTATGGAAAGCCTAAAACTTTCATGAAGAGTCCAAGATTTAAAAGTGTCATTTTCGAGTTCAAATGGTCACATCAATAGAGAAGTCAGAATCTGTCCTACAGCCCAGGCACTGTTCAGTGTTCAGTCTATATCTCGAGTTCTATATGTCCAAATGCGTTGATTCTTGTTTTGTTGGAAAGCTAAGATAATTTTCCAGAACTTTTATAAAGACTATCTATTCAAATTTTGATGTTAGCAATGACATTGTGTTCAGACTAGAAGATAAGGATTGTCACATCTCAAAGCTCTCTTCAACTCCTTTTCTATTATTATCTATTTCTTTAGTTGTAGTTTGTACAGTTAACCTCCCTATGGTTTGACCCCGGTCTTACCGGGTTATTTATTACTTCGACACTCCTGCACTCGTCTCACATCTCATGATTTTGACCTCTAGGAAGGGCATAATATCAGTAAGCCTTTATCTTAAGGTCACCAACTCCCTTTTTTATATATAGAAAGGGAGTCATGGAGCTAACCTTATTATATGTTTGTTCGACTGCCCCCTGACCTGATCATGTCCCCAAATGTTCAATTCAAGTTTTTTTAAGGATGAAACTATGTGAAAGAAGATTAGGTTATTTACAAGAAGATGTTTTCATAGAGACTTTTGGAATTTCAAAGCTATTCCGAACAAAAAATTATTTTGATGTTAGTTTAAAACAAACCTGTTTTGAAAAATTCAAGCGATTCTCATGGATAGGTTTGCATAAGTGTTGAAAAGTTTTGTTTTGCTTTTGGTGTGAAGTGATGTTTTGTTGGTCAAAGAGATTCAAGCTTCAATTTGACAGTTACAAAGAACTGATCTTCAAAACATTCGTTTTACTTGTAAGAATAATGACTTGTTTCACATGAGAACGCATTGCCTACCGATCCATATTGCCTACCTTTGATCAGAAAGGACTTGATTGGGCACGTAACGTAGGTTTAGGCTCTTGGTTATGAAGAAAAAGGATACTTATTGGCTCAAGAGATGTTTAAAGGATTTCAAGATTAAAGATCACTAATGCTTATTTCCCAACCTCCTTTTTTGGTTCATGGATTTTCTGGACGTTGGAATTGATTTGCAAAATGATGCTTCCATGGGTTTAGGCTTTTTTCTTCTTTTTGCTTTGAGCATCATCATATTAGTAATTTTTGTGGTGTGCTCAAATCTTTTGGCTCTTTGGACTTTTTCAAGCCCCCCAACTTTGTTTAGGCACCATTAATCATTAAGGTTTTTATTTCTCACTCTTCCCCCTAGTGTTGTTTGGACACTTTTAATCATTAAGGATTTTTTGTGTTTATAGTATTTGCCTCCTAGTGTGGGGTGTGATCCTAGCCAAGATTATTTTTTAAGAAAAACTTATTAGGCTCAAACAGAGACTAGAAAAGATACATTTAGCCTTATGAAATAATTATCAAAGATGATCTTTTCTCATTTAAAACTTATGCATGCAGAATCGGCAAACCTTGCTTTCTCCCATGCGAATATGCAAAATGGTTTCTCATGTAACTAAAACTCAGCTTTAAAGTCATCTTATGATGTTTGGGTTACTCTTCAGGTTTTCTAGGTGTATGGTTACATTTCTAGAATATCACTTGAATTTTTAAAACTTGTTTATTAGAACAAACACAATTTGATTTTTGTTTTATACTAAAACTTTAATTTCCTAAAAATGTTTGTGAAAACATAGGATAATGCGTAATTTTTATAGAAAAGAGGAAAACACCAAAGAATTATTAGTGTAGTGGTTTTGTGATTGAAGGGTGTACTTATGCAAGTGTGTTATTTGTATGAAACAACAACAAATGAAGGCACATCATGAACACAAGAAAGCACATAATCTTATTAACAAGAAATGATCATTTAATAGAGAAAGTTTTTGTGGCATTATGCGCCAAATTGCCAACAGGTTGAAATATGACAAAATCAAAATAACTTTATAGATATGATTAAACAGAGGCAATTATTTTGGACACAATAGGGGCAAGCTCCGTTCTGGTACATTCCTCTTTGTGGTGGAACTTCATCATCTATCATGGACACCCTTGAGAATATATGCTGCCTTCTTCGCACCCTATTGTTGTCATTAGTTCTTTTAGGTTTCCTAGGCATTCTACCTCTAGTGCATTCTACCTTTAGATTTTCTTCAAATGTTATCCACTCAGCTTTAATTAATTGCATGAGCTTTTTCTTGAAGGTATTGCAGGAATGAATGTTATGTCCTATTGTGCCAACATGATATTCATAGGTGAGGTTGGGTTTGTACCAGTTGGGGTAAAGTGGTTGCAGAGATGTGAATGGTTCTAGAGCTATATGTCTGATGCTTAGTAGCTTCTGGTACATCTCATTTAAAGGTAACAATAATGGGGGTAGTTGTTCCTAGTCCCTTTGGTAATTCTTCTTTGGTAAATTTTCAATTTAGCTTTTGGCTTGGAAGTTTTGGGGCTAATTATTATTTTTTTTTTTTGGAAATGGAGAGTTGAGATTGATATTGACAATTTGGATGGAGTGTGGTAGTTTTGGAAGGAGTTTCTCCTACTTATATAACCACCTTCAACATGGTTGACCTCCTTCCCTTTCCCTTCAAAGCCTCTTTTCTCAATGAGCGCATAAATTCTACCACTCTTAACTCCTTGCTCTATGCGCTCAGCTACTGCCACATCATCATGCTCGTAGTAAGGTGCCTTGAGCGTGTTGGCAAATAGAGTGACCATCTTTTTGTTTAGAAGTGGGGGATGTACCTATACAACTAGATCTCTCCATCTTTGAGTATATTCCCTTATGCTTTCTTTGTTCCTTTTCTCTAGATTGGACAATCTAATTCTATTAGGAGCAATGTCCATGTTGTACTTGTACTACTTGACAAATGCATTCACCAAGTCTTTCTATTTGCGGGTCTTTGTGTTGTCCAATCTCATATACCAACTCAATGCTGCCCCACTTAAGCTATCCTGAAAAAAAGTGCATCAGTAGTTTCTCATCATGTACTACTTCTGCCATTTTGTTGCAATAGGACTTGAGGTGAGTCATAGGGTATTGTGTTCTAGTGTATTTGATGAATTCAGGAACACAAAAACTTCTTCAGGACAATCACATTTGGGACCAGACACATTTTTGTTGCCCGTACTGGTTCATATAAGTCTACCCTTTCAATGACTCTGATTCTTGCTTCTAGTGCCATCATTTTATCTTGATCAATGCCATCAAATGACTTAGTCTTGTAGGACTTGTTGGCAAATGCATCTATGACTGCAAGGCTTGATGAATGGGTCAGTTGGAAGGACTTTTACCAGAGACATTTCAGAGTGTTTGCTCAAATAAGTTGATGAGGAGAGCAACACTTGTCTTCAGAGACTCCAACTCTTCTTGAAAATGAGCATCACGATGAGTGTTGTTACTCATTTTTGGACCTCACGTGCTAGAGATGATGTATACCTCTTTTGAATTGAGTATAGGAGTTTAACTTATGTTTGCTGGAAGATTGACAAAAGCAGAGAAATAAAAAATATTTTTTCAAAACCCTGTTTGAGCTGTTTTCTACTCTCTTTATCCTTCCCCTTTGCTGCCAAAATTATCAGGTTTTCTTAGATTGATCAGAAGTCTTCATAATGCTAAATTCATTCCTTCTTTATCTGGTCTTTAAGGTTAGATAAATCCCTTAGAATTTGCACTAAAAAAACTAGTTCTGCTGCTGTCGTATTTTTTTTTGTTCCAACTTAGACTTTGATTCTGACTTGGTTTCGTACGATATCTGACCATCCTAGCTATATTATGTCACTCATGACATGTTGAAAAATTGACTTACACCTTTATTGGGTCCTAAGGATCAATGATCTTAGGGCAGACTCTCAGTCAGATTTGAATGCTCGGCATTGTCAGATCAAGAACTTTTTTGACCAACTAGATTATTGCCAGATTCTGTTCTTTAAAATAATTTTATCTCAATTCGACTACTCATCAAAGTTGTAGTCCTGGACACGTAGATAAATTTGGGCTTTTGAATCGCTTGATTTCGATATCAGAAGCTCAAGATATTCCCGTTTGAATATCTAGTGTGAAAGTAGAGATTCCTGCCGTGAGAAGGATCCTGACCCGAGTTTTGCACTAAAAAACTCTATTTCTGTCACAAATTTTGATGATTTGTTCTTAGGTCATACTCTCAGTCATATCGGGATTCTCGGCATTGTCAGTTTCTGAATTAGATCATGAGACCCTTGTTGATCAACCAGATTACTACCAGATTCATGTTGTAATTTTTTTTAGCTTCAAGACTTTGTTTGGTTTTTTTTTTTTTATGTTTTGTGCACATTGACTTGTGTTTTAAATTGGTGTGCCAAACCTTGTTTATTTGAGATTAATTTTTTTAAGCTTCTTGCGAATTTTGGAATAGGTGAATATTTTTCGTGATGTTTGCGTTTTGATAAAAAATATATAAAAAAAATGTTTTCTTGTGTGCTGCATACGGTCAATACCTAACATGTTTTGAATACTTTTTTTATTCAAAAAATATTGGAAGTTTTAAAAATATGTTTTCGCATGGATTTCTTAAACATAATTTTTTTTTCTTGCATTTTTGGATTTTACAACATGTTTGTAAAACTCCAAAGGGTATTGGCCAATATTCCAAAAAATACAAAATTCTCATTTTGGGGGGAATTTATCTATTATTCACCGCTAATGTTTGGATAAAGAAATCTTTAAAGGATGAATATCCAAAATATTATTGGGAATAATTTGTTATTATTCACTGTTAATATTTGGATAAACAAACCCTGAGTAATAAATATCCAAAATAATTTTCTAGGAATAATGAATCCGCACACATCCTTGAAAGAAGCCTTGATTATAATCAAAGACATTTCAATTTTTTTTTACTCCACGGTTTACGAGCCGTGAGAGTATAAAACACTAAGGCAAAAAAAAAGGTTTTTTTTTTAAAAGAACCCTAGATTTCTAAATTTTTGTCCCTCCTCCTTACGATTTACGAGTCGCAAACTCTTGAAATACTAAGGGAAAAATGAGTTTTCGAAGCATATGGAATCTCCTTGGATTTCTATTTTTAATAAATTTAGTTTGAATCAAACCTAGAAAAACTGATGGGATCAGAAAACACTAACACCATAGCAATTATAAAGCAAACCAAACACCAAGCAACTTACCTTAGGTAGGGTGTACTAGGAGTGCTAATACCTTCCCTTTATGCAACCAGTCCCTTGCCTTAGAATCTCTGAAAGACTAGTTAGGGTTCCTAGTGACCAAAATACTAGGTGACGACTTCTTAAAACAAAAAAAAAGACCCGAAATCAATCGAGGGTCGTTGCGACGCCGCGCTCCACCATGAAGGTGCGACAATGAGTATGCTCTTTGTCTTTCATGTTTCTCATTCAGAGTCAAGTGTTGTAAACTCTTTTGGGACCTATATATCAATCTGATTCATGCATGTATGTTATTTATAATGAAAGGATGAATGTGTATGGATGCAAATGTATGTGCATGCACATCGAGTAGGGAGCCCATCCTCTAATAAAAGATTCTAGGCCATTACACGAGGGTAAGTTTTCTACCTAGTCTTGAAAAGGTTTGTGAAGTGCCTAGTGACCATCTTGCGTGAAGGCAATATAGGGGTTTACAAGGAATGGTTCGGATATAATGTGACTGTCATTACCGAGCAAACACTCGGTTTTTAGTTGGATGTTCCACAAAATCTGAACCCTGACTAAAAGTCATAAGACAGACCACTACTCCCCACCTAACCTAGAGTTGGGTTACTCATAAAATTAAAAATCCGATATGCCTATGCATAAACAAGAAATAAAAATGCTAAAGTAGTGAAAATACGAGATAAAATTGAATAAACCAAAATCAATACACATACAATCAAACAAAAAAAGCTTAGTTCGACCATACTATCACATATGTGTGGCGTTGCAGCGAAAAAAATCCGCTCTCATATGTGTTATCTATCAGGCAAATATGAGGAGACAAGGAATTCTTGTCTTTTATTAGTGGAAAAATAGAATGAGAGTCGTCACCTAGTATTTTGGTCACTAGAAAACCTAACTAGTTTTAGAGATCGGGTACGGGACTGTTTGCATAAAGGGAAGGTATTAGCACTCCAAGTATGCCTTACCTAAGGTAAGCTGCATTGTTTTATTGTCTAATAAAATCTAAGGTCTTGTTGTAGTTTCTAGTTATTGGTTCGTTTATGGTTTAAGAAAAGTCCTCTTCGATAAGGAGGTCCTTATCTTATTGGGTAAAAACCTAACCATTCTAAAGTTTTAAAAAATTATCTTTTTAATATCGATACTACACCTTATGTATAAGCTCGTAATCCTTAATATTAAAAGAAAACAAAATGATTTTTTTTGGAATTTTTAAAATATTGGCGTAGTTCTCGTGGCTTTAATAAACTGGTTATTAAAGCCAAAATGCATGCTAATATCTATTTTTTTGAATCTTTGTTATATGAAAATATGATTTATTGTTTTTTAGATATTTGGCCGTATGCGTGAAAACAAAATATTTTTTAAATTTTTTCAATGTATTGACGAAAACTAGGTACTTTAAAACTGCATTTGTATCTTTACGATATAAAAATACAAAACAATACTAAGCAAAATTCAATAAAAAAATTTGCTGAAAATAAAAATCACAGATTTTTTTTGAAATAATGTTTTGAAGAAAATTTTCTTTTTTTTTCGGGCTGGGCCCAGCCTACCCCATGTGGTCTATTTTTAGAGGCGACTAGCCCACACACTCACACTGGTCTATTTTCATGGGCGACCTACCCACACATGTTCATCCTGATCTATTTTCAGGGGCAACTAACACACACACTCACACTGGTCTATTTTCATGGGCGACCTGCCCACACATGTTCATCCTGGTCTATTTTCAAAGGCGACCGGCTCACACACTCACACTGTTCTAATTTCACAGGCGACCTACCTACACATACTCACTTTGGTCTATTTTCATGGGCAACCTACCCACATATGCTCACAGTGGTCTTTTTTCAGGGACCACTAGCCCATACACTCATACTGGTCTATTTTCACAGGTGACCTACCCACACATGTTCATCTTGGTCTATTTTCAAGGGTGACCGGCCCACACACTCACACGGTTTATTTTCACAAGCGACTTGCCCACACACTCACACTAGTCTATTTTCACGGGCGACCTACCCACACGTGCTCATAATGCTCTGTTTTCATGGGCAACTAGCCCACACACTCATACTGGTCTATTTTCACGGGTGACCTGCCCACACATGTTCATCTTGGTCTATTTTCATGGGCGACCGGCCCACACATTCACACGGTCTATTTTCATGGGCGACCTGCCCACACACTCACATTAGTCTATTTTCACGGGCAACCTACCCATGCATGTTCATCTTAGTCTATTTTCAAGGGCGACCTGCCATTTTGATTGGGTTTACCTAAGATCCCATCTGGCAATCTAGAACCAAAATCTATGTGATTGGGCTAAACTGAGATCCCTTCTGGCAATCCCCTTTAACCAGAACCAAAATCTATATGGTTGGGCTAAACTAAGATCCCATCTCGCGATCCCCTTTAACCAGAACCAAACTCTGAGTGGTTGGGCTAAACTGAGATCCCATCTAGCGATCCCCTTTAACCAGAACCAAAATTTATGTGTTCTTCCTGATGGTAAGGTTTGAACTTTCTTCTTTTGTTTTGAGAATTTTCTAATGGTAAGGTTCTTCTTATTTTTCTTCTTGATGATAAGGTTTGATCAAACTTTTCACTTAATGCTTTTTTTTTGTGATTTTGCAGGACTGACGTCTATCCGTGCTAATTGCAGGGTTGACATTTGTCATTCATGATGACTGAAATTAACTGGGTTTTTCTCGATGACAAGGTTGGAAAACTTAGTGTTTCCTGATTGCAAGGTTGACCTGAAGACTCCTCATGATGACAAGGTTAATCTTCTCATTTCTTTGAGATTTTCCTAACAGTAGGGTTCATCTCATCTTCTTCCCATTCTAGGGTCATAACCATGATTCTCTGTTATTATCAGCTCAATGATTTTTTTTTCTTTTTTAATCTTGCTGGACTTCTTTGAGGATATTCCTGTAACGAATAAAAATATGTGCAATGCTTTGAGGTTAGATGACATGCATGCATCCTTATCTAATTTGAAATATAAGTCCCCCCCTCTTTGATGTTCCATCGTTATAGGGTGCCTTTGTTTGTTATCCAAAACCTTCTTTGCTCTTTCCATGTACTAGCCCGTTCATGTGCTTGTTATTCACTCTACTGTAAATGCAGCGCCTATCCTAGGCTATCTTCGATGATTACTGGTTACACTATTTATCAAGCATGACAATGCTCCCAAGTGTGGTGTTGCTTGATTCGTCATGAAGGAGCTTAACAAATCATTCCTCTCCTGGATTGTCTCAAGAATCGTTCTTTGATTAGCTCTGTGCATCCTACCAGCACTCATCAAGAGGTTTTCTAGTGTCATCCTCATCTTAGATTGCTAATCAGGCATCAACTTACCTCTATTATAATCTGAATTATCTTTCTTTAAACCACATTATCCTCAGTTCACCGATTCATCGTTTAATCATTTTTTTATTGCCCCCTAGCTGATTTGAATATTGCTTATTTTTCTTTTTCAGGGTCTATTGTATTGCCCCCGGCTCCTCAACTTTTCAAAAAGTGTCGAGAAGTATTGATGTCACTTATGTCAAGGATTTTGCGAACTCGATCGATGCTCTTCTTGTTTGACAATCTTTCTTGTTCGGGAATCAACTCTCATATTTCAAAGATCATGTCTATTCAAAGTCTAATTATTGAAATTAAATTAAAGGTGTTTGAGGGTTTCAAAAACCTAGGATCAACATCAACTATTCATCATTTCTCTTTCTCTTGTTTTCTTTGTAGAGAAAGTGACATATACTCCTATTAACCTCAAATATCAAAATTCTCTTAACATAGGTCATAATGCAAATCCAACTTTTTCTTTGATGAAATCTCAATCATCTGATAACATCAGGAGCTTTATCATGGATGCCAAAAGTCATGTTTGTAGCTCAATATTTTTTTATGGCTTTCACATAGCCTTTCTCACAGTTTTCTAACATGCCCCCAGTCTAGGTCTTCTTTCTTTTAGCTCTCTCTCAAACGTTGGACTTTTGTTCTTAGCCTTCTTTTTACCATTGATTCACTTTTGTCTTCTTTAAAAAAATCTCTTATTTGCCCCCAGTGTGGGGTTTGATCCTGGCCATGGTTTCTTTTGAAAAGAATATTAAATCAGGCTCAAAATAGGATTGCAAATGATATATTTCCAGTATTGTGAAAGGATAAAACAAAGATGTCCTTTTCTCATTTCAAGCAAGGTCGGTGTGAATCGATAGATTTTGACCTTGTCCAGTGTAATGATTTGGACATGCAAGAATCTTGATTCGTGAGTCCATAACTACCGAATCCACTACATGTCATTACGCATACTGCTAAAACTTTGCTATATGGTAGGTGATTCAGTTTCATGTGTGAGCTCAAAATTTGTTTGGTCACCCCATATCATTTTAACAAGTATCGAGTCATTTCTGCAATCAAAATACTTTTAAACTTTCAAGATTGATTAGCCTTAATCGAGTGTTGGAGTTCAATCAAAATATTTTGCCAAAATAAACTTTGAAAGAAACATCTCGTTATTTCAAAACAACAAAAGACAAAAAAAAGACATGTTTCGTTAAAAGAATGAGATGTGATCCCAAAACAAAATGGAAAATGAATTAACAATATTATTGATAATTCATCGCCATTCTTGGATTAGCTTTTCTAGCAATATCTATGTTTTGCCAAGCATTTTCGATAACTTGTCATTCTAAAGATGTTCTGGGAAAATTTAGCCAATGACATCACCTTTCACACACTCAACTTGCCTCTTGTTCATCCACCTTCAGAGTCATCTCTCATCATTGTTTTGGAATCCATGGTAGAACCTTCAATCTTTCCCCTCTTCATAGCTTGTTCAATTCTTTCAGCAATCCTAACAACTTTATGGAAATGTTGAGCTGAACTTCCTATTAAATGCTCATAATAAGGGGATTGAAAGGTGTTGGCAAACAACATCACCATTTTTGTATCTATCAGTAGAGGTTGAACATATGTTGCATTATCTCGCCATCTTTGCGCATATGCCTTCACAAACTCTTGGTTTTCCTTCTCCGAAGCTATTAGGATGGTTCTGTCAAGAGCAATTTCCAAATTAAATTTATACTGCTTTAAAAAGGCATCTACCAGGTCTTTCCATGTCTTGATCTTAATATTGTCTAGTCTCATGTACCAGCTCAGAGAAGATCCAGTGAGACTATCTTGGAAAAAATATATCAGCATCTTATCTTTATGGATCATTTCAGCCATCTTGTTATAGTATGACCGGAGATGGGTATATACACATTCTAGTCTGGTATACTTGACTAAGTCTGGCACTCGAAACTCCTTCAACACCACAATATTTGGAACTAAACAAACTTCTGCTACTATCACAGGGTGAATTAGGTTATCTCCTTCAACTGCTCTTAATCTTTCTTCTAGGGCTACCCATTTATCATGGCCTGTGGGATTGGTAAACTTATTGTTAGAATGTCCTTTCGTTGTTGGATTCACGGTGATCTGAGCATGACTTGGATAGACAACGGCGAAAGGGACAAAATGATTCCCAGTTATTGAGTTTGCCCCTAAGTTCTGAGATGTGTGAGGTACGTGGATTGATGGTGTTTTCACAGTAAGTTGTGCAGAAATCCCTTTTCCATTCTTAGAGCTCAACACTAGTTCAAATAGATCTGTAAGTCTAACTACTTCACCTTTGATGCTCTCAATTTCATTTTGATAATGGGCCTTCAATTGAGCTATTTCTTTATTTTCCATCTTTTAGGTGTAGCAAATCTTGGGTGGGGGACCTATGTTTCAACCTGGAATGGATGATAAATGTATGAGTATGTTCCTATATGATGAGCTCACCCTTCTAGGGTTGACACATGGTCATAACCCTTGCATAATGATACCAGAATTTTAATTCTTGCTCTACAATAAAAATTTCATAAGTAACGACCATTGTGTCAACCACAAGTCTTGAATTCAAGATGCTTGAAAAAGGGTTTACTTTGATGCAAAACAAAAGGTAACACACACAAACTAAGGACATGTTCTATTCATTAAGTGAGACAAAGGGTAGGTTGACTATCTAGTCTCAAAAAAGGTCTCATATATGCCCAGTGACGATCTTTGTAAAGACAATATAGGGGCATTGCAAGAAATTGTTAAGGCACATATGCCCACCATTACTAAACAGACACTCAGATATGAGTTGGGTGTTTCAAGTATCTGAACCCTAACCAATATTCATAGGGCAGATTGTTAATCCCCCACCTAACTTAGAAGCTTGTGTGTGCTTTTTTCAAAAATTAAAGTTTGTGATGCATGAGGTAGTTCTATACAATGCATGAACATATATGTACAGAAATTAAGTATGTAAAATAAATAAATAAATAAATAAATAAATAAACTTATTAACAGAAAACACACAAACCAAACAAAACACAATTATCAGACAAAAATAAAGCTTAGTCCACAAAGTCCCTAGTGGAGTCGTCATTCTGTCGCACGAGTGTGGCTTCGCGGCGAAAAACATCCACTCTCGTATGTGTTATCTATCAAGCAAATGTGGTGAGAGAAGGAATTCTTATCTTTTATTAGTGGAAAAATAGAATGGGAGTCGCCACCTAGTATTTTGGTCACTAGGAACCCTAACTAGTCTCAGAGATCAGGTACGGGGACTGTTGCATAAAGGGAAGGTATTAGCACCCCAAATACGCATTACATAAGGTAAGCTGCATTGTTTTATTGTCTGATAAAATATAAGGTCTTGTTGTGGTTTCTAGTTGTTGGTCCGTTTATGGTTTAAAAAATGTCCTCCTCGGTAAGGAGGTACTTATCTTATCAGGTAAAAACCTAACCATTCTAAAGTTAAAAAAAATATCTTTTTAATATCGATACTACGTCTTATGTATAAGCTCATAATCCTTAATATAAAAAGAAAACAAAATGATTTTTTTGAAATTTTTGAAATATTGGCCTAGTTCTCGTGGCTTTTATCGCATGTGTGCGGCGATCATCCACCCTCAAAGGTATATTATATAGGTCTATCTGGAAAATGTGGAGAAATAAAAAATTCTTGTCTCTTATCAGTAAAAATAAAATGGGAGTCGCCACCTAGTAGTTTGGTCACTAGAAACCCTAACTGGTTTAAGAGATCGGGTACGGAGACTGGTTACGTAAAGGTAAGGTATCAGCACCCCAAATATGCCCTACTTAAGGTAAGCTGCATTGTTTTATTTTTCTGATCAAAATCTAATGATTGGTCGCTTTTTCTAATTGTTGGTCCTGTCTGTCTAAAATTCAAGAAAAGCCCTCCTCAATAAGGAGGTTATTATCTTAATGGGGTAAAACCTAACCGTTCTAGCATCCGAAAAAAAAAATTAATATCTGAAATATGTATTACGTGTAATATCATAACCCGAATACTAAAAGACAAACAAAATAAAATTTTTGTTGTTTTTAAAATTTTGGCCAATGTTCTCTTGACTTTAATAAAATGGTTATTAAAGCCAAAATGCATGCTAAAACATTGTTTTTTTGGTGTATGAAAAAAAAACACAATATGATTTTTTAGCTTCAAGACACTTGCCCGTATGCACAAAAAACATGTTGCTTTTTTTTAGTTAGCAAAACCCGGGTATTTTAATACCATATTTATATTTTTACGGTGTATTTAATTGGAATGGGAAAACATGGCCTAACATAAAGAAATGGGCCAGCAACGACCCAACATAAAATTGGGCTAGCACCGGCCCAAAAAACTATAATTGGCTGGTTACTGTACACATCACAGTAACTAGCCAATTATTTTTATTGTTGCTGCAGAACGTGAATTTTTCACGTTCTGCATGCAAAATGAAAGAAAATGAAAGATGGAGCAACGAAGGAGAGAAAATTACCTGATGTTAAGAGGCGTGGTTGTTATCGTCTGCGTTGGCGGAGACGGTGGCTAGACCCGGTGGAGCTACTTCTTCTCTATCCTGCTTCTCCCCTGTTCTTTTTTTCTTCCTCTCTTTGTTTTTGTTTCGTTCTCTCTTCTTCTTTTTTCTTCTTTTCTCCTCCTCTTCCTCTCGGTTTTCCCTCTTGTCTCTTCTTTCTCTCTATTCCTTTGTTTTCTTTTTTTTCTCCCTCCCCTGGTTTTTTCTTCTTTTTTCTACTCTGTTTTTCTTCATCTTTTTCTCTCTTCTTCCTTATTTTTTTTCTGTTCTTTCTCTTCCTTTTTTCTCTCTCGTCCCCTTTGTCTTGTTTCTCCCCTGTATTTATAGGCAAAACAGGGGAGAAAAGTAGACCTACTACCCCTGCTCAGTCAATGGCGCAGGGGTAGGGTGACCTGGGCGGCCACTGTGCAGCCGCCCCTACACCACCCGAGGGACACCTCTCCTCCCTTTCCTCTGACAAATGGAAAGCTTTGGGCAAGTGAGGGTCCTTGGTTGGCGTCCTTTTGAAAGAAAAAGCGGTGGAAAAGAGAGGCAGAAAACCCTTCTTCTTCCCCTGCTTCGCGCGTCCAGGGGAAGAAGAAGACCCACAGTGTTGTTCAAAACGAAACCATTTTGGGCTTTTTTGTTTAATGAACAGTGGATAAAACGGCGCCATTTTGGACAAAACGCGCCATTTCATTTCAAAGAAAAGGGCAGCAAAAACGTGTCAAAGTCCAAATCAGTCTTCAATTTGAAATTTATTCAATCAAGTCCTAAATTGCAACTTTGATTTTAAAATTAATTCAATTATATCCCTGCTAAATTCAATCGTCAGCCCTGAAGTTGGCCGCCTTTTCTAAATTGGTCCTTGATTTTGGATTTACGCAATTCGACCCTCAATTGATCAACAACTTTCAATTTTCTTCAATTTAGCCCCTGATCCAGTCAATTTCAGTGCCTCCATTTACACGCCTTTTCTAGTTTGGTCCTTGGTTTCAGATTTCTTCAATTAAGTCCCTAATTGGCCATCGAACTTTAATATATATGCAATTAAGCCCCTGATTTGACCAAATTAACCTTCCAAAATTATAATTTGACATCAGAACTTTAATTTCTTCCAATTAAAGCTCAAATTGACTTAAAAATCAATTTTTCTTGCAATCAAACCCTCCATAAATTGAATTAAACCTTTAATAAAATTTAATTAAGTCCATAAATATTTGATATTGGACTTTTCTTCCTCAAATTGAATTTTCTTTATCAATAGAGATCTCATCAGTCAACAAAATACTGTCAAATTTCAATCTTTGTATTTTTGAACCTCCTCAACTAATTTTTAGCTATTTTTTGAGCGTTATGGCATCCTTTTTTCAATACTATTAATTTTTATTTTTCTTCCAGATACATTTTTGATTTTTTTGCGTTTTTTTACCAAAAAATAGGTTATAACAGATTCCCCCTCTTTACAATACTTACAGAGCAAAGATTTTGCGTAGTAAGTTTTGTAAACATAAACAAAAATGGTCTTCCAAAATTGGTCTTCTCAAGCTTGGTCAACCAGAAAACCCATTAGGCGATTCCTTTGTATCAAAGCTAAAAAAGGTTATGTGTGTTTGGGCTAAACTGAGATCCTTTTCACCGATCTCATTTAACCAGAACCAAAATCCTGTGTGGTTGGACTAAACTGAGATTCCTTTCGCCAATCCTTTTAACCATAACCAAAATTATGTGTGGTTGGGCTAAACTGAGATTTCTTTGGCCAATCCCCTTTAACCAAAACCAAAATCCTATATGATTGGGCTAAACTAAGATTTCTTTTGTCAATCCCCTTTAACCAGAATCAAAATCTTGTGTGTGGTTCATAATACCACAGTTCAATAAAGACTATTCTTAAAACCAAGATTGTTCCCTTCTTTTTCCCTTCCTGGGTCAAAACTTATCTCTATGTTACTCCCCCTTCAATGATTCCTTCTTTGTCCATAAACTCGCTGGACTTCAATTCAGATATTTCCTCAAGCAAGTCAAAAACAAAACTATGTATGCAATACTCTAAAGTGGAATGATAATGCATGCACCCTTACCTGACTTGAAACATAAGTCCTCGACGTCTTGTAAAACCCTTCCCCCGTTATGAGCTTATTTCGTGTGTTTGCAGTCAGATGTTGGCATGCATTTGTTACATTGTCCTTCTTACCCATCATATTTCAAGGAAGAAGTCTCCACTTTTTCACTGGATGCCCCCCTTTTAATTCTTTATTACCCTTGTTTATCATGCTATTGCTAATGCTTCTATTTGTCTTTCTCAAAATGAAGGGTTTTTGGGTTTTTGTCTTAGCATAAAAAGAAAAGGACAGGTTTTCCAAAAGAAATCTTTAACAAAAACATGAAATTGTTCATGGCTACCAGAACTTTCAACATATGCACTAAAAACTCATTTAAACAACTCCCATCAAAGGTTTTCTCAGGTTTTGGAATGCAGTTATCTTTGGGTTAGACCCTTTGTACAAAAGTGACCTTATGTTTAACCTTTTCAAAAGGTTTCAAGTATATACTTGAAAAGGCTGTAAAAAAAGAAGGATTGTCTCATACTGGCATTTTTCTTGCACGGACAATAGCAGATTACCACTCCTTTATCAGGTCTAGTAGGTCATTAGACCAATCTTTATTAAACCAAGTTACTAGCGCTTGATTAGAAAGGATTTCTAAAGGTTTGTAATGTAGGCTATATTTATGGGCTATGAAAGAAAGGAATTTTACAGTCTCAAAAGCTGTTTGAGGGTTTCAAAGACCTGGGATCAACTATTCATCAATCATCTTTCTCTTATTGTTTTTGTAGGGAACAGACATATAACCTAGTTAACCTTAACGATCCGAATTCTCTTAACATGGGTCATACTAAAATAACCAATTTTTCGTTCTCTAATCTATGAAAGTCATTTGGAGATTCTATCCTCGATACCAAAAGCCAAAGTTTGTAACCCTGTTGTTTTTTCTTTTCTTTTCTTTTCTTTTCTTTTTCTCTTTTTTTTTTCAAAATGTCATCTAGATGATAATGAAAGCCTAAATATTACATGATCAATTCTAGCATCCATCTTCACTGCTTTGTCTGGATGATAAGGAAAAGACTGGCATCAGTATTTTCTGCCCCCTAGTCTATGTCTCTTTTTTAAAAAAAAAACCATTTCAACATCGTTGGACTTTTTCTTAACCTTCCCCTTTCCTATTGATTATATTTGTGTCTTTCAAATATCTCTTATTTGCCCCCAGTGTAGGGTGTGATCCTAGTTCAAGTTGTCATAAGGAAGAAACCCGATCTAGCTTAAATGGGGACTATAAAGGATGAAATTTTTAGAAAGTGAATGGATGACAAAAATGGCCTTTTCTCATTTCAAAATGCATGTTGTTAGGATTGATAAACCTTGTTCTTATCCTAGGAAAATGTGTGTGATTACAGAGATGATTACCTAACCATTTATCCATGCAAATTCAAACAAATGTTATCAGAGACAAGGTTTTATCTTAGAGTTAGCTTCGGGGTTTATTTTAGTTTGGTCACCTCTTTACCGAGAAATGCTTAAATTTCATCTTTGAACGCTTTAGATGCATTTCTTGTAATCATGCATAAAATCAGCTCTTTCAAGATAAACAAAATAAATGTCGCGAGATCAATGCAATGAAAGGGTTCTTCACACAAAGAAATTATGGCCAAACTTTACTTTATTGATTTTGGGAGAAAACCGAACACATTTAGACATAATATATCTTTACAGAGTTGGAATTCACAGGTCTGGCTAGATCTTCTCCATCTATTTTAGACAATTTCAGAGCCCCTCCTGAGAAAGCCTTCTTTATTATATAAGGACCTTCATAATTTGGAGCCCTATTGCTATGATCTTCTCCTGGTAGAGATAATAGTTTCTTCAGTACTAGATCTCCTTCTTGGAACACACGAGGCCTAACCTTCTTGTCATATGCCTTGGCCATTCTTTTCTGGTAAAGTTGAGGATGACAAATTGCGGCTATCCTCTTTTTATTGATCAGGTTTAACTGTTCATATCTCACTTTGGCCCATTCAGCCTCTTCTAATTCTAAATCCATCAACACCCTTAACGAGGGGATTTCTACTTCTAAAGGCATCACCGCCTCCATTCCATATACCAAAGAATATGGCGTAGTTCCTGTCAAAGTTCTTATTGTAGTGCAATATGCATGGAGAGCAAATGGCAACATCTCATGCCAATCTTTGTAAGTGACTACCATTTTCTGAATAATTTTCTTGATATTCTTGCTGGCTGCTTCCACAGCACCATTCATCTTTGGCCTGTATGGTGAGGAATGTGAATGCTTGATCTTCCATTTGGTACAGAGCTCCACTATTATTTTGCCATTGAAATTCTGTGCATTATCGGTACTATCTTTTCCACCGGACCATAGTGACAAATCAAGTTTTTCTCTATAAACCTCTTCACCACTTTCTGAGTCACATGGGCGTATGAACATGCTTCTACCCATTTGGTGAAATAATCAATAGCTACAAGAATGCATCTATGCCCATTGCTGGATTTTGAGTTAATAGGCTTGATCCCATCAATTCCCCACATTGCAAATGGTCAGGGAGATGCTAGATTAAACAAAGAAGTCAGAGGTGCATTGACCTTATCATTATACACCTGACACTTGTGACATGTCCTGACATAGTCGATGCAGTCTTTCTCTAACGTCATCCAGAAATAATTAACCTTTTGTATTTTTCTTGCCATCATATATCCGTTAGCATGGGTTGAGCAAATCCTTTCATGGACCTCTCGCAAAGCCTTTCTAGCATCTGTTGCATTCAAACACCTTAGTAAGGTTCCATCAAATGATCTTTTATATAGAATCTCTCCATCTAGATAAAAACCCGTAGCCAATCTCCTTGTTGTTACTCAATTTTTGACCCATGTTTTAATAAAATTGTTGAAAAATCCAAAAATAACGAAAAACAACAAAAAATCCAAAAAATAGTTTTTTTTAATATATTTGCATCGTTTTTAGCATTTTCAGCATCGTCTCAAAATAATTTAAATTTTCAAAAATCTTTGGAACGCGTTCGACTTTTAACGTGTTATTTTTAAAATCACTGATTTTCCTCATTTGAGGCGATGTTGATAAGAAAATCCAAAAAAACAAGAAAAATCAAATTTACAAAAAAAAAAGAAAGAAAGTTGAGGGACCAATTTTGAGGCCCAAGCAATATTTTTACCTATAAATACTGGTCTCCATAACACACAAGAGGAGAGCAATTTTGCACAATGAAAGGGAACCACCAAAAACCCTAAACCATAAAAAAACCCTAAAGTTTTCTCTAAACCTATCTTCTGTACAGGGAAGCCGCCGCCCCCATTTTTTTTTACTGAAAAGCAGAGAGCCCCTCTGGCTTCCTCGGATCTTCTTCAGCCGCTGACCCCCCCGGTGATTTTTTGTTTTCCTTCCACCTTAGCCCAAAGACTCTCCCCCTAACCAGACTCACGGACCAGCCAAGACCTCTCCCTTTCCCTCAGCCGGTTCTCTCCACAACAGCCAACACTCCTTCTATCCTCTCCTCTCACAGCCGGTTTGTTCTCCTTTTTCATCCATAGAAGCCAGCCACCATTGCACCTCCATCTCCCATACCGGACAAGCTCCTCTCATCCAGTCGTTCCTCCAGCGCCTAGAGACCCATCAACGCCGAAGCACCTTCCTCGACAGCCTCTTCTTCTTCGGTCTTCTTAACAGCAAACGGCCAAATCAACAGCCCGAAGCCAGTCCAGCGGCGACACCCCCCTCTCGGTCGTTCCTCCTGGGAGCCGCCAGCCACCGGAACTGAAAGAGAGGAAGACAGAAACCAAAGAAGGATCTGCGTTGAAACGGATCTAAAAGGAGAGAAGCAGATCTGAAAAAACAAAAATAAAATGCTAAAATCAACTGGTCTGTTGTGTTTTTTTGGTGTTTTAAAGGTCACTGCCGGCGAGGAAGAGAAGAAGAAAGTAAGTCGTTCCCGATCCCACTGTTTCCAGGCTCTTCCTCGCGACGGCACATGGGGCAGATGCGCCGCCACTGTTCCTCCTGTTCCTGAGGCTCTGCAACACTGTTTCATGGCCTAGAAGGCCTTCCCTATAATTCCATATTGTTTTGGGGCTTTTATTGTAATTTTAATGTGATTTTTGTTTATTTGTTTTGAATTTGTATTTTGTATTGTGTATGTAAAAAAAAAACAAAAGAAAAAGAAAAGAAAAAAGAAAATATAGTTAAAGTGTATATATGGTTTGTATGTTTTTATGGATGTTTTTTTATGATGAAATTGCAAAGAATAAAGAAGAATTTAATATTTTGATTTGCTCACGGATAAAGAATTATGAACTTATACGTAAGTCGTATTTCTAAAATTCGATGAAAGAACAGAATTTTTAAAACTTCTTTAACACATCAAGTTCACGAAGCAGCTTACCTTAGGTAGGGTGCGTTAGGGGTGCTAATACCTTCCCTAACCACAACCAGTCCCTTACCCGTGAATCTCTGACAAGACCAGTATACCCGGGTTTCCTAGTAGCCCTTAATTAAATACTAGGTGGCGACTCCAACGAACCAAGCAAAGCAAACGAGAAATAAAAAAATTGCCAAGCCGATGTGGCACGGGTGACGTGCGACACTCCTTAAGGTTTTCTTAACCATCTTCGAAGCTCCCTCTGGATATTCTTGATTTTGCACAAAGTTCTTGATATCGTAATACCAAGGCTTCCTATCTATCTCTCCTTCAATCGAGCAATAATAAACTCAGTTATTTCTGATGTCAATGTGTATTGGTTGTACCTTATATCCGAGATCAATGGTAGCCATAGCAGCCAATGTAGTCAAAGCATGCAAAATGGTTCCCTTCTCTTCCCAGGAGGGTGAACTTTATCTTTTTGAAGTCGTCTAATAGTGTGGACAAGTATTCCTGGTAAGGCTTCAACTTTTCTTCTTTGGTTTACCATTTTCCTTTCACCTAACAGATAATCAACATTGAAACACCATATACATCCACCTTTCTAATTTCATCTCTAATACAGCTTCTAAACTAAGTATACAGGCTTCTTATTCAGATGTATTGTTTGTGCATTCAAAGTGCAATTTAACTTAAGCTAGATACTGCTTCTGATCAGGAGAGACTATCACTACACCGGCCCCGTTACCATATACATTCACTGCTTTGTCAAAAAACATAGTCCACCAATCTGTCTTCTCTTCTTCTTCCTCTATTGACAATAAATTTTCATCTGGAAAATCAAAATCCAATGGCTCGTAATCTTCAACAGCATTATCAGCTAAGGGGTTAGCAATCACGCTCCCTTTCACAGCTTTCCTTGTCATGTACACTATGTCATACTCTGACAACAAAACTTGTCACCTTGCAATTCGACTAGAGAGATAGGGCTTGTTACATATATACCTCAATGGATCCATTTTTGAAATCAACCAAGTGGTGTGATATAACATATAATGTCGTAATATTTTTGCCTCCCATCCCAATGCATAACATAGTTTCTCTATCACTGTGTATCTAGACTCATATTCAATGAACTTCTTACTTAGGTAATAGATAACCCTTTCTTTCCTCCCTGTTTCATCATGCTGTCCTAGTACACATCCCATAACTGTTTCCGTCACTGTCAGATATAATATTAACGGCCTTCTTAACACAGGAGGAACAAGCAAAGGCGGACTTTGCAAATAACGCTTGATTTTATTGAATGCCTCCTCACACTCCTTATTCCAAGTCCCAAGATTCTTCTTCCTCAGCAGTAGAAAGATAGGTTCACATGTGGTAGTTAGTAGAGCTATAAATCAGGCAATATAGTTCAACCTCCCCAAAAATCCCCTCACCTCTTTCTCTGTCTTTGGGGTTGACATGGATTGGATGGCTTTTGCTTTATCAGAATCCACCTATATACCTTTGCCAATAACTACAAATCCTAGCAGCTTGCCGGACTTCACCCGAAACGAACATTTTGCAGGGTTGAGCTTTAGTTCATACTTTCTCAATCTTTCAAATAACTTCCTCAACACCTTGACATGATCTTCTCCCCCTTTTGATTTAGCAATCTACATACACCTCGATTTCCTTATGCATCATATCATGGAATAGAGTCACCATGGGTCTCTAATAGGTGGCCCCTATGTTCTTTAAACCAACAGCATAACCTTGTAGTAGTAGGTTCCCCAAAGGGTGACAAAAGTCGTTTTGGCCTTGTCAACAAAAATGATTCCTAGAGCCATCTTTATCTGGTTGTATCCTGAGAAACTATTCATAAAGGAATATGTGAAAATACAGGAACATTGTCAACAAAAATGTCTATATGGGGTAGTGGAATATCATCTTTGAGGCTAGCTTTGTTCAAATTCTGGAAGTCCATGCAAACTCTGATCTTTCCTTCCTTCTTAGGTACGACAACAATGTTAAATACCCACTGCTAGTATTTAACAACCTCTAGGAATCCAGCATTCCATTGATCCTCGAGTTCTGCTTTCATTTTGATCTATGTAAGACCAATTTCTGCTTGACTAGTTTACAACCTTCCTCTAATGGGATCTTGTGTACAATGATATTTGTGTTCAACCCATGCATATCCTCGTAAGACCAAGCAAACACATTTGCATACTCATGTAGTAGAGCAGTTAACTCCGCCCTTTGCTGAGGTGTGATCAAGGTCCCTATTTTCAATTCTTTTTTAGACTAATCACTACCCATATTTTTGGTTTTGAGTTCTTCAGCAGCAGGTTCCCAGATTTTTTCATGTTGCTCTACTAGCTTTGTGAATTCTCTGATATTGCTTTCATCTCATTCTTCTTCTTCCATTATGATTACATGTTCGTTAAAGTTTGGCCATTCATTCTTGATGTTAAATGTGTGTGATGTTGTGGAAGATCTGCTTTCATGATTCCTAGAAGTGGAAAATGTTTGATGTAAAAGCAAGAATATTAAGACAAATAAATGTAGAGAAAAACATGATCTCATTGATTAGAATAAAAATGGGCTCAATGACAAAGACAAAATCTGGCTGACATCATGAGCCTTAATTGTCAACCAGAATGACAAAAGCAAATAAAACAATGACAAAGGCATGTGAAGGCTAACAAAGTGGGTTTACATTTTATACACTATTGGAGCTTCTTGGGTCACCCAGCTTTGAAACTTTTCACCCTCGGCCAGCTTTCACACAAAAATCTTGATGGGGACTTCTTCTAGAATATGAACAGTTAGTTGTGGTAGCGCTTCATCTTCCCTTTGAACTACTATTTTCATGTCACTTCCTTCCACCTTATCTACCTCTAAGGTGTTGATGCTCACAGTTACCAACCTTTGAACAACGTCTTCTGCTCCATTATCTGGTTGCATCACATATCTTGCCTTTGGGAAAGACACCATAAGGGGAGGGATTTCCAGTTCTTCTTCTTCAGGCTCTCTTCCCTCGATTCTAGCCATTCTTCTTTCTCTTTGTTTATCGACAGCCCAACGATGATCCTCCTTTTTAGGCTTATAACCTAGCCTAAATCTTTGGTCAGCACATCTTATCTTGATCGGATTAATCCTTTTTGGTATTCCAGTGATAAGGTCATACTGGAATGGGATTCCACATTCCAAGAAGCATTTACCTGCCATCCTTGCTGCTTCTGAAATCCTTGGCTTTCTTAACACCGTGCTCTCAGGTACCCACTCAGTGTTTACAATCTCAAAAGCATGGAAATTCTCATTTCTGCAATCCTTCGCCTCAATGAAAGGTATGGCCACATTCTTTACCATGGATATTGTTTCCTCTGTTTTGACGGTTACCAACATCCCGTTCATGATATATTTCAAACACTAGTGTAGTGATGAAGTTACCATCCTAGCTGCATAAATCTAAGGCCTTCCCAGCAACATACTATAGGAAGGGTGGATATCCATAACTTGGAGTGCCACTAAGAACATTTGTGGTCCCACATACAGCTCTACCTCTAAAGTCCCAATGATCTATCTAGGCGAGCCATCATATGCTCTTGCCATCATGGTACTAGGCTTCATATGAGATTCGTCAACTGGCATTTCTTTCAATATGTGTTTCGGCAATATGTTATGAGCCGAGCCGTTATCGATGAGTACCTTTCCGATAAGGCAATCTTTGCATTTAACAGTGATATACAAGGGTTTGTTATGTCCAGTTCCTTCAGTATCTAATTCATCAGCCGTGAAGTATAGGTAATTAGATACGTGGAATCCTCCCTACCAGGTGCTCCATGGTTTTATGTTCAATGTCCTGGGGTACATATGCCTCATTCAATACCTTTTGCAGGGGATTTCGATGCGGCTCAGAGCTAAGTATCAAGGACATGAGGGATATCCTAGCTAGAGAGTCCTTTTAAGTTGATCTACTATGCAGTACTCACTGTGCTTTATCATCTTCAAAAATTCATTTGACTCCTCTTCCGTTACTGGCTTATTAACCTTTATTTCTTTGTCAAGATCCATCATTTCCTTGCCTTTGGCTCTCTTCAACTCCTTGGGCATAAAACAACCTTTGGCTCTCTTCAACTCCTTGGGCATAAAACAATAACCACTTCGCGTTAGCCCACCGATCTCAGTATGAAATAAAAGGAGGGGGGCTTGAATGTTCGAGGTATAACCATAATTATATGGCATTGCACTGTGATCTCTTTTTGTAAATGAAGGTTTAAGTTTAGTCAGGATCAGCTTTGGTAACCCATTAGCTGTAGTTTGAACTCTACATACTTCTGACGATTTATCTCGGCCTTCCATCATACTCACCTCCTGGTTGCCCCCATGGTTTCAATCCTCAATTCTCCCAGGATTAGCATATTTGCAACCTTCTGGCAAAACTTGATGCAATCCTCAATATAATGTCCCTCTTTCCCGTGGAACTCACAATAGTCATCCCTTCCTAGCTGATATTTAGTGTTCATTTTCAGGAATCCTAATTGTAACATGTTGTACAACCTTTTCATAGATACCTTCAACACTTGGTTTTGATTACCAATCTCCATCATGCCCACTCTCGTATTACCAGCAGCATGATTAGGCAATGGATTTGAATTGATGTTAGGTGTTGTTACACAATTTTGGACCCCATGTTTGCTGGAAGATTGACAAAAGCAGATGAAAGAAATATTTTTTTGAAACCCTGTTTGAGCTGTTTTCTGCTCTCTTTATCCTTTCCCTTTGCTGCCAAAATCGTCAGGTTTTCTTAGATTGATCAAAAGTCTTCATAATGCCAAATTCATTCCTTTTGTATCTGGTCTTTAAGGTTGAATAAATCCCTCAGAATTTGCATTAAAAAATGGTTCTGCTGTTGTCGCAATTTTTTTGTTCCAACTTAGGCTCTGATTCTGACCCAGTTTCGTACGATATCTAACCATCCTAGGTATATTCTGTCACTCATTACATGTTGAAAAATTGATGTACACCTTTATTAGGTCTTAGGGATCATTGTTCTTAGAGCAGATTCTCAGTCAGATTTGGATGCTCAGTATTGTCAAATCAAGAACCTTTTTGACCAACTAGATTACTACCAGTTTCTGTTCTGTAAAAAGATTTTATATCACTTCGACTCCTTCATCAAAGTTGTAGTCCTAGACACGTAGATGAATTTGAGTTTTTGAATCACTTGATTTCGATATCAAAGGCTCAAGATGTTCCCGTTTGAATATCTAACGTGAAGGTAGAAAATTCTACCGCGAGAAGGATATTGACCCGAGTCTGCACTAAAAAAACTCTATTTTTGGCCTAGTTTTTGTGATTTTTGTTCTTAGTTCATACTCTCAGTCATATCAGAATTCTCGGCATTCGTCAGTTTTTGAGTTAGACCCGGAGATCCCTTTCGACCAACCAAATTACTGCTAGATTTTGTTCTATAAAAAGATTTTATCTCACTTCGACTTCTTCATTAAAGTTTTAGTCCTCGATGCGTAGATGAATTTGGGATTTTGAATAACTTGATTTTGATATCAGAAGCTCAAGATATTCCCATTTGAATATCTAACGTGAGGGCAGAAAATTCTGCCGCGGGAAGGATATAGCCCAAGTTCGCGAGGCTGATTCAAAGGATTTTTTTTTGGACCAAGGACTGAATCGAAAATTGTTAAAATGAGGGATTGAATTGAAGAAGGATATTGAAAGCTGGAGAGGGGGCTGGATCATCATAAATGACATGATTTTTTCCACACCAAATAAGGAAAATAAGACTTTGCAGCTGCACCCTCCATCTGATTTCTTTCCTTTTTTCCGCTGCCAATTCCTGCTGTTTTTCCTTTATCATCATGCCTGAATTTTGGAGCTGCAACCACGTTTTTTCTTGCCTCATTTCAAAGGGAGCAGCTGGCCCTATGGAAGGAAAGAAAATAGCCACACTCTCCTCTAAAACTGGAAAGAAATCAGACGTAAAGCACCAGCACAAAATCAGAATATTGTAGCTTCCTTTTGCGTTTTTTTTACTGCAAATCAGTAGGGATTTACGTCCTAGAATTAATGCATTAAATCTTTCCTAAATAGAGATATTCTAGACTATATATAAGCCCTTCTAATGACGTAAAGGGGGCAAGAAAAGAGAGCAGAAAAATAAGAGAGAACCGGAGAGTAAAAGGCAGAAAAAAATTAAACACAGCAAAGAGGGACCAAAAAAACGCAAGAGAGGCAGAGTAAAAAACACGGAGAGGGAGATTTGCTCCTAAATCTTGACAGCAATGTGCGCTTGGTTTTCCATTTCATCTTCTGCAAAAAAAAAAAGTTGAGACCTGCAGCACATAGCTGAATTATTTCGTCCGCTGCAGTATCTCTATTTTCATCCGTCAGTTACCAATATACAAGGAGCTGCAGGTATAAGCCCCAATCTCTCCTCCTTTGTTATTTTTATACTAGGCATTCGGTTGTAAAGTTGTTTTCTTCCCTCTGAATAATTGGTTTCTGTTTAGAAAAACCAACACTTGCCTATTATTTCTTTCATGATTTTTGAGTTCAGCTGCTGTCCATTAAAAAAGGGTTTGTCTTTCATGTTTAGGAACTTTTACATTTAGGGACTTTCCTTTTTTTTTCCTTACCCCCGCTGGAGAAGAAATCAGCCGGCCTTTGTGTTTCTTTTAGTGATTGCTCCCAGCTTTATTTTCTTCTTGCTGTCTGCGCATTGAGTTGGCTTTGATTTTTTTTTTACTGCTTTAAGCTCATTATAAATCTTAGAATATATATGACGGCTGTTTAGCTTTTATTGCGATTTTTCTTTTGTGTTTAATTGTGATGCTTGTGTTTCGATAAAAAAAAATTTAAAAGTTTTCTTGTGTGTTGCATACGGCCAATACCCTAACATGTTTTGAATGTTTTTTTTATATATACAAAAAATATTGGAAGTTTCAAAAATGTGTTTTCGCATGGATTTCTTAAACATAACAAAATTATTTTCTTGCATTTCTGGATTTTACAACATGTTTATAAAACTCCAAAGAGTATTGGCCAATATTTCAAAAAATATAAAAATCTTATTTTGAGGGGAATTCATCTATTATTCACCGCTAATGTTTGGATAAAGAAATCCTTAAAGGACGAATATCCAAAATATTATTGGGAATAATTTGTTATTATTCACTGTTAATATTTGGATAAAGAAACCCAGAGTGGTAAATATCCAAAATAATTTTCCAGGAATAATAAATCTGCACACATCCTTGAAAGAAGCCTTGATTATAATCGAGGACATTTCAATTTTTTTTACTCCACGGTTCACGAGCCGTGAGAGTATAGAACACTAAGACAAAAAAAAATAGATTTTTAAAGCACCCTAGATTTCTAAATTTTTATCCCTCCTTGCGATTTACGAGTCGCAAACTCTTGAAATACCAAGGAAAAAATGAGCTTGTAAAGCACATGAAATCTCCTTGAATTTCTATCTTAATAAATTTAGTTAGAATCAAACTGAGAAAAACTGATGGGATTAGAAAACACCAACACCATAGCAATTATAAGACAAACCAAACACCAAGCAGCTTACCTTAGGTAAGGCGTACTAGGGGTGCTAACACCTTCCCTTTACGCAACCAGTCCCTTGCCTTAGAATCTCTGAAAGACCAGTTAGGTTTCCTAGTGACCATAATACTAGGTGGTGACTCCCTTTACATAAAACAAAGACCCCGAAATCAATCGAGGATCGCCGCTCCGCCACGAGGGTGCGACATTAGGCGCATCTTGGAAAGATACCCTCCCTATTTTGATGAGTTCTAACAACTTCCTTTTAAAAGCGTAGTAAGTTTCAATTTCGTGCCCAGGATTACCAGCATGGTATTCACAAGCTAGTTCTGGCTTGTACTATATGGGAAAGGGTGGTTGGATCGTTGGTAGAAGGATTGGAGTTATTTGCCCAATGTTGAGCAATTTAGCGTACAAATCATTTAAAGGCATTGGTAGTGGAAGTAACTGCTCAGAAGTATATTTCATTTATGGCCTTTGGTAGTTGTTTTGGTTGTTTGGTGGGTGATTTATCCGGCTGGTTGAATTTGGGTGCAAGGGTTTGGTAAAGTTTATGTTTGTGAATTGAGGGGTAGGCATTTGTGGGTTTGGGTAATTTACTCTTTTGCCTTTATACCCTCCTTCCAAGTTGTTAATATCCCATTCTCTTCTTTTTCCACTAAAACCCTTTTTTTCTAGAGGCTCTGGTATGCGTCCGGCTTCAATGCATTGCTCTATCCTCTCAGATACGTGTACCGTGTCATAAAAATGCCGAGATGAGCTGCCCATTAAATGCTCATAGTAAGGTGCTTTAAAAGTAGATCATATCTTGGCTCATAATACCATTGGACCTACTTTCAGAAGGCCCATCCGCTGTTAAATCCACAGTGGTTGGCGATTAAGCCGACCAGATAGGGATGGCTGGCACAAAATGTTGTTCTGCTACTGAATTTGCCCCTAAATTCTGAGATGCGATGGGAATGTGAGACGCGAGTGAACCTGTAAATGGCTGGGCAGACATTCCCTCCCCACTTTTTGCTTTTAACAGTTGTTCAAGCAGATTAGTCATCCATGACACTTCATTTTTCACTGATTCTAATTCGCTCTAGTAGCGGGATCCCAATAGAGCCCTTTCTTCGTGTTCCATTCTTGTTCTGAGCCTGGTGTAGTGGACCTTAGGTGGGGGACCTATATTTCACTAGAGTATGCAAATGACATATTATAAACAAATGTATAATGAAAATGAGATGCATATGTGATGCATGTTTTTTAAAACTGATTCATGACTTTCATAATCCCTTAAGCAAGATTTCTAAGCCGAACTGATTGCTGTAAAAGAGTATATGCCAAGTTCTTTATCAGGATTTGACTACCGGAACTCATTTAGAAAGGAAGATAGGTTATGACCTTTTTATAACTAACCAAAGCTTGTACAAAAAGTTTACAAAATAACAACAGCCCTAATACATTGCTACTCTAAAAGGCATTTCCCTTATTGGCTAAGGCTTTAATAAAGGAAGTGAGAGCCCCCGGGTATTCTCAATACTTTATAGCACTATTTCCAACTTGGGTAGCTTGTTGTTGCATCCTTTCAGCATAGCAGGCCACTTGCTCGACTTGTTTCATCATATGTCTTAGTTTGTCATGCAACAAGGTGTTATTTGTGATTATCACTTCATTGCTGGCTCATAAGGCTTCATTGCTTCTTTCCAATGCTCAGACCATTGTCTCTAACCGTGCTAACTTAGCCCTGGCTCTTTGTAGTTCTTCTCTTTCGATGTCTAGCTCAGCTATTTTGGAGTTCATTTGAACTGCAAAGCTGTCAATATATTCTTGACATTCCTGGCGCTCTTGCTTCAGCTCATTTAACTTTTCCTCTATCACACCGTAATGACTTCTCAACCTCTTCTTGTATCTCCAGCTCAGATTGTAGAATCATTATCTATTCTTTTGAATACTCGACCCTTTTTTGGTAATCTCTTATGTCAGCCTCGACAACCTTTCTCATACTTCTCTCCTCCTCTAACTGTACCATATATTGGCCATGCGTTCTTCTTTCTTCTTCCATGTCAAGGTGGGCTAGCCGATTCTTCTCTTTCTTAGCTCTCATCTTCCTTAGAAACTGCTCCTTTCTCTCTTCAAGGAATCCAATATCTCTTTATTCGTATTTATCTTGCCTTTTACTAATTTCTTGATCTTGGCCAACTCTTTTTCTGTGAGCCCATTTTTGTCAACCAGTTTATCATTTTCAGTTATGCAATCCTTCAACTCATCCTGGATCCCTTTAGCTATTGCTTCAACTATCTCTGCCCTTTTCTACTATTGTTTTAATTGCTCCTCTTTATCTTCCAATTGTTGGTTTAAGCAAATCCTCATCGTATTTTCTTCCTCCAATTGTTTTTTCCAGGATTCACTTTTGCCCTTTGTTTTTGCTGAGATCGGCGCCGTATTTTTCCAACTGTCTTCTTAGCTCTTCTTCATTATCAGTCCTTTTTTCTTTTTGGTTGCTCTATTGTTGACTCGGGATGCTTAGGTCAGGACCCTACTACCCCAGAAAGCTTTCCATTTCTCCAGACTGCATAATTTTAACTGACAGATGATTCAAACCTGTTGCCTTCTTCCCTTTTCACCAATAAAGGCCTTTCTCAGTCTTGTCGAATGAGTCCCATTTCTTTGAGGTGTGGTTGATGTTTGAATAAACCCATGAAATCTGCTAAACCCAAAGTTCTTGGTGTGTACTGCATTCCACTCAACTGTCTTGTTACGAGTGTCGGGGCATAGTTGATCTATCCAGTTACACCAATCAGGGGAACCCATACCTTGCTTCCACAACTCATTATGCAGACTGTGTTGTTCATCCATGGTGCTTTCCATTTGAAGTTTCTTTGTGGTAGTGCAGCATACTTCCTTATCCATGCTTTCTCATCCCAATGTTTCCAAGTCTCCTCCATTGTAACCTTTAGTGGTCGAAGGTCAAACCACAAATGTTGTTGAAAATGTCCCTTAGTGTTTCAATATGACTAATAATCCGTAAATACAACATAGGGATGCCACATCTCGTGGCTCCCTTGCTATTCATTCTGTAATGGTTGAGTGTAACAACCCGGCTTTTCAAGCCCAAACAATGGTATAAAAAAAAATTATACTTGACACACATCGTGTCGGTAATTGGTGAACCTATTTCCTCACATTATCAAGATACAATCCATACATCAACAATAATCAACCTTTCATTTAAAAGTGAATCTTACATAAACCCAGAATATTATGTTTTTGTGTTGTTACTATTCAAATGAAAAAAATAATGAATATGATACTATTCATGCATGGACAATATTTATTCATGTGTTTTTATTTTGTTTTATTTTTATTTTCTTCAATATAACAATAACTTTATTTTGTAAAATAACATCTTTGTCTTTTACATATACATGTGTGAGTAAATATTTATTTAAAAAAAAAACAAAACAATGTTAACGAGTTTTTGTCAAGTTAGGATCATGTTTTTTATATTAAGTTTGGGTTTTAACAACTAGGTTAACATGTCTCCTAGTCTTTTGGGACTGACGTAGGCCTAACATATTTTTAAAAAAATCTAAAAAAAAGCTTAGTAATAAGTCGATGAGTTTTTTTCAAGTTAACATCAAGTTTCAATTAAACCTAAATTTAGATTTTAATGGTTAGGTCAGCATGTCTTCTAATTTTAGGAATCGACGTAGGCCTAACATGATGCTTTAAAACTTGAAATAATGTCAATAATGGGTACATGAGTCTCCTCAAACTACAGACCAACATGAGATGAACGTAGTATTTTATTCAATCTTTTGCTTCATAAATAATAATAATAATAATAATAATTTGAAAAAAAAGTTGTTAAACTCCATATTTAGGGTTTGACATTAACTTGACGAATATCCACTAATAATAAATAACTTGAAAATAACCTTAGAAAATATTTTGGATAGTAATGGCATGCATACAAATAAATTTAGGATAAAACACATAGTTAAGATAACATTTCTTTGGAAACGATGCGGTAAGTGTGATTTTCATCCTTCTTTAAACATAATCAACCCTTTGTTAGATATAAGAAACCAATGTATATTTTTGAATTCTTGTTCTCCTTAAAAACTAGGTGGCAACTCCATTTTCTATATTCTCCTTTAATTTTAGAGGTCTGATATTTTTATGTTAGGTGCAACACAAATAACACCCAACCTTGATTGTGCTATTCAAATCTATCTCAAAATCAAAATCTCCAAAGTTTTAGTTTTTTTTATGTATTCCCATAATCCTTATAATTAATATCCTATACTTTTCCAACAAGGTCAAAGACTTAAACATCTTCACCATTCTCGCACCAACTAGAGTATCAAGTCTCCTCAAGCATATAAGAAAATTTCAAAAGCAATCAATAGTACATTAACCATTTGAGCATTTCTATCCTTTTTTTTAATAGTATAATAATAATGATGATAATGATGATGAGTATGAATATTTACAGAAGCCATGGTTCATTCAATCAATCATTGCCTATGATTTAAAAAACATATTTACAACTTGATTTAAAGAAGGTAGTTTTCATATAAAAAAGAAAAATAATACATATATCGTAAACACATAATACTTTAAGATCATTGACGAAGCAACCTGGATATGATGTTATCTTGATAATGAGCAAATCATTTAGTTGAATCCAAGTAAAAAAGATAAACTGAAATGAGTCTCCCATGTTGGCTTTTAGTGAACATGAAGAAAAATCATCATGGTGATAAAAAAAATCATATGTTTGAACATTGCAAATTGAAGTCATACTAGTACTTTTTATATATCTCAAACTTTGTTCTTGTGTATTGGAATTTAACCCTGGAGCTTGATATGAAGAACCACCCAAAAAATAACTTTAGATACTTCTCCGTTAACGTTGACTTATAGGCAAAATACCACGCTTCTCATTGAATTAGTGGCATAAAGTTTAACGTGAGCTCAAAAATCGAATATGGATTATTATGATTATCAATCGATAATGTTCGCAAAACTACAAGATATCAAAAAATATATCGATGGATTGCTTATAATTAAGAAGGTTTATGATGATTATCAGTCGACGATGTTAGCATAACTTGATGATATAGACAAAAAAAAAGAAAAACAAAAGGATTTGTGCTAATGGATTGTTTAAAAGGAAAAGGTCAACCGAAAATACAATTATAATAAGGTGCACAGCAAGTTCTTTTATAGATGGGGTTTAGAATAGAAGGCAGTTCTTCCTATTGATTATAAAGATAAGGAAATTTAAAGATGGTAAAGAAACAGTTTTATGCCTGTTTGTTTGCAGGAAATTTTTTTTTTTAAGTGGTTTTCTTGCAAAGTGAATTCTGGAAAAGAAAACTATTTTTTGATGTTTGATAGTGTTATAAAAAATAAGTTTGAAAACACTTTCCAGTGTTTGATTATGTTATGAAAAATGATCTGGAAAGTACTTTATTAATATTTTGTTTTTTTTCAAATTTATTAAAATAATAAGAAACAAATCTTACAAATTAAAAAGTTGAATGGGAATGGAGTTGAAAAAAAATCTAATTTCATAAATTATCTCAAATAAAATAAATAATAATCAAAATAATAGAGATCAAATCTGATAGATAAAAAAATTAAAAAATGATGAAATTAAAATAATAATAATTACAATTTCATAAATTATTTTAAATAAAATAAGTAACAATCAAAAGAATGAGAACCAAATTTGATAGATAAAAAATTTCAATAAAAAAAATAATAAGAGAAAAATAAATAATAATCATAAAAATAAGGACCAAAGTTAATATAAAAATCAAATTAAATCAAATTTTAAGGGATGAATTTGAAAAAAAAAGATTCAAACAAAATATATAGCAATCAAAAATTTGAGGACCAAATTTGATATAATCAACAAATAATATGATATTTTTAAAATTTTGACAACTTCTGGAAAGTGTTTTCCGTTCAAACTAAAAGGAAAACACTTTCCTGAAAATTAAGCCAAATTTTTCTTTCACAGAAAGTGTTTCCCGTTGACCGGAAAGTGTTTCCCGTTGACCAACTTTCCTAATGCAAACAAACACAGGAAAGTTTAGAAAGTGGTTTTCTAAAAATTACTTTCCGAGAAACAAACGCACCCTTAAAAACATAAATAGTCCATGGCCTAGGGCATTGCTTTTCTATGTCATACTTGTATCAACTTTTTAATTAAAGAAACAAGAACAAGTAATTGTTAATTTGATAATAAATAGTAACTAACTTTCTCATTCTATCACGAATGTATTCCTTCATCATCAACTTATCTACTTACATTTAAAGTTTTTTTATCTTCTTGGGGTTGCTTCTATAGGTTGGATGGTTAGAAAAAAAAATAAATTTGTGTGAAAATATTTTTAAAATTGCTTAAAATTTAAGCAATAAATTTGCTTCCTTTTGTGGGTGTTCCGACCATGACTGCAATATTCTTGCCAAGCTCACCCTCGGATATTTTTGCTCGAGATTGATATTCTTTCTATTGAAATTCTTCATTGTTTCAAGCCACTAACATGGTCAAGTGTAAATGTGGAGGTGGGTCACCTTACCGTCCTATATTTCCAAAATATTTATGCAATTGTATACATATATAGAGTATAGTAACATAAAATTTTAGTATTTAATTTTCTCTGTCGACCCTCCTCTATTAATAATGAAAAATACAATGAGAGTTAAATTTGAAATATTGTAAAAAAAAGTATTGAATGCTACATATTTCAATAGCTAGTTTTCTTAAAAAATGCACAATTCCATTATTTAATTTGTATATTATCTCAAATGCATAGAGTCTTAACAAATTATAAGAATTTACGTTATATATATATATATATATATATAGACACACACACACACACACACTCCCTCTAGCTCTTCTATACCCTTACTTTGTTGCAATGATGTTTTTTTTTTTTTTTTAAAAACCATATATATAAATATGAAGATAATTGAAATATAGGATAATTTTTTCAAATAATTCTGTTGCTTCGCCACATATGCCAGATATCTCTTGAGGGATCACCTATCAATTTTGCATG
>Ga0325402_1000200_pt1 | contig 34694 bp, 18 predicted proteins | sample PopdelMetagenome_22_FD_207212 | JGI IMG/M metagenome (GOLD analysis project Ga0325402, IMG submission 207212) | Populus deltoides microbial communities from Bellville, Georgia, United States - Xylem-PdKOR-R3 | ecosystem: Host-associated > Plants > Phyllosphere > Stem > Wood/Secondary xylem... | reverse complement strand
GCATCTAGGAGTAGTTTTGGTTTTTATTTTTGAATGCACAATTAGATTACTTAAATGCTCTTAAAGTAAAAAAAAAAAAAAGCTTCAACCAAGGATTAGTTTTGTCTTTTCAAGTTGGTTTTATTATTATTTACTATTTTATAGAGAGCAATATAGTTTTTTAACCATAATTAAATAATATTATTTTTAAAAAGCTATTGGCACATGCGGTTCCTTCTGATGGTAAAACATGTCCTTTTGTTGTGTCAATAGATGCGGTACCATGTCCTCTTTCTCCTAGAGCGGCGCATGTCGGCAACTGTTAGGTGGTTTATCGATGATTGACCTTTTTTTATTATTATTTTCTCTCTTCTCCTTTAGAAATTACATATTTGTCTTCTTTTTCTTCTTATGTTTCTACTTTAATCCTTTTATTTTATTTTTTTTATTTTTATTCTTGGCCTTTTAGTCAAATTTTAATTTCTTTTCAATTTAATCCTTCAGTTCCTATTGTTTGTATTTTTTTCAATTTGGTCCTTATGTTTTTTATTCCTTATTTTATTCCTTAGTCTTTTTATAAAAGTTTTATTAGTTTTCAATCTCACCTTTTAATCCAAGTTTATGATTTGTTATCATTATTTTAATTTTTTCAATTTGATCATCAATATTTTAATTTTTTTTTGTTGAAGTTATTTTTCTTTTTAATTTAACATTTCAATAAAAAACTTTTGTCCTTTTTCTTTTAATTGTTTTTGTTCTTGACCTTTCTGTTAAACTTTATTTATTTTCAATTTAGTTCTTCAATTCTAATTTATCATTTTTTTATTTGATCATTATTTTTTTATTTATTTATTTTTTCTTAACCTTTTTATAAAAGTTTTGATTGGTTTTCAATCTCACCATACAATCCAAGTATATGAGTGTTATTTTTTTAAATTGTGTTCTCATTCTTTTAATTATTTTTGTTGGAGTTATGTTTCTTTTCAATTCAATCCTCTAATTGAAAATTTTTAGTTGACCTATAATTTATTTATTATTTTGATTTTCACCCTCATTCTTTTAATTATTATTTTTATTTTAGATCCTTTGGTGTAGTTAATTTTTTCCCTGTTTCATTCTTCAGCGTTTGATTTGTTGGTGATTATACTTCTCCATTCTTTTTATGTATGATGCTTTGATCTAATGACTTGAGTCATTGGTTTGAAACGTTAATGGGGGTTGACATCTTTGTTTTTACTTATTTTCCTTTTCAATTTCATTGTTCAAGATTAATTTTTTTTAATAGCCTTTGTTGTTTTCTTTAATTTTTTATCGGATTACCTCAATTTCATGTTCTAAGCCATGAGTTTTAATAATTAACTCGGGTTGGCTCTCTCCTTATTACTTAGGTGACATGTCTATCGCGCCACCCCAAGATATTTTTCCAAGGTATTGTGATCGTTATTTTTTTAAATAATTGTCCGTTCATTATCATTTCTTATTCTTTTATCATCTAATTAAAATAAAACTAACTTATTAAACTGAGTCAGTGTTGTCCGAGTCATTAATTTCTCATATTTCTTTGTAATGCATTTGTGACAACTAAACATTGTTTTTTAAGAAAAGAAAATATATGGACCCGTAGCGTGGATCAGGCTCAAGAGTTCAATGATGATGGTTTTTTGCCTTCATCTGTCATGAAAAGGTTGATCAGACTTAAGAGAGAATTTTTTTTTCAATTTCTTTTTGTGTTCTTGGATTCATTTTTTAATGTTTTGAGTTAAGAGATTACTTTATTAGGTTTCTTAGGTGTTTTTGTGTCTAAATATGTTAAAAATAGATTTTTCAACTTAAAAGCAATATAACTTGATTTTTCAGCCATCACCTTGTGGTAGGAAACTGGGTTAGCAAACTTATCATTGTCTACACTCTTATTCAAAAAACAAATGGGTGCATGTCATGTTGTTTTCCCATTAGAAAAAGAAAAACAAGGTTAGGCACATGAGCCAGGCTCAAGGCACGACCCCTTTCTTTAATTATTTTGTTTGTAATCTAAAAAAAGTATTTAACATGATAATTCACTTACCCTTCAAGTTTGACGTGGTTCTTAAATAATATTTTAGGGTTTCACTAGAATGTTAACAATTTATTTTTTCAATTATTATGTACATGATATGCAAAAAAAAAAAGTGATAATAAATCGTTCATGAATATTCATTTAGAATCAAAATTTTAATTTTAAAATATTTTTTGATATGATTTAATCATATATGTTATTTTTTTATACTTCAATCAAATACAATATATATATATATATATATTGCTTTGACAATCATTGATAGTGATTCCAAATAATAATAAAAAAAAAAGCTTTCACTAAAATACTCCAAAGATATGTAATTAAAGGAACTATATGTAATTAAAGGAACTAGATTTAGATTTGAGAAATATATGTTTTCTAATTATTTTAAATAGCTTATTTTTTTAGCAAACCTATCTTTTAATCATTGGTCTCTTTTATTAGAAAAGTGTGACCCTAATTAAAAAACAATGGCATTGTTTTTTATGAAAAATAAGTACAATATGCATAAATTTATTTTAATATTCAATGAGAGAAAATATCTATATTTATTTTAATTCTCTTTTTTATCAAATTAAGAACATATAACAAAAAAAATAAGCTTTTTGTTGAAAAATATATATTAAGAAAAGCAGGAATGATACTACATTTTCTTTCAATGGAGTTTAAATTATACATGTTCTAACAAAAAACAATTGAAGAGATCCTTCACAATATATGATCAAACATCTTAATATATCATTTTTATACCAGTTTCTTAACTCAATCTTCTATTAGAATTAATAGATTTTTTTATCATTTATTGACCCATATAATTTTTTATTTATTTTATCAAATACTCATATCAATTTTTTATTTTATAGCTATTTTGTTTTCTTGATAGTAGAAAATTTGTAATAATATCCACACCTTTTTTGTAGCACCAAAAATTAAGCTATTATCTCTTAACAAATCAAATATTGAAGGGTAAAATTAAAAAAAAAAAATCAATCACATAAAAGGATCCAAAAGAAAAAAATAATAATTAAAAGCCAAGAAAAAGGTGTGAGCCCACCTAGGTAAATCCGCCAAACCAACATACCAGGTCATGAGATTCAGATAACCCTATAAAAAGAAAAACAAAGAAAACTTTGAAGCCTTTTTTTAAACAAAAATCAATGTTGAGTAATGATATTGAAAACAAATAAGTAAAAAAAAAATTATGAACTCATGTTAGCTTATAAAATTCATGACTTAAGCCATTTGATCGGAAGCACCAAACCTGGAAAAGCCATGAAGCCAAATTTCAATAAATGAAATGTCAACAAATGAAATTTTAAGAAAATCCAATCACAAATAAAGGATTCAAAAGAAAAAAAAACATGTAATTAAAAGAATGAATATCAAATTTGAAGGAAAAAAAAACAATTGAGAGGATGAATAATTTTGGATTGAAGGGCTAAATTGAAAAGAAAAATAAATTTCATAAAATAATTAAAGAAGAAACCACTAAGAGGATGAGGACCAAATTTAAACAAATTAACAAATTAAAATTTTGATTAAAGGATGAAACTGAAAACGATTGAAAGTTTACAAAAGATACAAGAAAAAAAATAAATAAAAGAATTAGGACCATATTTGAAAAAATAAAGAATGAAAAATTTAGATTGAAGGATGCAATTGAAGAAAAAAACTCACAAAAGGGATAAGAACAAAAATTTACTAATTAGAAGAATGACGACTGATAATCAAATATTCCTAACTAAGGGGACTGCCCTGAAATTTTAAATGTCAAGAGCAAATCTTGAGGGAGAAGAGGGAAAGGAGGGGTGGAAAACAACTCCGATGACAATCCATCCAAAAAAACCCAATATGCGTCGCCTGTGAAGGAAAAGACGCCGCGAATAATCAACTGACTCAGAGAATAAAATCTTCCACCACCAGATAACTTTGCATGCGTTGCCGAAACTTCGCGACACCTTTCAGGCGCTTCCACATGCGGGGCACGTGGTTGACATATTTAAATTTTTAATATTTTTTAATTATTGTTTACTCCTCAACCAATCTTATTATAACAAAAAAAAATTTATCAATTTTAAAATTTTAAGACATGATAAAGACCTCATTGAAATATTTCTGATCAAATTTATTTATAAAATGATTCCCTAATGTAAATTTGACTTTGTTGTCTAGTACATGGATTCAAAACTTTCCAATATTAGCAAATTAAATAGCGACAATGAATAATATAAAATATGTATAGGAAAAACATATATTACTTCATAAGTACAAGTATATTACAAAAAAAATTAAAAGGGCTCGGTAATGCACTATGAAGTGTGAGTGCTTTTACTGTGAATTTTGATAGTGTTTTTACCATCAAAGATGTTGGGTGTATAAGTATTTTAGGAAGGGTGTTTTGATCTTTATCATAAGAATGTGTTTTCCACTTTCTTTTCTTTTTATCTCTGTAAGGGATGTGGCTGAATAGCCACCATGTTTTGTTTTGTCTTTTTTTTTTACATAGACAAAAAAAAAGGGTAAGGCGTGGATTTTGGTAGAGAGGTAAACATTAGTTATTTTCAATTGTGAGAGGAAAAAAAGAAGGCTGAAGGTTATTATGAATGAAGAGGAGAAAGGGGTGGAGGACATGAAAGAAGATGAATTGGGTGAGGGTTGTAAGGTGGAGTTTGTGAAAGAGAAAGGGAGATGGGGTTGTTGACTTTTTACAAAGGCAAAAGAGAGAGATGGTAAGGCATGAACTTCGAAAGACAAGCAAATATTAGGTTTTTTTCAATGGTGAGAGAGAAGAAAAGGGTGAAGTTTATTGGGAATGGAGGGGAGAAAGAGATGGAGAACGTGGAAGAAGATAAATTAGGTGAGAAAATCAAGGTAGGGTATGTGAAGAAGAAAATGAAAGAGGTTTTTTAGAATGAAAATGAGAAGTGTAGTGAGGAAAAACAGGAGGTGGGACTTTGTTTCCAGCCATTGCTTTATTTCTCTCATGCATATTAAGTGTTTGCAAAAAGGTATGATAAAAAAAAAGACATTATGCTCATGCATTATATTTTTTTATAGGGATTAAAGGTGGCCAGACTTTGGCCTTTTTCTTGCTTATTTTTAGCATTGTGTTGTATTGCTTTACATGGTTTTGTATGAATGATTGGGTTGGTTTCAGACTGTACATACTTTATAATGCCTTTCCCCCCTTTCTTTCATGTTAAGTGTTTGTTAAAAACTTTTGATTATGATAACTTTTGTTTGGTCAAATATGCAACTATGGAAAAAGAAGTAAAATTGTAACATAAAGCAGTTGAGGCATCCATTATTCTTGGTAGGATACTAGTAATGTAAGGGCATGCCCTATATGTTATTTACTGCAAAAGTAATCTGTTAATTTTTTTTTTACAATTATTATATAATCAATAACTCATCATATTCAACACATGTTGAATGTTGGTGGTATATTGCAGTTGATTATAGAGTGGTTTTCATAAATTTGAGCCTCTTTATTTTCAATTGTTGGCTCAACAATGGCTTCTATTACTTGGTAAAAAAATAAAAGAATGAATACCATAAGTATAGGTATTGCTTAGCTAGGAATTCAATATCAATAATTTGATGAAGCTGGTGTGCATCTATTTTTTTCATGTTAATTTCAATACTTTTGATTGAATGTCATTCATAGTTAATGGCTTTTTTATTTCCCTTTTCACAATATGGGTGTTAGGGTGGAAGACAATATCACACCAGCTTTTTGGATATTGTCGCCTTAAAATTATAGGTGACATGCTCTCTATTTAGTTCATGTGGTTGATTTCTAGAATTTTAATCCACGATAGTATGTGCAAAGTGTTATTTGGTCAATACCAATAGGTTTCTTTAGGTTAAAAATTCTATAAATTTTAATCCTATAATAAGAATTACTATATTATGAGAAAATAGATATCAATAATTGTATTATTTTTGGATTATGCATGGTAGGAATGCTTAGAAACTGAGATGAGAACACAAAGGTTTGAGTTGAAGCATACATGTGGTTGTTATGCCATCTGATGTTTGTGTGTTGCTACTAAAAAAGGTGTGTTTTTTCAATTCTTCTTTGATTGTCCTTTTAAATTTTAATTGTGACCATAATTGTCCTTTGTTTGTTTCTACAATTAGCTATTGGATCAACACGATTAGAGTTGTGTTGTGTTCTTTGGGTTTCACGCAATTTAAAATCTGGACAAGATAGAAGGGGGTCTAACCAGTGTTCTCATACATGGGTTTTTTTGGTTCTTGCTTGTTATGTTATTTGGTTTTGTGCTTTCATTTTAATAGTTGTAAATTATACTTTTACATTGTTGTTTTGATAGCTTTATTTGGTGCTTATGAATTTGCATCAATATTGTCATGCCTTTTAGATTGTTCTAATTATTTTAACAATGTATGTTATGCATTGAGTGCGGCACTGTCTTTTAATTCTTCAATTATTAGATCAATAACTGGTTTACCTTTATTATATCTTTTGAAATATTACACTTTACATACCAGGTCAAAACTAGATTTAAATATTAATAAAAAGACTAAAATATCCCTTAACTTTTTCTTTTCCTCTTTCTTCTCCTTCTGTTTCTTTCTAATCTCCCTTCTCTCTCTTCATCTCTTCTTTCTCCCTAAACATATGCTCTCCTCTTTTCTCCGAACAATCACCCCCTCTTTCTTTATCTATTATCTCTCATTAAACATCTAATCGCCTCTCCTCTCCTCTCCTCTATATGATTAGGGAGAGAGCTGAAATCTTATTCTATCTCTTCATCTCTCTTTTTTTCCTTTTACATCTACCTTCCTATATTCTTACTATGATTACCTTTTTTATTGTACGGACTATCAAAGTAAAAATATGGGTCTATTGTTATTTAGGAAAATACAACAACGTTGTTTTTAACATTTAAATTATCTCCTTACATTCTATGAAAGCAAAAGCACTTATGAGTTTTTTTGACTTAGTGACTTAGATTTTTCATTTTTACCATAATATTTAAAACTTATGGATCTTATTTCATTTTAAAATTGTTAATGGGGTTAAGAAGAAAAAACATGAAGTGGTAGAATTGGGTCAATTGATAAGAAAGAACTACTAAAGATGGAGAAGATACACATGACGAGTGCTTATGAGGAGAAGATTCATGTTCTTAGTGAGGTTAAGGCTTCATTTATTTTTGTGGTAAGGTCTATGTTTTGTCCTAATCACATATTTAAAAGTATTTGGTTAATCAACACACATCATAGTTTTGTTCCAAACTCTTTCTTGAAATCTTAATTAAAAAAAATATGTAATTTATAGCTTTTTTAACTTATTTTTTTAAATCATAATCACAAACCTACCACAATACCAAATACACGCTAAGACCTTTGAGAAATAAGGATATTATAGCAATTGAGGTATCAATTTGGAATGTATCAATTACACCACCATCTTGTACCAGAATACCCTCAATTAAAGCTTCATGTTTCAATCAGCTTATACTTTTAGGTAGTGATTGCTTTTTAAAATATTTTTTGCTTAAAATGTATAAAAATAATGTTTTTTATTTTAAAAACTTTATTTTTGACATTAGTATATCAAAATGATTTAAAAATATAAAAAAAATAATTTTAAGCAAAAAAATTCAAAAGCTTTTTTTTATCACAAAACAAACATACTCTTAATGAGTAGGTGCTCCGAGATTTTTTTCAGTGTCAAAATTTAAAATGAAAATAATAATGACATGTCCTGTTTGATGAGGCTAAGCATTTATCATAGCAAGAATCTTATTCTCTAGAATAACATCAACACTAAAAAAATCAGTGAAGGTAAATGTTTACAATTATGGAGTTGTGTTGTGAAACCCCTAGAAATTTATAATTTAAATATGTAGATGTGTAAACGTAAGACTGAAAGTGGTAATATTTCAATGAGTGATGGAAACCAAGATTAGAAATAATAGATAAATAATGATATATAATAGAAGAGATGACCTTCATAAAATGAATTTTGATTTAGAATTCATAAGGACAGAGAAACTGGTAACGTGTTTTGATGGATGAAATAATGAGAAAAATAACAAAATATTTTTTTAGAAAATAAGTGAGGTAATAAAGAATACATTATAATAAATGATAGTACAATGAAAAGGGTAGGACTGAAGGTGCAAGCACTGCTTAAAAATCAGTGATGTTATTTTGAAACGATAATAAGCCCGATAAATAAATAAAGGTGAAAATCCTAAAATGAATACATTCCAAAATAATTAAACGACCTTAAAGGTTTAGAATGATAATTGATATGATTTTTTTTGTGAAGATTGAACAAGAAAAATCTAGATTGTTTATGAAAAGTTATGAACTGACCAATTTTACATTAGGAAGCAGAGCTCTCAATTCAATCGTCGGATCGGGATGAAATTTTATATGAAGTCTATTAATATGTTTTCTACCTTGGTTAAATATCTCATCCTAATCGAAGTTTGGTAAAGACTAGCGATTTAAACAAAAATAAACCAGATAGTTTATATGAAAAATAAAATAAAATAAAATACATAAAAGCATGAAAAAGGGATAAAATTGTAATTATGAAAAAAAAGGTGCTTATAAAACTGCAAAGAGGCCACCAGTTAAAAAAATAAAAAAGAAAAGAAAAGAAAAAAATAGAGAAAAGCGGATAAGGGGAGAGAGCTGCAGATTTTGGAGAAAACCAATAATGCTCTGGTGGCCATATCTCTGAAATCCACCGTTGGATCATGCTTATTTTTGGATATGTTGTTCTCATTACAATCCTCTACTAACTGATCAGATCGATTGGAAGGAACACAATCCGGTTGACAGAAATCATCATCTGGAATTTCATGGAAAACAAAAAGGAAATGCACCTGCAGGGCAGTTTGGTCGCCGATCGATTTATCTCTCTTCCACCGTTGGATCATGCTCATTCTTGGATATGTGGTGAGCCTAGATGTTACCTTCATTCTGGACGGTGGAGATCGGAAAATATTTCTTCAGCAAGGTTGCGTGCATGTTGAACAGTAGCTTATCCATTTTCAGGTAAGCTCGGTTTTCTTCAGATCTAAGGAGATTAACCGTTGGATCATTATGATTTGTAGATATATTATGCACAGCTCTGTGATATGTAGTCTGACCGTTGTGTTTGAAACAATAATCATAGGTTGAGGACTTATGGCCTTTTGAATCTATTGCTAGTTTTGGCAAAATGTAGTAAGCTTGATTAAATACATGTTTTAATGAGATTAGAATTGTGTGGGTGTAGGTTTTATGGAATATGTAATGGTAAAATATGTTCTTGTTATTAGTATTATTATAGATTAATTGTGTATTCTTTATATGAGGGGAAGAATGATTATTGTGTAAGAATAGTAAAGAACATTGCTATATGAACATGTTGATTGAATAGAAAGCTAACTTGTTGGTTGTGTGGATATAAATGGGGTGGAACCATGAAGAAATTGAAATGAAAGAAATTTGGAAAATAAAACATATTTAAAGCTAGTCATAAGTGTTTTTAGCAAATGATTAGTTAATGAAGGTTGTCATGGATCCCAATTAATAGGGTGAAATTATTGTTGTGATAATGATCTGAGAATATTAATTGTTAAGGTTTGCCGTTATGTTTAATCGCACGAGGAGAAAGCGAAAGAAAATGAATAGTTCATCATGTTGTTGTATTAATAATAATAATAGGAGAAATCTTAAAAGGAATGAGTTTCCTTATTTTGGTCTAATCTTGCTATATTGTAGAGGTAGGAAAATTGTTTGAATGTTTTGCTTTAGAATTGGTTTGAATTTGTGATTTAATGATGTCAAATGACCTTGGATGATGTTGATTTTGCATGAAAATAAGTTGGAAGTTGAAAAGGATTTCCAAGGAATGAAAATCCTCGTTGTCCAAAATTTTAGATATAAAGAAGGGGTTATTGTGATTGTTGATTTTGAGCCTTAAAACAAAATAATTTGGAATTGGTTTCTTCATAAAAGTTGTATCTCTATGTTTAGCTTTTCATAGAGATAAATCACGCTTAAAACTGAGTTTTACAACTTTAGTTATGATTAAGACACTAGATAGTGTTCTGGGTTGGTTAAGTTTAATTGATCGGAATTAGACAATTTTTAATCGTTGCTTGGAATTGCTGTTAAGTGATGGTTTTGATAACAGAATTATAAGAATGAATATAAACATTAAAATGAGTAAGAGTATGAGATCTTAAAAAAAATTCCTTTTGATTAGTTTGAGAATACTAGTTGAATGAGAATTAAATGAAGATTTGATGTTAGTTGTATTGTTGATATAAATTGAATCCCTGGTGGTACAGGAAAAGCTGTGGGGGCTGGACAATTGCATGGAGTGGCAGCACGTGCACCTATTCTAGGTAGGTGATCCATCACCTTATTTTGTAATTATTAGTTTTTCTTAAATATTTGTGTTGTGTGTTTAATTGATGTTAAAAGAATGAAACAAATGAATAAGTTGAGTGATTATTACAAATGAGAATTATTGGTAATTTAAGAGAAATTACCGAAATTATTTGGCTAACAAAAGAGGTTAGCCGGGTGCTAGGTAATTCGTATGGAATTACCGGATTGATTGTGGCAACCAAGATGGGTTAGCCACATTCCTTGGGTAATTAAGAGAATTACCGGTATTACAGGATTGATTGGCTAACAAGAGAGATTAGCTGGATGATGGGTAATTCGTATGGAATTACCGGATTGATTGGCTAACAAGAGAGCTTAGCTGGATGTTGGGTAATTCGTATGGAATTACCGGATTGACTTTGGCAACCAAGATGGGTTAGTCGGATTTCTTGGACAATTAAGAGAATTACCGGGTTTATTGGTTAACAAGAAAGTTAACTGGATATGGGGTAATTCATATAGAATTACAGGATTGATTGACTAACAAAAGAAGTTAGTTGAAAGCTGATTAATTCGTATGGAATTACCGGATGTATTGGTAACCGTAGAAAGTTAACCAAAAGTGTGGGTAATTATATGAAATTACCAGAATTATTGGCAATCGAGATGAGTTAGCTGGATAGTTAAGTTTTGAAAAGATTATGTGAATTAATTGATTGAAGTTAGAAATAGTAAATTTTAAATGTTATAAGTAAAATAATTAATATATGATTAACATATTGAGTAAATTAATTAATGTGGTTATTGGGTAGACACAATGACTTGGAGATTGGAGGGGAATTGATAGATAATTGGTTACCATAGTATTGGTGGCTAAGGATACATTACAATGATACCTAACACCGTAATGACGGTGGCTAAGAGCATAAATTGATACTTGGCACTATGATGAGGGTGACCAAGGTTATGTGAAGGATGTTTAGTGACCGTAGTGTCGATAATTAAGATTGTGTGCAAATGATACTCGGCAACCGTGGTTACAATGCATATGATGTTAATAAGAAAAATAAAAGGGTTTGGTACAAATGGAAGAATCAAATGGCATTGATTAGCCATCTAGGTTTGGATTGCTAATGGTATCGATGAAGTTTCATCGGTGCTGGTATTTCTTAAATTGATTAGTCGAGTCCAATATTAGAAAACTAATGATACTAATGAGATTTATTAGTTTCAGCGATTACCTTTTAGTAACAGATTCAAAAAAGGAAAAATATTGATTAGTTATTCCAAAAAAATGAGATAAGCTAATAATACCAAGAGAGGAATATCTTGGTATCAAGTGAGAATTGATTTATAAAGAGATGGTGTTCACAAACCGTTGAGTTGTGTTGAGATTTCCAAGATGGAATTATTCTTGGTAAATGAGATAGGATATTAGATGGATATTGGTAATAGATAGAAAATATATGTTGTAAAAGAGTTTTATGCCTAATTTTATATATCAAAAGAAATTTCGTAGAGATTATTGTCTGCCATTGTTATTGTTTATTACTATCTGTTATATTTATGTGTATATGTTAATTTCTATTTTCAGGTCCATCAGGGTCGCGTCAAGGGTAATGCTAGTTTAGATATCTTTTGCTTTTGACTATGTAAATTATAAAACTTGAGATGTAATATTAATCCGTAAATTTGAATGTATGCCTTTACTCTAATGGTTTAAACTCTTAGTACCTATTTGACCATGCATATTTATAGTTGAAATTGAATCTTTCATTTGAACTATATTATATGATGTTATTGAATAAGATGTGTTGTGTTGATGATAATGAGTTGGGTGGAGACCCAGGATGATTGGGTTGTGATTTTGAGTTATGAGATGTGAGATATTAGAAGTGTAAACAGGGTATATGTCGATAACTTAGGACCTACCAGTATAGGGGAAACTCTGCCGAAATTTTGGTAGAAATTTTGGTGGAACCTGTATATCACAAAAAAAAATACCTGAAAATTTTCAATATATCATAAAAAAAATGTAGAAAAATTAGGGATGTTACATGTGCACTTTGAAATTATCTTCTGTAGGAGAAATATGGAAATTTACAAATCAAAACTAGGAAAGTTCTACTTTCTACCTAGGTATGCATGCATGCTTTTGGTTGCAAGAGAATTGGATAAGCTTGTAAGAGAATTGGATAAGCTTAGTTTTGGTGAAAATGTAGATTGACAAACATTGATATATTTGTAGCATTTAATAAAATACCTAGAGAGAAATTGTAAATCTATAATATTTCATTTATAAGGATATTTTAGATATTAAATCAATTATAATGGCATTTCTATAATATTGATGAACTTTTTCGTTTAATAATTTTGCGCATGTCTAACTTTGTATGTAAAGTTTTGTCAATTATATAAATAATAGGATCTAAAGTGTAATTTTTGAAAAGATGAAGGAAAAGTGTTATAACGTTTAAATATTAAGAGAGTCGGGGTAATTTCCTTTTGAAAAATTATCCAATTATACTAATTTTTTTAAATAAAATCAAACCTTTTTATGTCAATATTAAAAAGTGTTTTATGAATAATTATATATGCACTAATATGCATAATTGTTTTTTTAAAAAAATTGTTCATAGGTATTAATAAGAATAAACTGTCTATTTTGCTTTTTTTTTTTAAGTATAAACTCTTTATATAAATTTCTCAAATGATTCATTTGGATCGATGAGCTTTTTCGACCCTAAAACTTAGAATCAATGGAATGTCTACCTATCCATGAACATCTATTCTTTCTCTTTATAAATGTACAAGTCTTTTATGGCATGATATGATTGCTTATCTCTAATCACATGTCAGTTGTACCCAATATGCAAGATTTCTTTTAGATAACATCTTTTTTTTTTGAAAGCTTTTTTTAACTTATTTGAAAGGACTTTAAGCTTCTGTTGGAAAGTGTGGTAGATATTGTTTTTCAACGTATTTTTCTATTGAAAATTCATCAAAATAATATATTTTTTATTTTTTAAAATTTATTTTTGATATCAGCTTATCAAAACTATTTAAAAACATAAAAAAAATTAAGTTAAAACTAAAAAAAGTTAATTTTTTTAAACATGGTTAAACCAAAAATATCAAAGGAGACGCAAGTCTTCTCACACGCAAGTGCGAGAGAAGGAAGCAAAGTCAAAGCTTTGCTAGACGCCAAAGAAGGAAACAAAGCTCTCGTGTAAGTGCCAGCCAATTAACTAAAATACAAGAGTCACAACCTTATTTTGATTCAAAAGAAAAGCTAAGGAGCCCCAGGTGGGAAATGGCTTTCTATCATAGTTGCAAGGCTTCCAAACTTTTCCATCGTTTAAATCATTGGATTTTTTTATTTTATGAATATCTATTATAATTACAAAACATTTGATAATTACCAAGAAAACTAAAACTCCTATTGGTTATACTATTCACCCTTTTATTGCTCACCTAGACATGGATTACTGTGGATTGGAGCAATGTAATGACGAAATTATCCTTGCCAAAAGAAACTTGCTAAGCATACAGTTGGGAGCTTCTCCGTCTTTTCATTTTCTTTGAAATAGTTCAAATACATGCTAAAGTAGTTGGAGTTGTGTAATGGTTGAAGCATGTTGGGCATGCACAAGCAGGTGGGCGCCACCCACATCATTCAGGTGGTGCCTAAGGCCTTATAACATAACCGAAAGCCGCCTTATAGGGCATCTTTCGATGCGCCTTGCCACCCCAGGCATAGTGGCAAGGTGCATGTGTCGAAGAGGCCCACGAAGGAGCTCTAGAAGGGGAATTTCCCTCCCTCCCTCTTTACCCTCTCTTCTCCTAGAAAATCATGTTGCCCATTGAAAAAAAGCATGGGTCAGACGTGATTCTAGACAAAAAAAAAAGGTCAGACATGATTGTCAAACTCAAGTAACATGGGTCTGGCATGTTGTTAGGCCCAAGTAAAAGTAGGTCAGTCACATTTTTCAGACCTAAGCAAAGATGGGTCAAGCACCTTTGATTATAAGATGTACTTTAACTATTTAATAGTGGATCTGGAAACCACACCAGACCCAAACTACTTGGGTCTTGTGGAGTTTCCAGATCCAAGTATCATGGGTCTGGCACCATTACCAGATCCAAGGTCCTCGGCTCTAGTAAACCCAAGCGATTAAGGTCTGGAACCCGTGGTGCCTGACCCCATTACCTCTCCATCCTTTTGTTTTCTTCGATTATCTCTCTTTTGTCTCTATAGTTTTAAATTTTAAAACACCCACTTTGATGTTTTCAAAACTTTCTAGTTTGAAAAATAACTAAGAAAGTTTTTACTAATCCTATTTGAGAACTTATTCTTATAAAGTAGCTTTATTGGGGTGACAAAATCTTTTATCATAATCGTCAACCCTTGGATCATTAGATTATCAGGTGTTCATGTTATCTTTTATATTAATATAATATTTCCTTTATTTTCAATAAAACCACCCCAGACCCAAGACTCTTTGGTCTAGCATGTAACGTGGGTTTGACATTGTTATTAGACTCAAGTAAATATGAATGCCTCTCATGATTATAGAAAATTATAAAAAAAAACAGTGTGAAAATAAAAAAATGCTCGTATATACAAAGCTTTTTTTTGTTTGTTTTTTGGTGCCAGACCCAAGCATGGGTCCAGACCATGGCCGCCAGACCCAAGTCTATTGGGTTTGGCTTGGCTGCCAAACCCAACGCTCTTGGATCTGACATGACTCTCAGACCCAGGTCTCTTGGGTCTGGCATGGTCGCCAGACCCAATGCTCTTGGGTCTTACATTGCCGCGCAGATCCATGTTGTTTGGGTCTGGCATGACTGCCATACCGAAAGGGCATAAAACATTCTCTATATGCTTAATATTTTTTTTTATATTTTTAAAAAATTGATATTGACTCGTTGCGGAGCGCGAGCCAATATACTAGTTTCTTTTAAAAGACCTCATGACATCACACACGAGTGAAAAACCTAGTTACCAAATATACTAAAATATGCCTGGCTAAAACATTGTAGCAATTTATCAAAAAAAATTTTCAATTTGATCCTCCAAAATCTTTCTCAATTGTTGCATTTTATGCTATATTTTATGCTCAATATCGAAAATTGTTAAGAGAAGAAAAAATCAATGAAAAGGGACCACATTTTCAAACAAGGAAAGAATAGGGGGAGTTCTTTTTCATCCTTATACTTTTCTTTTCCTACCTTATATAGTGCCTATAATTTTTGCAATTTCAATTTAATCCAAAAAACTCATTTCTTTTATATTTTATTACTTGTATGTGAGAGAGGAGAGATAAAGTTGCCAAACTTTGGTTTAAGAGAGAGAAACATTTTTTTTTTCTAATTGAAGCCTTTTATGCCTAATTTGTCAAAAAAATCAAGAGAAGACAAAATAAAAGAAAGGGAACCAAATTGTAAAACAAGAAGAAACACCATGGCCAATGTAAAATCAGGGGGACAAAGTTCTTTTTCATTCTCATACTTTTCTTTTTCGAATTTTATAGTCCCTATAATTTTTGTAATTTCAAGTTTGATAAAAAAAATTTTATTTCTTTTACATTTTAGTCTCTGTAAATGAAGGATGAGAGAAAAAGTTGTTGGATTCCCGTTGAAGACAGAGAAAATAATTGGTTGACACCAATTTCGACCTTGAAAATAATTGATTTTGGTGTTAACGAGTTTTATTCAATGAAGGGAGTTTGATGATGGTTATTTCAGACCTTAATCTTGCCTAGAAAAACAAATTGGGGTCAAGAAAAAAAAATATTTCCCGATTTAATTTTGTATTTTTAACTGTTTTATAGGGTTTTTGAAGGTTCTAAAGATGTATATTAGGTAAGGTTTTTATGTGAAAATGGGTTTTTAGGCCAAATAAAATCAAATGTGAATTATCAACCATGATAGTAGTGGTTAAATTCTGGAAAACTAAATAAATCGTCGTCTATTTAAAAAAAAAAAGAAAAAACCATTCGGGGTAGACAGTAAATCATCTCCCCTTATAAAAGAAAAAAAATATTGTCCAAGCGTATATATTGAGATTTGTTTCAAGCGCCTAGGCATGTTAAGCACCTAGGCCAAGGTAGCTTCCTTGTCTTTTTTTTTTTCCTTTCTCTCTTTGATTTTATTTTTATACACTGATTTGTGTTGAGCTGAGAAAAGGCAGTGAAGGCTTGACTTAGGTTTTTTTTATATTTTTTATAGGTTTTTCAAGTTTCTTATATTTATAATTTATTTTTTTAAAATAATTTTTTTTGATGATTCAAGGGATATTTTGATTAAAAAACAATTAATGACATATAAAAGAAAATTTAAATATTTAAGGATGAAGAAGTTCAAAACAATTTTTTTATTTCATTAGATAGCTAAACAAGATTTTTTTTTCTCAAAGAAAAGCTATGAAAAAATATAAAACCTAATATATATATATATATATATATATATATATATATATATATATAACCAAATTAATAATTAAATCTATATTCAAATTGTTAAAATATAATTAAATGATGCCTTAATTAGTCTTTTGCTCATACATTTTGTGTGGTCAATATATTGATTAATATATTTTCATATTATTTTTTTATTGAATTAATTTTCATACTACAATGACTACTTAGAGACTACTTAGATAATTTCATGGAATTATAAAAATTAAATTATAAAAAACTCTTATATCAATATTAATTAAAAAAATAAAACTTTACCCAATTTCTATTCATATAATATATTTTGAAGTTTAATGAATAATTATTTTCATTTTTTTTTCTAAAGACACACTTAACCTTACCTAGTCTTGTTTTTTTTTTTTTTTTAATTCAGCATTTAACGTTTTATTTTATTGATTTTTTTTTTAATTTTATATATTTTTTTATTATATAACTAAATTGAAAAGTAAGTTATTTGATATGTTTGGTAAATATAATGTTTAATAACAAAATAATTTTAAAATGTTTTTATATTAATTTTTTTTATCTAATCCGTAGCAAACAAGCATGACCTAAACCCTTCTATTGGGTTCATAACTATTTTAACACTGCATTTTTGAATTAGATGAAAAAACAAAAAGTCTCGCTCGTGTACACAATGGTAACACGTGTGATACACAAGGCGCCAAGCTAATTTTATCATCACCATCATCAGCTTCCTTCCTCTGTATTCACAAAAGCCCTTTATATTCTATTTTCTATCCATCCGCAGACCACAGTTTCAAGTTTTCCTGTTAAATGACAAAACAACCCAAATCGCCACTCCCAAATTACAACCACCTTATCAGCCTCAATGCCTTCTTCTTCTTCTTCTTTGCTTCTTCTTCAACCCTACAGCCTGTGCTTCACCACTGAACTGCAACCAAACAAGAGGAGAGCTTCATCGTAATCATGGACATCTCCTCGGAGGCTCGGCCACCCCTCCACCTCCACCTCCACCGCCCACGCACGCCCTCATGCCACTTGTTTAATTTTTCACCGTAAGTTACTTCTAATTAATTTTCATTTTTTAGGAACTTTCAAAACCAGCTTCCATTTTACTCTTTAATTGAAGCAGGCATGGCTTGTCTCGAAGAAATGTTGTCTTTAAAATCGCGCAGAATCCTCCTCCTCCCCCACCCGCCCATGCCATATCTGCAAAGAAAGGTTATTTTTTTCCTCCAAATTTCAATGAATTATTGTGAATGCAGTGTCAATTATAGGCATTGTTGTTGGGCATAATCCTTTCTGCTACTTGTTAAAATGAATGGCTGATGTGATATTTATTTTTCTCAGGAAATTATTCAAATAATACTGTTTGTCAAGAAGGATTGTGTGAGCTAGTTTGGACTGTAGAAGCTGATTTGGCACCTGGTCAGCTTCTTTACGTTACCGGGGATCCTGTTGTATTAGGCTGTTGGGATCCGGAAATGGCTATCTTAATGCATCCCATTTCACATCCAAACTTGTGGGAAGCTCAAGTCACGGTAATTTGAATCAAAGATAATGATGTGAGGAATGGACGTTCCCATTTGCTGACAAATGAAAATTCTTTAAAATCCCAGATAAGATAACTACTTATCAGATTTATTTTATTGATTGTTCATTTTAATTGTACAAGTATTCAAAATTTTATTTATTTGTTGAACGAAAAACAAGTCTCTTAAAATTTTTCATTGTTTTTATCTGTTGTGTGATTTGTTTATTATAAGCACTACAAGGAGTCTGTCCTTGTGTTTATTGTGGATTCCATACATATATAGTAGTGAGAAATATTAACTCCTTTTTTATGATTGAGTTTTATTGAGACAATTTGGTATACGTGTGTACTGTTGACAGTATCCTGAAAACAAAAATATCGATCCATTTTGTGCTCGGCTTGACAGTATGCTCCTTACTTTTTCACTTGAGTTTGGTACGAGATACTTCATCAATTCTCAATTCTGCACTCGCTTCTTATCACCCTAAATCACCATTTTGTGCTCGGCAGGTACCTTGCGGTGTAAATTTCAAGTACAATTATTTTGTAAGAGAAAAAACATGGCCTTCATGCAATGTCACTTGGAGACCCGGACCTGAATTTTCTTTGTCAGTACCCGCTACTGTAAAAGAAGATAGAAAAATTATGGTGAGGGATTCATGGACTAAGTTTAATACTGAGAGGTCTCCAGATTATTTATGGGGTTCATGGATAGAGGAGAGATATCTACCATTGGAACCTTCAAATTGTGCTCCAACCAGAGGTAATATCCATATCTTGGCAATCTAGTATATCTAGATTCTTCCTTAACATGTTTCTGAACACTCAAATGCTTCCAGTGCTTTGACAGATGAACATGTGATTGCAAAACACCTTCAGATTGATTTCAAAGAGCCAAAGGCATTCCTGAATGATCTCAAAGTCAACAATAAATCTCGCACCAACAATGAGGATTACCTAACAGCAACATATGATTGCCCAAACTCAGTTTTCCATGAAAGAGACCAACCTCTCGAGGAACCCTGGTTACTCCAATCACCTGTTATCTCTGTTGTCTTTAAGGACAAATTGACACAAGATGCGTCAAAAAATAGTGACACTGTGGAAGATGGTCTGAAGAAATTCAAGGTTAATGATCAGGGTATAAAAGTGAAAGACAAGTTGTCTGCTAATGGGAGCAATCTGAATTTGAAAGATGATTCAGTTTCTACTGTCATACTGATTAGTTCTTCAATATGTACAATGCAAAGGATAGCTGTATTGGAAGATGAGAAATTGGTTGAATTACTTCTGGAACCAGTTAAAAACACCGTGCTCTGTGATAGTGTGTATATAGGGGTGGTCACAAAACTTGTCCCCCACATGGGTGGTGCATTTGTAAATATTGGGAGCTCAAGACCTTCCCTTATGGACATAAAGCAAAACAGGGAACCATTCATATTCCCTCCATTTTGTCAGAGGACAAAGAAAGGAGAAGTCAATGGTTCTGTGCTCAAAGCCTTTGAAGAGCATCCTGCTGCCCACGAAAATGAACACACATCACATGATGTTGAAGTCATTGACGATGTTTCAGAATTTGTCTTTCACGGTGATTTGGCACCATTTCTGCATGATGATAACGAGGAGCATGAAGTTGATGATGATTTTGATGTTTCAGAAGTTAAGGAAAATGTTAATGGTAGTATAGTTCATTATGGTGAAGTGGATGCTGATTTTGAGCAGTTCCTCGATGGAAGGGAGCACCATTTGGAAGATGACACTGTCAGCCGTTCTACAGTTGAAACAGAAGAACCTAACTATCCTCCAGTATCTCATCAAGATATAAAGGATGCTAAGCATACATTAACTAGTGAAAACAAGTGGTCCCAAGTTCGTAAAGGCACAAAAGTTATTGTTCAAGTTGTCAAGGAGGGATTGGGTACAAAAGGCCCAACAGTGACTGCTTATCCAAAACTAAGAAGCAGATTCTGGGTATGTTCTAGCACAACCCCCCCCCCCCCCCCCCTTCCCAATGAAATTTATTCGTCATTAAGTGCTTTTATTTATTTCACTCCCCCCTTTCATCATTAAATGCTTTTATTTATTTCACCCCCCACCCCAAAAAAAAAAAAAAAAAAATCTGTCATATTTTGAACTCACTGTACTGTTTGCTTGCCTGAACTATTTTCCCTGCATTGAAGATATTGATCACACGTTGCGATAGAATTGGGGTTTCCAAAAAAGTTTCTGGAGTTGAGCGTACACGCCTCAAAGTTATAGCAAAAACTTTGCAGCCTCCAGGTTTCGGTCTAACTGTAAGAACTGTTGCTGCCGGTCATTCATTTGAGGAATTGCAGAAGGACTTGGAAGGTTTGCTTTCAACTTGGAAAAGTATAATGGAACATGCAAAATCTGCTGCTCTTGCTGAAGATGAAGGTGTGGAGGGGGCCATTCCTGTTGTACTGCACAGGGCAATGGGTCAAACGCTCTCTGTTGTCCAGGATTATTTTAGTGAAAAGGTAATTTACTTGCTTATTGCGACTCCTGCACCTGTATTCTTCTATATGACGGTTTACTATGTGTCAAGACTTCACACAATGATTCTATTCTTTATTATACTTAATCTCCAGGTTAGGAAAATGATGGTGGACTCTCCGAGGACGTATCATGAGGTATGCCATCGATTTCCTTACTAATTAGGAATCTATGAGTCTCTTGCTCATGCCTCTGCACACAAATGCTTTTACTTATTGTTTTCCCCTATGTTGCTAATTGATGGGGAAAGGGGTGAATGCCTGGACACTCATGATTGTTCTTGCATGGATATAGTTTGGCATTATGTTTGGTGTGGAAATGTTTGGTCAAATATATTCAACAAAGGAGGATTCTTATTAATTGTGGGCTTATAGGTATATGTCCATCGTTTAATTTCATATTCTATTCTCTAACTGCTATATTTAGGAGAATTTAAGAAGTGGAGTTAATTCCAAACAGCTATAGTTGGCTAAAACTCTCTTGCATATAATTGATAAACGAAACATTAATCAGTTTGCTTCAATTGCGAAGGAAAAGTACTTTATCAAGTTACTATCATTCCTATCTTTATCTTATTGGAATGCTATAATATAGCCAATTTCTGAAAATTTAATTATACATGTTACAGCTTTTTCTTCTTTGCATTGAAACATGTAATGTCACTTTTGTATGCTTTCTTTCCTCAGGTTACTAACTACCTCCAGGAAATTGCTCCTGATCTTTGTGGACGAGTCGAGTTGTATGATAAAAGAACTCCTCTTTTTGATGAATTCAAAATCGAAGAAGAGATCAATAATATCCTTAGTAAAAGGTGAGGATTCATTGATGTCACTTATGTGGTCACATGTCTTTTGTGGCTAGTTCATGGTAATGTTTGTTCCAATAGGGCTCTTAGACATCTAGTTTTTTTACTCATGCTACGTTGTAGGTCGGGTCTTTTTTTTTTTTCAACCTTAAAAAAAATATAAAGATGATAGGAAGTCAAAAAATAGATTCACACCGGCTGAAACGCATTTAAAATATTTAAATGTTGATATATTGGATGACATTTTTTTTTCAAAAAATATTGAGATGACAATACATTGGATCAGCTCGGGCCAACCATTAATCTATGATTTGGAATATGAGATCGTGATAAAACTGTTGAACCCATATTGAAACAAATTAGGAAGCCCAATTATAATAACCAAATATTGAAGGTTGAAAGTGGGAAAAAATTAAATTTAAAAAAAGGATAAAAAAAATTGAATCAAGCAAACTTATATTCGAGGTTGGCACAATGTCGCGTGTCAGGCCAAATCTTGTCGAACTTCTGAAGAAAAAAGTTCAAGCAATGCTAGGGTTTCTAAAAAAGTAAAAAAAAATACAAGACTAGGATCAATTGAGTTTAATAGGTTCAATTAATTTAATAATATAAAAAAAAGGCAACTCTAATGTAATAATATGAAAAACCAAGCAATCACAGTCGAATCTTTTAAACCTGAGTTGATCTTTTAAATTCACAATCCATGAAATCATAGATCTGGGCTCAATTAAGAAGTTGAATTTTCAACCAATTTAACATTGAAATATGAAATAAATAAAAAATCTTAATCTAAAAAATTTACCGAAGCAAAATAATAATAATAATAAAAAAGCAATAAAAAGAATGAGTATCAAATATGGAAGAAAAAAAAATAAAGGGTGAAATTTAAAAAAAAAATCAAATTCAAAAACTATCTTGAATAAAATAACAACAATAAAAAAATAAGGATTAATTTTGACAAACTAAAAAATTGAAGGAGAATGAAATTGAAAAAAAAATCCAATTTTAGAAATTAGTTAAAATAAAACAAATAAGAATAAAAAAAGGAGGGGCCAAATCCAAAAAAAAAACTTGAAGGGTTGATCTGCAAATTTGAAGGGTTAAGCATGGATTTCTAAGAAGAGAGAGAAAAGAAGGAAAAAAAGAAAAGGTTGTCAACGTTGAATCAGAGATCCGTTGACCACACATGTCATCTAGGAAGAGGACAATGAAACGAATCGAATGACGTGGTGGAACAATGGTTTAGACTACAAGGGTCAGCCACATGTGTCGCTCGTATGTGGCGAGCGATTGACGCATGTGTCATCAATTTTTTTGTTTTTTTTTTATTTATTAAAACACCACATTGCCGCTAGGACCAAATAAGTATTATGAAAAAACCATTGTGAAATGACGAATAAGCCATTGTAGTCAAGCTTTGAGAATTTTGATTTTAAAGGCAATAAAGTCATTACATTGTGCTTAAAAAATTAAATAGTAAAAAAGCTTCTAGACTATGGTTAATTGTTTTTTTTCTTTCAAAGGCAATCAAGTAAAAATTTTGAAAAGACCAAGATACCTCTAAACAATTATAGAATGACAAATGAACACTGTAAAAAGACTAAATGCCGTTTCTTTATGATGTTTTTGAAGGGCAAAAATGTAAATCCATTGTTCCAATCCATCATGGATACTTTTCCCACCCCATGTCAATTAGGTTCAGTTAATTCTTCAATAGCTTCTCCTTCGACTTAGGGTTTCTCATGGTTATCTTTGCCACAAGCCTAAATGTGTAATGAGTTGAAAAATCATGATCCTGTTAAGTGGGTAGCACCACCCATTTGTAGCCATTTCAAATCCGCTCACCTAAAATGGCTAATCCTCTATATATGGCGTTTTAAATCTACATGGCCTACCTTTTCTATGGAGCTTCGTTGTATATCTTTCCGATGCTATTGATCTCTATTGCATCTCTTTTCTTCAGGGTTCCACTATCTAGTGGAGGTTCTCTGGTGATTGAACAAACAGAGGCATTAGTCTCAATTGATGTGAATGGGGGACATGTAATGCTTCGTCAAAGGACTTCTCAAGAGAAAGCCATTCTAGACGTCAACCTTGCAGCTGCAAAACGAGTATGTTAGACACTGAAAATGACCCCCACTTTATATAAATAATCTTTGTGTTTGGTACAAACAGGTTAGTTTCTTCGTTGGCATTTATACTTGTACTGGCATAATTGATTATGGATCCAGAAATTCTTTCTGTGGTTCAATTTTATCAGTTGATCTCTCTATTTAAAAGTGCAAAGATCTGTTACTACTTTTTTGGGTTTCTTCCATTCCATTCAAATTAGTTTTGAAATTCTGCTGGTAATTGCGTTTATCATAGTGGTTACCAAAATCAATTCTTAGAAATGACTATCTTTTCCATTGCTTAATCAGTGATGCGAACACAGTCAAGAAACTAACATAGCATGATAAGTGAAATTTTCACATTTGCCACTGGAGGGGGTTGAAAGGAAAAATGAACCGTTTTTTTGTATACATGGGCATGTGTGATTTGAAAGACTTTGGGTAAAGTTTGATGATTTTCTATCAGGATAAACTATCTGATTATGCTGTCTATAATATGTTCAGTAAACCCTTGCATAAGTAGTATTTTAACAGAAATTATGCATTTCAGATTGCAAGGGAGTTACGGCTGAGAGATATTGGTGGTATCATTGTAGTAGACTTCATCGATATGGCAGATGAATGTAAGTTGAATCCATGTAATCTGGTTCCTTGCATGTCAAATATCTTAGGATCCAGGGTAATAGATGCAGGGGTTAGACCTGCGATATCAAATTTGTGGATTATCTTGAAATCTGCAATATCAATTTGTGATTTTCAAACCATATTGCGTTTCTTTCTGCTGTTATAAGAGCAAACAAACCACTTCCATCATGTTAGATAGGAGTTCTGCGGTTGTTGATGGTTGTGATAGTTAAGATATTTGTCTATTTTTAATAGAGAAAATTGTTACTTTTCCAATTATGCTATATTACCACCATGATATAGAAATCAAAACCAAGGAAATACCCGATTGTTACTGGTTTGCTCAGCTAGTGATCGGGGCTTTTGCACTAATCTAATTCAAATGTTCACTTGAAAACACATACTTCAGTTCACCTGGGAACACACTGGTGAAAGAGCATATGAGAATAAAGGAAAGAGTTGTCCAATGACCTCCATACTGAACTTGAATCTTACTCTAAGGTCTCGGGTAACTTTTTCAGAGCTTATGAGATTAGTTTGCAGGGCAAATACTGCTGATAGATTACATGTTGACCTCTTGATAAGCTCTTTCCAACTAGAGTGAATCAATTATATTTAATAAAGGAACAGTTTAGAAGAAACAGTGTGCTTGCTGTGAACTATGTTCGATAGCATTTACAACATAGGAGATTTTTTGGGCCATCAATAATAAAGATTAGTGTGAGTTGCTGTTGTAAGAGCTTAAGTGAGACATTTGCAATCTGCTCTTTCTTTAAGGATTCGAATTTCCTCTATGGGAAGTTTAGGAGAAATATCTTACTTTTTAATTATCATGCAAAGTGAATACCTATTCCTTTTTTTTTCTTTCCCGGCTATGCTTTGCAGCAAATAAGAGACTAGTTTATGAAGCAGTGAAGAGAGCTGTTGAGAGAGACCGGTCAACAGTGAAGGTTTCTGAATTGTCAAATCATGGACTGATGGAAATAACAAGAAAGAGGGTATGTCCTGCTACTGTATATGGTTATCTTCTCTAAGGCATGTTAACAGCATCAAAGACACACAACTGAGCCTCGTTCCATCCTATTGAGATCGAGTAGAATTCTGAGATTATAAATATAGAGAAAAATCTTTATTTATGAGGAATTCCACTTCAACTGATATGGAAACTATCTTCTCAAAGATAATTGAGCTCGCTATAATTTATTTGGATGTGATGATGTCTTGGCTCAGTGCTAGACCTAGTTCAACTGATATTAACAGTTACATCTGTTAATGCACTATGTTGGACAGGTTCGACCCAGTGTGACATTTATGATCAGTGAACCATGCACTTGCTGTCATGCGACTGGCAGAGTTGAAGCCTTAGAAACCTCCTTTTCTAAGATTGAACAAGAAATTTGCCGTTCGCTTGTAAGTATAGTTTTTAGTATCACATAAATCTCTTCTTATCGAGTCTCCATTGTTCTGTGGGTGTGGTGTGGCAACTCTTTGTTGCACCATGGGACTACCATGGTTTAATACCTACAAAAAGCCATTCTTATAATTGCTATTATCACTGTTATCGCTTTTTTCTCCAGGCAACGATGGACCAGAAGGCAGACCATGAAAACCCAAAGACCTGGCCTAGATTTATGTTGAGGGTCGACCATCACATGTGTAACTACCTAACTTCAGGAAAAAGGACAAGGCTTGCAGTCTTGAGTAGTTCCCTCAAAGTTTGGATTCTTTTGAAGGTATGCTCCATCAGGGATTACTTTTCTATATTCCTTTTCCGAAACTTTCACAAGAGTGAGATCTGTGGGTATCTGCACTTTGAAAACTTTCAGTAGTTCCTACACACTATTGAAAATTTTGCACTGACCATTTGCTTGGTATTAAAATGAGTTTCTGCTTACGTTGTAGCATTGTTTACAATAGACAACATGCATTGGGCCTCTGGTTTCATCTCTTAATTTAGGAAATGGGGTTGCCCTTCTATCTTCAACTTCCTCTTGAAATTGAACTGTTTGAAGGAGATGGACATATATGTCTGATCAATACAACCATATCAAATCTCATAAATTATGGTGTTAAAAGAGGCCATGGCCAAGCTATATCTTAACATTAACCAGGACAGAGTGGAATGAAAGAACACTTTCTTCATCAAGTTCTGTTTTGGGGTTTCAAATGTAATTTGTAATGCACTTTGGCAAGTGTAATGAATAGCTTATTTGTCTGCGGAAAAACAACGTACTGATTGAATGCAGGATGGAACTTCTCAAAGTGTAAAGTCACTGGTTTTGAATTCATTTTATTATTTTTTTTCCACAAAGGGTTACCAGTTTTGTTGTAGACTATGAGTAAATGCACCTCAGAGGTTGATCTTTGCAAATAACGTAAAAATCCTGAATGTTAATGCCAACTTGTCAGGTTGCTAGAGGTTTTACTAGAGGAGCATTTGAGGTGAAGCAATTTACAGATGACAAAACAAACAAAGATCAGCAACAGGTTGCTATATCAGTGCTCCGGCAAGCAGAGGCAAGAGCTAAAAAATCTGGAGGGAAAGTAACACTTGTTCCTGTGAAAAAAGGAAAGGCTGGTCGCAAATGAGATTCCTTCCCATCGGACTTTCCATTCTGTACTAACATGCAATTCTTTGTATAATGTAGAGGGGGGGGGGGGGGAGCATATTTTATGCTAGCATTTTGGTGCCCTTCTTGGCTGATGGTGGACATAATACGTTTAAAAGGGTAATTCCTAGCCGATTCCGATCTGCCTTTCATTTTACTACTGAATTCCAACCATTTTTGTTCGAAGAACACATCTTTCTCTCTTGTATTTCATGTATTATTAACCAAAGAAATTCGGAAGCTAGTATTGTTTTGTTTCCATCCACCGAATAAAGGCTCCTCCTGTTCACTAACAGCTAATGCTCAGAGACAATGCATCTTGGCATGCCCCCCTTTGCCTCCCCAATGGGGACAATGACACAACAGGACATCAACTAATAGAGAGAAAATAATTATCCTCCATGATTTCTCCATAAAATTCTACGTTCTTGGAAGCAAGATCATATGACATGGGTATAAAAATGCGTCATGTCTAAACACTCAGGGCCACATATGCACCAGTCCATGTAAGAACACACAATCAAAATCATCTAGGTGGTGACCCAATAGTAAGAATTTGGGATCAAGAAGTTTGCTTCATCTAAGAACACACAACCAAAATCATCTAGGTGGTGGCCCAATAGTAAGAACTTGGGATCAAGAAGTTTGCTCTCTCTGTGGTCTTAGGTTCGAGTCCTGTGGTTGCTTATATGATGGTTACTGGAAGTTTACATGATTGTTAACTTCAAGGTCCATGGAATTAGTCGAGGTACGCGCAAACTGGCCCGAACACTCACGTTAAACTAAAAAAAAAAATAACACACAACCATGCATCTCCTAAGCTTTTTTTTTGTTATACTTTCATTTCTTCTTACATTTACTCATTTAAACATTAGAGGTGATCAGCCCAAACACTTCAATCCGAGACAAGACAGCCGTGAAAAGGCCAAAATTAATCTGAATTCTTTACAATTTCATCAACTTTGATTCATAACTTGTTGGGAGACTATAAAAGTATTTTATCATATTCCAATCGGGCATCGACAAATGATTGAGTTGAGTCCTGCCTCGACAAATGCAAGGGTTTATCTGAATATTTTCTTCTTTTTCGAAACTATTGGATCAGTGTTGTCCTCAATTTATTATCTCCTGCATGCCGCACATCCTGGTTCAGAAGCCATTGAAGCAAATAAATTTGTTAGGTTCGATTCCCCAAGCAATATTTGATGTGAATCTGGTCTCTTCTGGATCTAGGATTTTGAGTTTCCAAAAATTATCAATCAGCAAACATAAGATCAGCTAGAGCTACAAGAAATGACACCCACTAACATGTAGTAAAGGAAAAACTCACATTTATAAACACATTACCTTCCAGATTCTTGTCTAATTGAATTGCCACAAAACACACTGAATTGAAATATATCATTACATGACAATCGGATGTTTGAGAAGTGTACATTTCAAAATGTTGAAATGTTTTTCACTTAAAAATATCTAAAAACACTAAAACAAAATAATTTGAAGACAAAAAATTCAAGATTTGATGAAATGCAGCTTTAATCTCAATTCCAAACATGTCTACAAGTGGGATTCTAACCATTCTCTAATAGCAAAAAATAAATAGCAAATATCATGTTTGACAAGCTTCAATCTCAATTCCAAACATGTCTGCAAGTAGGATTCTAACCATTCTCTAATAGCAAAAAATAAATAGCATATATTATCTTTGACAAGGTGAGAAAGGCATAGCATGATTGTTCACAAAGAGTGGAATGAAACAAAAACAAGTAACGAGACACAGATGATACTACTAGCTGATATTGTTCTACATTCTACAAATCTCATAAAGTGCCAGAACTATAAATAAGGTCTTGGAGTTCCTCGAAGCAGCAAAGATGACGCTAAAAGTACAAGTGGATATACCAACAATTAACTGGCAGCAGCACTGCAAGTGTTAACACCATCTTTGCAATCGTTTGTGAGATCATTGAAAGTCTCGATCTGCTTTTTTCCTCTCAAGAAGACTTCTGTGTCAACAGAAATCCTCATATAACCATCAAATTCAACTGGAACACCTTTGTTAAGGGCCTTCGTCTCCGAATACCACTCGCTGTTCTCGTCCCAGAGATCTTTATACTCGTCGAGAAAATGGGTAGTATACTTGTCCTTTAAAGGGTCAAAGAAGGATGTGTCAGGTTCATTTGTCGCAATGTAGACGTGCCTCCCCTCTTCAAGTTTGTTAGCCAAGGTTGAGAGAAGCGCGTCAGGAGAGGTATCCGCTGCAAGATTAGGCCACAGCTCCTTGTTCCTTGCCTTGTCCCCTCTCTCAATATGAACAGCATCATAATCCCAGTTCAATTTCGAGGCAATTGTGCTCACAATATCCATCAACCTCCTTGATTTCCATATCAGATGCCACGGCCTTTGAATGACAGCCTCTGTCTCTCCTTCACACACTCTGTACCAGTAATTATCAGGTTCAACAGATCCAAACTTCCTCATAATCAAAGTATCTTTTACACTTGTAAGCTTCATAGGCGTGACCCTGACATCCTCGACGAGATGAAGACTCAACCGGTCTTTTTTATGCCATTTATCCCAATCATCCCAAAACTGAGAGTGGTCCAAAACCGATGCAGCTTCCCTCAAATGCTCAAAATCAAAATAAAACCTAAAATCTTTTGCTTCCTCATCCTGATTTGAAGAAGAGTACATCCAATTCAAACAAAGAGACAGATCCATAACCAGTGTCCGATTCAGATACTGTGCTTCACCCAAAGCACACAAGAAACTCCACAGGTAATGATTCATACTCTTACATCTATCACCTCCACCATTATAAAGCAAATACTTCCCGCGACTAAACGAATTCTCCGACTCAACCACCGGAAGCGCGTCATTCACAGTCTCCCCAACAACAGGCAACAAGGGCTGTCCCGCTTCTTGTTTCCCTGGTGTTTTCTCAAACCCAGGTTTCTGATTCTTCTTCTTCTTCCTAGCATTCACACCCGAATGATAGTCCCCAATCCCCACAACACTAAGCGTACAATTCTCCGACCTAGCTATAACAAATCGCCTATAATCCTTGTAAAAAGCAGCAGTTTTGCCTTCCTTGGGCCTAAACCTCCAACCCATATCACAAGTAGAATCATTAGACCCAGAAACAGGCTTCCCAAACCGATAAAAATGTATATCCTTAAACTCCTCAATCACCCTTTTCATCAACATATGAAACAATTCAGGATCCCTACAGTCCAAGGGACCTTCACATGTCTCCGAAGCCGTCGTAGCGGCACCATCAGGATTAACATTACCATCATCAGCATTAACACTAGCAATGCTGGGGGTGGTGTCAACATCAGTAATGTTGATGAAATTGGAAAAAGCAGTCTGATTTGCGGCCATGAAATCCTCCCCAGTTCTGACAACAGTGTCGTCAGATTTGAAGGTGGCATTGGAATTGGAAGTGAGGAAACTAGTGATCTTTGTAGAAGGGTGGAACAGAGGGTCCTCAGGCTCGTAAGTAGCAGCGATGATGGTGAAAATGAGAACCCCGATAACAAAGAAAGTGAAGCAGAGATTTCCTATCATGGCTAAAGCATTTTGTCCTATGTTTTCTGGTCTGAAGCTTCCACTTCTTGATAACGTCGACCGACCCAACATTTTTTTTTTCCTGTTTTTTAACTAAAAATAATCTAACAGCTAGGTGCTTGCTACTAGTAGTAGTAGTAGTAGACGAAGAAGAAGAAATGGAGAGTGAAAAAAGACAGATGGGGGCGTAGATCTACAAAATCAAAGCAATGCGAAGAAGAGGAAGAAGAAGATGAAGGAAAAGGAAAGTGAGATCTAAATCTACATCTAAATATAATAATAAACTCACCCCAATGATTTTTTACGGAGCTTAGAGGTGTTTCCCATACTTCTTGTTTTTTAAAATAATTTTTATTTAAAATAATATTTTTTTATTTTTTAAAATTTATTTTTTATATCCATGTATTAAAATGATTTTAAAAAAATTAATTTAAAATAAAAAAAAATCAATAAAATTTACTCCCAAACGGTAAATAAATAAATTTAAAGCATGAGATTATTTTTTACTTAAGAAATAAATAAATTAACCATTTAAAAGAAGTAGTGGGGGTGATGGAAAAGTCGTCGTGTCGTATCAGCCCATGATGTTTCCACGTGGATCATCGATTGATGGGCTGTTTTGAGTCTTCAGAAGTTTATTATTTATTTATTTATTTATTTGTACATCTACACGAGCAAAGAGTGGAGAGAGAAGAAGACAACCACCGACAATGGCAAAGCTGTAAAACCACCCCATTTCTTAGGTATTTCTCTCCCGTCTTTAATTAATTTAAAATTTGTATTCTCTACTTGTATATCATATTTGAATTCAAAAAATAAATGAATCCTTTTAATTATCATACCAATATTTATTTATTTATTTATTTATTATCATAAATTGGATCCTATCATTTACAGTTAATTGCTAAGATTATCGAGCAATTAAAATTATAATGTGATAGGTAGATTCCAAGAGCAATAAAGTTATATTACTACCTCGTACAAAATCAAATTACTCTCACCTCCTTTTGAAAGATTCCAAGGACAATAAAAATAAAAAGTGTTAAAGCACCTTTTGTTATTGTGTTTCAACATAATTTAATTTTTTTAAAAAACAATTCATTAGTTTATGTTTTTAGATTATATTAATGTATTGATATCAAAAATAATTTATTTTTTTATATTTAATGTATTTTCAAGTAAAAAAATATTTTAAAATCAACCGTTATTACACTTTCAAATATTCTTTAAGAATACAAAAAATTTACCGGTAATAAAACTCCGTGATATAATAATTACTTTAGTTTTTTTTATGCTGATGCCTTGATAAAATTCTAAATTAATTTTGAATATAATAAAAAAATATTAATATTATAAATATTTTTTTAAATATCTTGTTTTTTTTTAATTAAGAGACACAAATATATTATTTGCAATTAAAAAATATATGAAATTAAAAATTAATAAATTGTTATTAGTCTTTAAGATAAAAGACAAATATATATATATGCAATTATATAACCCTTATTTTTTTATTTTATCTTTGATATTATTCCTTTTTCCCAAGAACAAATAAATCTTATTTTTATAAATACATCATACAAATACAATTTATTTATATAAAATATATAAAAGGAGAAAAAATATATATAAATTACAACAATTTTTTGAAATAATATAAAATTTTAAAAAATATAACTATTATTTTAAAAAATATGAACTTAACAATTCAAAAAAAAAAAAGTTGATACAATCTAACTATCCCAACCTATAAAACGATTTTGAGTGCTTAAACTGATATAATTTTTAATAATTGAGTGTTTAATTTTTAATTCTGTTCAATATGTATATTTGATCTTCATTTTTTCTCACAATAAAGTATTTAAGTGGATATATGTTAACCAATATTAATGTGTTCATCACCTCTAATATAATATTTAAAGCTAACATCATGACAACAAGTTAATGTGAGGAAAATGTTTTTTTCTATAATAATAATAATAATAATTTTCTAATTTTCAACTAGGTTATGAAGAGTTTTTTTTTTTTCCTCTCTCATTTACATGGTGTCCTGTCAACAGAAGAGAAGGGCCCAATCTCTGCTCTTTGTGATCCTCAACGTGTATTGAGCAATGCAAGCAATCGTCTCCTAGAAAGAAAGACTTCACAACTCACCTCAGGTTTTTTGGCTAAGCTTTAAGCCAAGCACACGACTTGATCCGTAAAAAGCCTTCATGTTACTGCCCTTGCAAAATCACACAGCTTGCAACTGCAGAGTTTCTAATTTAAAGCCCTGCCGCAACTATTTTGCTAACAAAGTATTGGATCAGCAGTACTTTGTGCTACATCTCCTAAATGATCATTGAGGAAATGTACATGCAACATCGAAAGAGAGAGATTTTCATATATACATGATCTTGCTCGCGATATACAACACACTGTTGAGGTCACAATTTCACTTCAAAAGAGTAGCTCAGCCTAGTCAATTCTAACTCACTGTATTACTCTGTTCATTCCAACTTTCTTCTATGGCGATACAAGATGGCACAAGAGTTTTAACTGGCCAAACTAAATAAAGATTCAGATTAAAACTCTGACCTGTGTTACTTTCAAATTTCCGATTTGAACCAATTTATTTAGATGGAATCTTTGAAGGTGTACATGATGCGGCCCTATGCTGGATGCTGTTCATGCTGAGCTCCATACTTCTTTGAACCATGTCTTGTAGCAACCTCTTGGCAGTTTCAGCAGCTTTATCTGAGCCATCAACTCGTGTAGCAATGTTGTAGACAATTCTCTCCAACACTGACGATGACAATCTCTTCTCCTGAGGTGTATCTCTGAGCAAGTCTAAAAGAGTACGAGCTCTATCTTGAGCTTTAGAGGTCCCCTCCACTGTCAGTCGCAGAAGACCTGGGATTGCACCCTCTTTAAGAATTAGTTCCCGATACTTTTCTCGGCAGCTCTGGCACAAAGAGAGCAAAGCTCCAACAGCATGTTCTGTACTAACAAGTGATCCATCTTCAACAGTTTCTACTAACGTTAAAATCCCGCCATCTGAGTCTGTGATGGCAATTCGTCCTTCTTCAGAGTTTGAGAGGATTTCAAGCAGGGCTGTAGCTTTCTCAGCGAACTTGGAATATTTCTTGCATTCTTTGAGTAGGTTGATGAGAGGGGAAACTGCTTTACCATCCACAATAGGATGTATATTCTCAGCGCAGGAGGAGAGGTTGTGTAGGACTGTGACAGCATCAACTTTCCCTTGAACACTCCCAGAGCTGAGGATCTGAACCAGAAGGGGTGCAGCTCCAGAAGCTGCAATGATTGGTTTGTTAGGTTCAGCAGCTGACAGTGTCAAAATGGAAGCAGCAGCTAATTCCCTTAAACTACCATTCTGCAACTTGAGAAGTTCCACAAGCGGGGGGACAGCACCAGCTGCCACTATCTTCACCTTATTTCTGGTATACAAAACATATAAAAAGCAATGAAATGGGATACAATGACTGCATATCTAAATGTCTTCTAAAGTATAGTACACCAGTCAATGAAGACAGAATGAGTAAGGAAGGACATGCATTTCCCAAAGCAAGGAACTATCACATGAAAGAAAAATAGAGAACGAAATCAAGAAAATATCCAATTATAATCTGCAGATGTAATATTCTGTCACAGCTTACCATGACTGACCCAAAATTTCTTTGACCAGAAAACAGGTACTTAGTTCAATGGTGGAAAGGAGAAAAGGGTACTTCCTTCCTGATGCCAGAAGGCTACTGCTGTAGTTAAAAGGATATGACAAGAACATTAAAATTGAGGTCTCAATACCAAACCAGAACTATCATGACCAAACTCGTTATGTAAGCGTGTAACTGAACCCAGTTCATCTTGTGATCAAAGAACTAACTAAAATATTGCTCTCTTGGTCCAGAAGCAAATGGTAATGTGATTAAAAAAAATAAAGTTGAGGCACTGAGATTCAAAAGAGTGAATAATTTAAGTCGGAAAAGGAACTGATCTTCAACCACTACCAATCCTCAACGAAAACCACCAAGAAAAAGAACCAATAAAGCCCTCTCCACTGGCATTCCACCTCCACA
>Ga0325402_1000198_pt1 | contig 34833 bp, 20 predicted proteins | sample PopdelMetagenome_22_FD_207212 | JGI IMG/M metagenome (GOLD analysis project Ga0325402, IMG submission 207212) | Populus deltoides microbial communities from Bellville, Georgia, United States - Xylem-PdKOR-R3 | ecosystem: Host-associated > Plants > Phyllosphere > Stem > Wood/Secondary xylem... | reverse complement strand
AACTTTAAATGTTAGTTCAAAGGAGTCTTGTCCTTTGTCACACCGAACTAATCCTTTTCAAGAACTCACCACCTTTGGTTAATTCTCCCTTTAATCTCGTAAAGAGATTCTCCTAACCTAAGAAGACTCGATTCTTATTCTTTTCAGATAATCTTAACAGTTAAGCTATTAATTTGACCACATAAACAAATTGGGAATAAAACATTTTATTCTTCCCTCTCTTAAAAATAGAAATATATTAAAAAGGGCTTGTGTATATCCTTCTTTGGGCAGGCAAGAAGTGAAAAATCTACAATAATAGCAAAGAAAGAGGGGCAAAAACCATAGCCATCACAGATAAGCATCTGTTCTCAATTAGCTGAAAGCATATGCCTTACATATTCTTCCATTGATACCTCAATGGCGAGGGAGTGTCCCTCCTGTGATAGGGAATATTCATTGATAATGTGCTATTGTTATTTCCCTCATACCCCTTCAAGATTCCTTTCAAGAATGAAAATTATTCCTTCTCTAATTCACTGTATTAATCAATCTACAAAATCCAACTCGCTACTCCACCAGCTAAATTACTCCCTCATCGTCACACTTTCTACTTCTCTCTCTATAAATCATACTCTCTCTCCTCATTTTTTATGTACCACCACTTATTCTTCTTCTCCTTCTGCGTCATCCTCCTCTTCTTTCTTGTACCCACTTGTTGTTTCTCTTGAAGTTTCAAACGTTTCTTCTTTTAAACCAAAACCTACTAGTCTTTCTTGCAAAGAAAGTATTTTTACTGAGTTTAGGAGGCTAAAAAAGGTGAAAGACATAAAGGGTGTTTCTTGTTAGAGCTAAAAGCGACAACAATATGACTCGTGGTGAAGTTAGAGAAGATGAGGAGAATCCTCCTTTCCTTGATTATGAAACCATTTCGAGGCCACGACGTATTGCTCTTTTTGTTGAGCCTTCTCCATTTGCGTGAGTCTTGACTACTTTGTTGATTTCAATTTCTTGAAAAATCATGGGCTTAGTGCTAGTTTCTTGCATTGTTTGATGAATTTTTGATGTTCGAAGCTGACGTTGACTTTGAGTTTCTTTGATTGCTTTGTGTTTGATGAAACGACTGTGACAATTTCACGTTATGATTTTCATTTTGTTTTCCTGTTTACATCTGCTTTTTTTTTTGGTTTCAAGTCATGCTGTTTGATTACTAAAAATAGTTAGCTCTAGTTGCCATTGCGATTTTTATGATTATGTCATAGGTTCTGCTAACTGCCAATGTTGTGAAGTTTGAATCTAGTTAGGTGATTGTTCCATTGTTCCATTACCTCGGTTGATTAAACATATGCATCTGTGTTTTATGGCTTCTCTTTAACGGCCTTTTGTTTTCTTGTGAATATAATTACTTCACATGTCGTAATTGGTTGGCTTTGTCATATGTCTACTTTTAAATGTAGATTTTGAAGAATTTATTGTTGTAACTTCCCGTGGCCTGTGGTTTATTTAGCTCAATGCATATCATGGAGTTCATATAGTATTCTGCTCTATAGAAACTCACTAGCTATAATTGCATACTTGGACTTTAACGGGTCACCTAGTAGTCGTCTACCTTTTATATTTTACTCTGTTATTTAGTGTCTAAGAAACTCATCGTTTCTGGGAAGTGCTTGCTTGACTGGCGTATTTCACCATATAGAGCATTTTGTCACTGATTGCAATCGTCACTACTTCTTTTCTGGTTGCATGTTACTCGATTACACATTCCAGATTTTCATTACTGAAGACTTTTATGGTATAAGATATAAATTGTTAACCCCTTTGTTTCAGAACTTGTTTTGCCAACTCTAAGTTGGGAGGGTAGAAGCTAAATATTAGAGGTGGTAAATATAACTACTTGTAACAAATTGACGAAGTAGGGCCTTTCCATGACTAGCACAACGGGTTTTGGCGGGATTTTTTTTAGTTAGGCTTGTGGCTTACGAACTCCTGCAAAGAAGTCCTCTATTGGAATAGGGACCCTTCAACGTTTAGGTTGATAAAAGTAGGAGAAAAATAATATACAGCGAAGAACAAGAATGCAGAAGGGTATGTGTCATGATTGTTGTGTTAGGTATTGTATCATGATTGTTGTGTTAGGTATTGTATCATGACTTGTCGTTACCTTGTGATCTAAGGTATTTATGTACCCTAGTCACATGAATTTGTCTTGTGGAGAGTGCAGTTGTAGATATATTGTGTTAGGATAATTATGAAAAATAATTACCTTTATTACCACTACAACAAGTTGTTTATTTAGGCATCATACTGATCATTAACGAAACAGGTAGGCGTGTATTGACAAGAAAGGTAGGTGCCTACCCTAATAACACCGCCATAAAGAATTAGGTATGCGCGGCGTAACACTAGTAGGCAATTGTGCAGCCCCGCACTAACACTGAGTGCACTAGGGAATTAGATGTGCATTGCATAACACTGGTAGACGTTATTGTGCAACACCATTCTGACAATGCTAGAGCATAAAAAAAACTCCCTTCCTGCCTTGCATGTTGTCCGGTCAAGTAAACTTAGGGACTGAAGTGGAGAGTTGTAGAAGAATTAGGGATTAAATTAGAGAAAAGAGAGAAAAATTAGCTGGCACCTGTATTATACACGCCAACATGTGAACAAGTCCCACTACGTGAGCTTGTTTTGGCTCTGGTTCTGATGATGTTTTTTCGTGTCGTTGAATTTGTCTTGGTGAGATCTTCCTTTTGGTTTGATGCATGTTGTCATCAAAGCCACAATAGCGCTTCAGTGACTTTTCCTTCCTTTCTCCTTTTTCTCTTTTTTTTCTCTCTCCTCACTCAGTAATTGAGCTTGCCTTCTGTAGCTATTCAGTAAGTTTTGCTTAGCTGTCCTGGAGAGATTTTCTTTTGTTGTTCAGGCTTGATTTGTCATCAAGGCTTCTTTTGAGTCGAACAGCTAGACTGATGTTCAGTCTTTTCAAATTTTTTTAACGTAGAGCCTTTGGCCCAACCAATTTGTCTGGATAGGTGGTTGTTTGGTCTTGTTTGTTGGGCCTTTGGCTGAACAGCTTGACTAAATGTCTTTTTTTTTCCCTTTCCTTTCCATGAGCTAATGGGCTTTGAGCCTTTTTTTTTCCTTTGGTGTGATGTGTGTAGTCATCAGAGCCATGGTGGCACTTTGGTGACTTGTCCTTCCTTTCTCCTATTTTCTCTCTTCTCTATCAGTAAGTGAGCCTGCCTTCCTTAGTTGTTCAGTCTTCTTTGCTTAGTTGTCCTAGAGGAGCGGATGTCATCATAGAAATGTTTCATATATTGACATGTTTAATCACTATATTTAGTTTTTTTTTCATTAATGGGGATTCTGTTTTGTTTTTGGTATCTTCAATTTATGATTGTTAGTTGAGACTGAATAATGGGCACTTTTTGAATACCAACTATTTCTTTTTGTTTTACAGGTATGTGTCAGGGTATAAAAACCGGTTCCAGAATTTCATCAAATTTTTACGTGAAATGGGGGACGAGGTGATTTATAATACTTTGATTTGAGTGCTACATGACTATGATTTTATTTTGTTTTTTATTGTCTATGCATACTGATGTGGCATAATAACTTGAGCAACATGAATAGAGACCGGATCGCTTGTTCACTGATTTTATATCAGAAAACCTAGTTCTCCAATATTCATTTTTACTTAGGTTGGGAATGATACTTTAATTTTTTGAAACCCCTGAACACAATGATTCAAAAGAAATTAGAGACGAACCGACAAAGCTTTTGATATAGCTTGTCATTATGTTTCTACTTGTTAATTCCGGCCTAATCAGCTTGGCATGTTTAAGCTACAAAGACATCGATTTTGAAACTTTTTTTATTTTTTATTTGGTAAAAATTCGATCACTTCACAATATCAACAAGTTACCTTAGTAATGTGCAGGTGATGGTTGTGACAACACATGAAGGAGTGCCCCAGGAATTTTATGGAGCCAAACTGATTGGATCACGGAGGTTGCTACAACAACCTTTATCTAGTGTGCATTTTACCTGTGGCTTTTACATTATCATATCCTAATATATTGACGAGTTGAAGGGGGCTTATTGTTTAGCCCATCTGAACTGTGGTTATGCAATATTGATCATTAAACAATTTTAGTGTCGATTAGTGTTGCAGCCAGTGTTGTTAAGAGACGTTGAGGCGCTTAAGGCAAGGCGAGGCCCCAACGCCTTTATTAGCCTCGGGCGTTGGATTTCAATGAAGCGCCGTCTAGGCAAGCGCCTTGTGAGTGGGTGCAAGGCGTTAAGGCTAGCTCTTGCTTGAAGTTCTTTCTTTTTTGTTGGACTTTTCCTTTTTTTTTTAATTGATTTATGTTGACCTATTTGTCTATTTTTTTTTTTAAATTTAGCACAAGAAACAACTTAAGGAATATTTTTGTAAAAATCAAAGATTAGGGTAAATTTTTCTTAAAAAAGTGATTAAAGTGGGAGACAAATAGACAATGAAGGACAATTAGAAGAGAAACACCAACCGGGAGTCAGAGAACAACACATCTATACAAGTGTAGTATGGTTTGAGAGATGAGGATTTAGATTATAATCATGAAATGGAGGATTCAAGTGAAGGAGAGGAAAGCATGGATGAAGATGTTTTTGAAGATTAATGAATAGTGATGATATTTAATTTTGCTTTTTAATTTATTTGGTTACTCACTACTTTAACTTATCTTCTTTTGTTTTAAAGGTGAAAAATATAACTTTATATGACTATGTTACGGTATTTTATATTTTCTTTTGATTTTCTATTGATCCAATATATATAGCATATTGCCCTGGGTCATTTGGGTAGGCGCCTTGGGCATTTTACAGGCTTGGTGTCTTTTAGCGCCTTTCACCTTTGACAACACTGATTGCAACCATCCTTACGGTTATTTTATGGTTACATGTATGATTGTCAAGTTATGGTAGTCATTATTTCCCATCATTTTTTTCTTCTAAATTCTTTGTTATATTTTCTGTTTGCCTAACTTGGTTTGCTTTAATTATTTTCTTGGTTGAGCTGCATAATCTAGAGACTTGGGCATTATTCCAACTTGATCAATAGCATTGACATTTTAACTCTCCCCTTATGGTTCTTAAACTTTTCCCTCTTTACAGCTTCCCCTTCCCCTGGTATCAGAAGGTGCCCCTTTCTCTAGCACTTAGTCCAAGAATAATTTCAGAGGTTGCACGGTTTAAGCCTGACATAATACATGCATCGTCACCTGGGATAATGGTGAGGTTTGCCTTTGAAGCAAACTAATCTTTATTATTTATTGGATAAGCATGGCTGACAGTCACAATCTTGTATCGCAGGTTTTTGGTGCCCTTGCCATTGCAAAACTGTTGAGTGTCCCCATCGTGATGTCCTATCACACTCATGTCCCTGTGTGAGTTTGCCTTTCTGGCTTTGTGCTACACATGTTTATGCTGTTGCTTCAAATTCTTATGCCAGATTTCCCTTGATGTGTCAAGTGGTTATTTACCGAGTTTAATTCCTTATTTTCATTTGCAGATACATCCCAAGGTACACTTTTAGCTGGCTGGTGAAACCCATGTGGATGATCATAAGTATGTATTATGCATTTTGTACTCATAGTTCTGGAAATTCTGCAGGCTGCTGATTACTTTATCAATAATGACATGCATTCCCTTTCCATCAGAATTTCTTCACAGAGCAGCGGATCTCACACTAGTGCCATCAGCTGCTATTGGGAGGGATCTTGAAGCAGCTAGGGTGACAGCAGGTGTACATAAACATCCAATTCCTGATTACTTAGCTTTTAACTTTTCCCAGTGTCAATTTTTGTGCATAATGCGCTTTATTCCTGAAATCTCTTCAATGAAATTTTGCTCCTGTGTCCATACAGCTGTGTTTTAAATTGATTGTTATACCTTGTTTACAGCTAACAAGATTCGTGTTTGGAATAAGGGTGTTGATTCTGAGAGCTTCCACCCCCGTTTCCGCTCTTATGAAATGCGAATGAGATTAAGGTAAGGCCATCCTCTCATCCTTGACAACCAGTTCATTAGACAAGGAATCTCAAATGTATCAGAGCATCATATATTTTTGGTCTAAACAGCAATGGTGAACCTGAAAAACCATTGATAGTCCATGTTGGTCGACTTGGAGTCGAGAAGAGTTTGGATTTTCTCAAAAGGTATCATATGATCCTTTCTCACTTTTTTTTTTATTTTCTTTTTGATGAATGAAAATTTGTTTTCCTAAATCACTAGATGCAAAACTTAATACATCTTTCAAATTTAGACCCACCATTTCTTAAAAGTTCAAATATCAAAGCACTGGTAGAGCCGACTCAGTATGCTTTGATCTCATTGACTGTGGTTAATTGTCAACTAAAGTGTCTGAAAGCTTTTGCTATCAGATGCTCTCAAGGACATTTTCCTATAAACAAGAATTTTCTTTCTTTTTTCCCCTTTAATCCTACCTATTACATCTTCCTTAAAGTTAAAGGGCATCCAATAAGGATTTTGTGGCCAGACTGTGGTACTTTTTATTGTTATTAGCAGTATTTTGAGATGGAATTCCTTCACTAAGCTATCATAATTCTTTCTGTCTTTTTTTCCTTCTAGTTTATTTCTTTCCTTAAGTACTCTCCTCTCCCCGTTTTGCACAGAGTCATATTTCTTCTCTCTATTCTTCCTAATAAATGACTGCTATTTTTTGCATCTTTGCAATTTGATGAATTTGGTTTAACAGGGTTATGGATAGGCTTCCAGGAGCAAGAATTGCCATTATTGGAGATGGGCCATACAGGTACTGCATATTAAAACTTAGATTAGTTCAAGGGAAGTAAATACTTTGTGATGATTTATGACCCATACCAGCTTCAAATATTTGATTTTTATGAACTGAATTGCCACTGAAGTTATTTCTCAAATTGATCTTTTAAGCCATATCTAAAGTTTCCCATTACAATTAGACAATGAAATTCGTATTTACTCCTGTAAAAAGGTTATTTTGACAATTCCAAGCATCTTATTTTAGGAAACATGGATTCTTTCTTTTCAGGGAGGAGTTGGAAAAGATGTTTACTGGCATGCCTGCTGTATTTACTGGGATGTTGGGAGGAGAAGAGCTCTCTCAGGCATACGCTAGTGGGGATGTTTTCGTTATGCCTTCAGAATCCGAGACACTTGGTCTTGTTGTTTTGGAGGCCATGTCTTCAGGAATTCCTGTAGTGGGTGCTCGTGCTGGGGGAATCCCAGATATAATTCCTCCAGAACTAGATGGCAAAACTGGGTTTCTCTTTAATCCAGGAGATCTTGATGACTGCTTGAGCAAGTTAGAGCCTTTGTTGGATAACCAAGAACTAAGAGAAACCATTGGTAAGGCAGCACGTCAAGACACGGAGAAGTATGATTGGAAGGCAGCGACAAAGAAAATACGCAATGAACAATACAGTGCAGCCATTTGGTTCTGGCGCGAGAATAGCGCCCAGCTATTTAGACCAATTCAGTGGCTAGTAAAACGTCTTTTTCCAATCCCAGAAGTTTAAATGCAGGTTATGAACGTTCTTCCGAAGAGGCTTTCTTTCCGAAGGTAAACGAAAGAAAGAGATTTGTTGTGGTAATAGACTCCCAGTGCTTCAAGAAAACCCTCAAAAGTTGTGGTAGATTGATTGTGTAATATATTCATGATTCATTTGTATAATATGGACTATGCAGTTATGGCCATTTGTGCAATTAAATGATTTGGTTAGTTTTTAGTCTAATGAAATCTCTCTATGGAATTCAAAACATTGTGATAATAACAACTCAAGGCAGATGCCATGGTAGCCATAACTTTGTTATTAATAGTCACTGGAATCTGATAAAAAAAACAGAGGATATCATCTCATACGGTTTGGCCTTAACTTTGTCAAAGAAGATATTTCGAATGAGAGAGATGAGAGAAAGGGTGAGATGAGGACGGGGGCAATTCAAGTTACAATCAAATAAAATGGGCGTGTGTTGTGGACATTTACAAGATTTCTTTGGGGAAAGGTTACTGTCTTAGGTAAGTTGAAGAAAATTTTAAGAGGCTAATGGGATCTTAATTTCTCATTGGCAAGACATTGTAGGCGCCATCAAATGCTGTGTTCTTTAAGGCAAAAGGAAGTTTGACATTTTTTAGGATGTTTCTTCTTATCAAGACATTGTAGATTTTTTAAAAAAAAATTAGCAAAGTAAATTAAAAATAATAGTAAAATAACACAATTTAAAAAAGTTTTGGTGAAATATTAAAGTTTATATATGGCGATTCACAATCATGACTTATAAAAATTTCACGATTCTAAATCATGACAACTTACAATTTAAATGTCACGATTATAAATTGCAACAAGTATGAAATTTAACTTGGCTTCCTTTTCCTCCTTCTTACAGCTATCCCCCCCTTTCTCTCTCTCTCAAAACTCGTGTCCACATTGTTTTTCTCAATAAAAAATTAATCCAAACCATCACCCTTAGCCTTAAAACACACCAAACAATCACTCTCCCTATCTTTAAGCCTCTACTCATTAATTTTAGCGTCAAATTCATTTCCCATAGCACTGCCACCACTCCCTAAGGTGCGACTACCAAACTACCACCACTCCCTAGTTGAAAACACAAGGTAAACAACCTATATTTCTATTAATTTAGTGTATTTCTTAGTTAATTTGTGTTTGCTTGAAATTAGGGTTAGTTTAAAAATTAGGTTTATTTGAAATTAAGGTTTGATTGAATTGCGTTGAAATAGATATTAATTTATGAAATTAGGATTGATTTCATGCAATTGAGCATAAAAATAACATGAATTAGGTTGAATTATGATCAATTATGTTTTGTGTTGATTGTTTTGGCTAAGTTGTTGAAATTGAGGTTATGATTGAATTGTATTAAATTAGCTATGATTTTATGCAATTAGGGTTGATTTCATTCAATTGAAAATTAAAATAACATGAAATAGGTTGAATCGTGATCCATATCCATTAAGTTTAAAATAATATATGATGCTCTGTACTAATATTGGCAAATGGATACACATTCAGTAGTAAAAGTGATTTAGTTAATGTAGTTAAACGATGATATATTGAACATTCACTATAATATCGAGTTCAATGGTCAACCTTCACATTTGCTTAATCACAATGTGTGCAAGTACTAGAATGTTAATAATATCTATGTATAGAGTACTATAAAAGATTGGATTCATTTGAGATAATAAAGTTAAAAAGGCCTCACACTTGTACTGCCATATTTGTCTTAAAAATCACCATTAATATCATGCAAAATTTTGTTGCTAATGTTGTTTCAATAGTTATGATAAATAACCTTTTTATGATGGTGAAACAAACTAAAATTGCATTACAAGTATAAAATTTACTACGACAAGGTATGGGTTGCAAAACAGAAGGTGCTTGAGCGTCTTTTTGGTTCACATAAGGAGTCGTTTGAAATGTTGTCAAGATTATTGTTGGCAAAAAAAGAATCAAATCCTGGAATGATTGCTGAGTGGGGTCACAAAGGAGATTTTGATGTTAGCACATTGGTTTTTGGAAAAGATTTTATGGTCATTTGAACCTTTAATTGAAGGTCTTAAGTGTTATAGGTTACTTACAGTATTGATGGTACACATCTGAATGAGTGATATAATGAAAAATTATTGATTGCAGTTGTTTTTTATGTAAATAAAAGGATATTCCCTTTGGATTTTACAGTGGTTGAAAAAAAATAATTACAACTAGAGATGGTTCATAATTTGTTTGCAGCGATACATTACCATTGAATGAACTAACATCTATATAATATCAAATACACATGCAGAAATTAATAATGGAATGGCACAAATATTGCAAGAACCTTTAGGATATCATCAATATCATGCTCAACATTTCATCAACAACTTCAATCACAAACTTAAAGATTTGATGAAGACGAGTTATGAACCTTTAAGATGTAAGTTTGATGTGTGGTTCTTGAGAATATGCAAGTTAGACCTAACATATCAAGAATGGTTTGAGCATGAACTAAAAGAAAAATAAGAACTTTTTTTTTGAAGTGGTTACGGGTATGGCAATATGAAACCAATCTATTAGAAGCCTTTAATCATGTCCTGAAAAGTGCCCATGTAATGCCTGTTTTTACTCTAGTTCAATTGATAATCTATAAGTGTAATAGTTATTAGGCTAGGAGGTAAGGTCAAGCAATTGATTTAATTTAAAATTGAATAATATAGCCTCTAATGGTACAAGTCAAATTAACAGTTAGCAGGAATAGATCGAGAGATCACGCTTCAATGTTATTTGATGTTGAATGTTAAGTTTTCCAGGTTAACACACCCATAAAACCGAGTGTAGTCAAATAAGTTAGGCAAACAATTAGATTGAGGGATAAAACTTGTATATATGGTAAATGTCAAATATTCCATCGACCATGTTCAAATATTCTTATATGTTGCACTAAGAATCATCTAGACTACACCCAATTTATTGATGGTTATTACGTTGTTTGAAGATATAGATCGACATATGGCATTGCATTATATCCATTACCTGATGAACTAAAATGAAGTGATTACATTAGAACTCGAGTAAAAGCATGTCTATCTAGATGAAAACTCAAGTATGGTCGACGACTATAATATTTTACTTATCTAATATTACATTATGTCTTATAGGTACACTTACTTAGGATATCGCGTATGCAAGGTGGTGGGTCATCTTCTCATAGAGGCATTTATAAGTCAAGGTTAACTTGCCCGGTTTATCTGATTTAGACCTTTCATTTGGATAGGTAAGGTCACAATGCATGTCTATTGAGCTCATTGATACTTTATCCCACAGTTGCAGGATAGGCAAAGATAAGATGTTTTAGTTGTCATTGTAAGTCTATTTTACTTGTATAAATTGCAAATAATATGATTAATAACTTTAATTAACACTTTTATTTTTTATATAGTGATTAGTTTAACTTAAATATAATTATGTTTTAAATTGTTGAATATGATATGTTATATTGCTGATGAAATTACATGACTGGGTTAAATCATTCGTGTTCCTAGGTGGGGTTCTTATACATTAGTTATCTAGAACATATAAAGCTTGATCACATTTTGTTACATTCATTATTGAGATATGATGACAAGAGACACACATGTTTCACCTCAAGAATGAGGAGATGACACCCACATTATGGAATGTAGTAGTTATGCTTGGTATGCTCATTAATGCATGAGAAATCATATTATAAGGGTACATGATCATATTGAGTTGTGTAAGCATGTATTTAGAGTGGCACCCCTCTTAATGAATTTAGGGGAGGATAACATACGCTTTAAATGTCTTGGAACAACATTCACCACAACATCAAAGGATGCTGATGATGAGATCTTGTACAAGTATGCATTAAATTATGATTTTTTTATATGTCAATTATTTGTAAATCTTTGTTTGATAATGTGAAGCTATTATAGGTATGTTAGCGCATATATATTGCATATGTTTGTAAGTATTATGTTCACATATTTGTCCAAGAGATATGTGTCATTTATTTATCCAATGTTTCTTGAGGATTTTGATTTGATTCCCATATATAGCTAGGGTTCTGCTATATTGGAATGCCTGTAAAAATATATATGCGTTGCATGCATGAATAAGGCAAAATAGGTTGGGGGATGCATACTACTTTTATTGGTATGAATGAAATAAATTTTCAATTTCATTTAAAATATTTATAATAAATTTAAAAAATCACTCAATTGTTTTTTTGACATAGCTATAGTTCTGAGAGCATCTCTATATATGAAGGTTACACTTAAACTTCCATTAGAATACAAGTAATGTTATGTTCAAAATTATATGCATCTATATTATATTTGTGTAAATGTGACTAAAACAATTGTTAATAAGCTTATGATTTGTAATGTTAGGTGGTACATGATTAGGGGGTTTGATAATAATTCCACAAATGTGTTGTTATTTTATCAAAGCGAGATAGATAGCTAGCAACTTTTCCAGGTGCATGTTGAACAATTTTTTTGTAATTTAATTTAACTTTTATCTATTACTGTCATTTTGTTGTTTTGACATTTGTGTTATAGGTAATGCGGGCTCCATTTAAAGATGATAAATTAGTAGTTTCTCCTACAGTTTGTATTAGCAAGATAGACACTTGGACAAAAATAGTCCCACTGGTTTTTTAAGATGGTTGAGTTACATTGCCCTAATCAGGTGATACGATTTTTGACTACAGATAACACATTCTAGTTGACATCAATACAAGTTATGTGCTACACACCATAAGTTGTCGGGGTAAAACTAACGATTATGACTCTGGTTAATCCACCATGCAAGCTTTATATTACATTGGGCATAAAAAAATCTGAGTAGGTTCCTCCATTGAAAGACTTGCAATACAAGTAACATGTGCATCAGATTTAAAATATCATAAGTAATCTTAACTTTTTAGAATTAAAATATATTGAAAGATGTGTTTTATTTATGGAAATTTAATGTATGCATTTTATGAACATTACATTGACTTGTTGACTTGTTGTTATGGGAGAATCAAGAGTCTGCCTATATGCTTCGTAATCTTGATGAAGAAAATAAAGCATACATTTATGTATCTTATTGGTTCACTGTTTATTGCACTACACTTATGAACTTTGGAGAGACATTAACTCTTGATGATGTTGTAGCCAATGATGAGGCCATTAAACACAAGAGACAATTACATTATTGATGAGCTTATCCCATTTAGTAGACGATATATACATAGATAAATAAACTTACTTCTATGCTATGAGTTTGATGTTGTGTTATTTTGTTAAATATGAGCTTGCAATTCATTTTAATATGTTTTAGTTTATTTGTAATATTGTATTTTTTTTTTGTAATTTTTTTTGCGTTCGTTAAGTTGAAATTCATATAGTTTTTGGATATAATTTAGAATACTATAATTTAAAATAAAAAATCTTACAGGTCGTCATGTGAACAAAGATAATAAGATTGTTTGTTGAGTTTAGTTTTAATATAAATATTGTTCAATTCTTGCATGTACAAGTGTCATGAACCAAAATGATTGTTTTAATGGGTATTGAACTTCATAATTTATTTTGATTTGTTTTATATGAAGTTATCCCGATCTTATGATCCAGGTCATGTGTTTTGCAGGTTAGCTATTTTGACTCGGATAAGGCTGGTTGACTTGAGAATTTTTTTTTCCTTTTTAGTTGATTTTTTTTTCAATTTCATCTTTCAATATTAAGTTGATTAAGAATTAAGCTTCACAATGTTTTTCAGTCAGCGTTCTACAAGGTTATCTTGGTCTTATAACCCTGGTCATGAGCTTGTTCGGTTGACTTGAGTGGTTTTTTGTGTTTTTTAATTGATTTTTTTTAATTTCATCATTCAATATTGAGTTGATTGTGAATTGATCTTCATAATTTATTTCGAGTTGCTTTCTATGGGATTATCCTGGTTTCATGACCTAGGATGACAGGTTATCTCGCTTTTTTTAGTGAAATTTTATTTTTAATTTCAACATTCAATATTTGGTTAATTAAAAATTGAGTTTAAGTATCGAAATGATAATATATTAGATCGATTCAGATTAACTCGAGTTAAGATACCAAATCTTCTACCCAGAACTTGATACTTAAAAAAAATATTGTCTTGATTTTTTGTTAATCAAACTAAATTCTTATTGGTCATTTTTGAACTTGTTAAGGTGACCAAGTTACATTAAGTCAACTCCCATATAATTTAATTTCTTACATTAAAAAACACATTAACAATATCTAAATTTATTTTATATAAAATAAATTAATTAATTTGACCTCCAGTACAGCATGACTTGAAGTAACCGTAAGGATGCATGAGCAATGATGTAGTTATTACTAACAGAAGATAAAGGCAGAGCCAAAGGAGGGCTGGAGGGGGCATTCTCCATCCTAAAAATATTTATTCTTATAGAATATAGGTATTATATAGTAACAAGCACCCCACCTTTGACGAAAATCATAATTATATATAGGGATAATTATATATATATATATATATAATTATTAGTTTGATTGTGTTTTTATTTATCCTCTATATTTCATAAAATTACATATCATATTATGGGATTTATATATTAAATAATAGTTTAAATCCTTAACCCCAAGCGCTAAATATATATATATATATATATATATATATATATATATATATATATAAATATTTGAATATTTATAGGTTTGCTATTATATTTATTTTAATAACTAAAAGTCCTTCCAATAATAATATTAAATCTTTATCATCAAACTAATATTATAACTTTATCCAAAAAAAAAAAACTAAAACTTGTATTTCATAGAACACTTTATGTGCAAGACAATTCATTCGTCTGTATTGTTTTGATGGCTTCCCAAGTATATACATGAAGATACTGAGAAAGAAAAAATAGTCATCAAGATCAGGAGAAAATAATATTATTAACGTGCGACACAAGTCTTCGTGCCCATTTAAGCTTGAGTTCTGCTTCTCCTCCCTTTTATTCTTCAAATAAAGACATCACTTTGAGTCTTTAAAAGTCCTTCCCGTAAGGACTGTTTATTTCTGCGTTTTAAAATTTTTTTTGATAAAATTTAAATTTTTTTTTATTTTTTTATTAATTTTATATTAATATGTTTTTAGTGTTTTCAAATCATTTTGATGTGCTGATGTTAAAAATAATTTTTTAAAAATAAAAAAACATCATTGGCATGTATTTTGGCACGAAAAGCTATTTAAAAAGCAACTGCAACCACACTGCTAAACACACTCTACATGATTACCTGCTGCACTGCGGTTGGATTTTTTTTTTTACATAAATATTTTGGAGTTGATAATATTTTTTAAAAAGAAAAAAATTATGTTAGAATTGATTTAATATGATTCAATTATCTTAACAGGTTTAAATACAATTTAAATAACTAGTAAAATATAATTTGAATCAAAATAAATTTTTAAGATGATATTTTTTTAATAAAAATTAAGACAATAATATATGAGATCGATTCGGGTCAACCTGAGTTAATTTATCAATCTACATATCAAGTTATGAGATCATGATAGCCTTATAAAAAGCAAATCAAAACAAATTACAGAACTTAATTTCCAATAAACTTGATGGTGAAGGATTAAATTAAAAAAAATTAATTAAAAAAATTGACTTGAGTTAACTTAATTTAACCAACTAAACTCGTCATTTATGTCATGAGACTGAGAGAACTCAATAAATAAAAAACATTAATATGAAACTTAGTTTTTAATCAATTCAGTGTTGAAAAGATGAAATTACAAAAACAAATTGTAAAAAAAGCATATAAAAACGACTCGCTAAACCTGTGATCTGAATCATGTGATAATGATAACTTCATAGAAAGCAGATCGAAATAAATTAAGAAGCTTAATTCTCAATCAATTAAATGTTAAAACTAAAACTTAAAAAAAATCAATTACAAAAACAAAATTCAAGTCAACAAAGTTAATCAAAAGCTAAATTGATAAAAAAAATATAAAACCCTATCCCTAAAGCTAATACTAGATATTGAATTGAAAAAAAAATCAAAGAAAAGAAAACTATTAAAAATAAAAATAAAAATAAAAATAAAAATAAAATATATTTAAGTGAATATTATTATTTAACAAATTTACTTTTTGTTGTTGTTTTTTTCTTTTTTGGTGGTAGTGGTTAAAGCACAAACAGTGCATTGGTACGGGGGGGATAATATACCCAACTCTGTTGCAATTGACGAGCTTTATGTTGATCACATCGTCACTCCTCCGGCGGAGGCTTCTGCGGAATCAAGTATTCCAGAACTGCATTGCTTGAAAAGGGAAAAGACATAATTCAAGGAAACAGAAGAGGATCTGTTCTTTATGGTGGGAAACAGGCTAAAGGAGCCACAGGGAATATGGGTGTTGGGCATGATGATCAAAACTTCACAGGAACACCATACTTTTTGCCAGGTACAATTTTTTGTTATCAGTAGCTTTAAAGATTAGCAATAGGCTTTCACAGTCGGCTATCATCATAAGGTTGATTGAACGATTTCAGCTTTTGGAATAAAGATCTAGTCCTAGAAACAAGATCTGAAGGGGTTTGTCCACCATTTTCTTTTCCCAGACTGAAATTAAACCTTCCCAGTACACCACCACAAGCATTTTCCTCTCACAATGACAAATCTGCATCTCCAACGCACATTTTTGCCAAAATCACTTCAAACAATTCATTCACACACACCCTTTTTATTATTTCCATGAATATAAACTTTACAAACACTTCTAATAATTCCCGTTAAGTGTTCAATAAAATTCCTCCTGAACAAGAATATCAAGAACACCCCATTCAAGCACTACAAGTTCTCTAGAATGGATCTGGTACAAAACCCAAAATGGAAATTGCATAATTAACAAAAAAAAAAAAAAAGCATCTATGCAAGAACAGATGGGTTCAACAAAGAAATCCCAGTGTTGATTTTGTTACCAACAAATATTTTTGGTTTTTCCACAATTTTCTCAACTTTTTCTGTGGATATTTTCATAACCACAACACCAAAAAAAAAAAAATTGTTACCGAATTGGTGATTTGTATTTAGAAACAAACAGGAAAGATGTGTGAAAGAGAGAAAGAGTTGAGTGTTGCTACGATTAGCTCGTTTCATGTATGTTATATATCAGAGCAATTTTATCTTTCATTTTTTTTAATTATTTTTAATTTATGATGTAATGTGTAATTTTTTTTAAATATAACAGAAAAATAAAAATATAATTAAACTATAAAATTTTTTTATTGGATTTCTGTATATTATACATGCAACGAAAATATTAAAATAAAATTATTTAGAAGTTTCTAGAATCTAGTTAAACAAATCTAGAACTGTTTAAAGATTTATTACCTGAAGATATGATTTTCTTCAACATTGAATAATTCTTTAAAGACTAGGTTGTCGCAAACCACAAGTTATCCAATTCTCTAGTTTCCAACAATAATCCATATGAATTACTAATAAGAAATCTATTAAATCCATATTTAGAAGAGATGAATTGTTTTGCTAGAGTGATAGCTCTTTATTTTATAACTTATGTAGTTTTTTTGTCTAACAAACAATTTTTTTAAAAAAATAAGAGGCAAGACTTTATATTTATAAGAATCTTAAAAACCCTATAAATGGAAAAAAAAAATCTATTTGCCCTTTAAATAATATCTATATATTATTTAAGGATAATTTTAGAAATTTAATTAATCAAATCCCTACTTGATTATTTTAGGACTAGAATTATAATTTCTGAATTAAATACATTGTAGTACTTAATTTCTAAAATTGTTTTCAATCAAGTTACTCTTAATTAATTATCTCAGTTTAATTTCTGACTAATGATTCGTAATATGTGTGACCCATCAAGTTCCTAATATGTTGATCCAAATATAAATTATAATTCTAAATAAATAGAATTAAATAAATCAAATAAATTAATTTATTATCAATTCAAAAATTAATTAATTTATATTTGAAGATCAAGTGCATTTTTTAGTAACATGTCATGATTTTTTAAATATTAGGAAAGTCATAAGTGGTTTGATTTAACCTTTTAGTAACTGGTTTCTCAGTGTAATTATTATCCTTTCATCAACAATATTTTGATTTAGACATTTTAGCATGGAGTGTGTCTGCCATGTCAAATCATATTTGTTCGCAACATTATAGTCATTGATCATTTGAATAAAATTTAAAACTCTTTTCAAATCTTATTTCACCTTGCGCAAGGATTTAACAATCAATACTATTTGAGAACATGTGGAATATTTTCTCTAATTCACATAAAGTGATGAATCATCTCTTGATCACTCAAATACCTTCATATAGTTTATGTTATATTTAATGTCTGTTTATTTTTTACCTTTACCAAGATAACGTGTAACATAATCAAACCATAACACTCTCTATAAAGATAACTTAGTGATCTCAAGTTTAATGATCAATTATACAACAATCACATGAGCCTTCCATAGACACATGTAATATCTCCATATAGAATTCTCATGTGGGTCAGTTCAGTGCACATGTCTTATTACAAGCAGCTACATATTAGCTTTAGGTATCCTTTATACCTCAGCTTATGAGAACAATTATTTCATATCATAAAAAAAGAACATAATATATACCAGTTTCTATGACTTTAATGAATGTCTAGTATTTAAAAGAGTATCAACCAAGAACATTTTAAGAACAATTCTTTGATATAATAGGAATCTCATAATTATAACTTTATAATTTTCTTTACAAATCATTTTTGTTTCGTGAACTTTATTTTTATTCTAGATTCATAAATCAAATATCGCATGAATATTAAAGATAAATTAAGTATTTATTAATAATAAATATGTATTTATATGAATATAATAATATCACGTGTAACCAACCGATTGCCTACAAAGCATATTAAACTAATAGTTTTTTTTTTGTAATTATCCTTTATATATATATATATGTATATATATTGTACAATAACATTTTTATGAAGAATATTCATGATTCTTGCAAGCTGGCAAATAAATTCTCACTACATGTATTTATTAGTGGTTTTTAAAAAAACAATATTGATAATACTTGCAAGTTTACAAATAAATTTTATATATAAATCTTTAAAAGCAAGAAAGTATGTACTTGAAATGTGAATTAGAGTGTTTTAAATTTGACACTATCATGATTGCAAAAGGTGTCAATAATTTTAAAATATTCCAATAATTTGAATAATCAAGTCATACATTTATCTTTGTTTTATAATTTAATAAGTGTTAATTTTATCGATAACTCAGGTAATTCGGATTAACATGCTATTTAATTTTCATGAAGGATAAACTATAATTAGCAATTGAATTCTAAGTAGAGGTAGATAAAAATCTTGCAAATCAATTATAATTATCTACTAGTTTTTTTTTCTTGAGCAACATAATCAATAAAGATGTAGATATCAATATATTTGGTTTCAACAAACCTCTTTCTAATATTCCATTGCATCCCCTCTAGAATTAACTTGATACATTCCTACTATGTTATAACTATGGTGCTGTTGTTTTTTAGAGTTCTAAGTAAAGTGCACAACTTTCTATGGATTCTCTTATGTCTTGAAAAATCTTGGTCAAGTTAGGTAATGTTACCTCTAGTTCTATTTTGTAAAAGGAATCATGAAAATGAGTCTCTATTTCCCCTAAATTATTGATGGAATTGGATTACAATAAAAAGAAGCAATGGAAGGCATTTTGATCAATGAAAAACCAAATAGCCTTAGTTTTATTAAGGGATTGGCAACACTATCACCATATTAATAAGTGAATTTGATGATATGTTCCCTTGTTGACTCATTATCTTTTCAAGAGAGATTTGAAATAAATAATGTTAATTTCTTTAGGAATTGGATGGAGTCGATCAACCTATTCAGGGTATGAATTTAGGTTGATCATTTTCGGTTCGGTTCGGTTTGGTTTTCACTTGAAAAAAATAACCAAACCAAAATTATTATTTTTTAAAATTCAAAACCAAAACTAAATCAAAACCGGTTCAAATCGATAGATTTTGGTTCGGTTCGATTTATATTATTCAAAAACTGGTAAAATCAAGAAGAAACTTATAAGTATAAGCCTAGGAGAAGCTCATCAATCAAACTGAAGTCTATAGATCGAATCATCAGTTTCTAGACGTGTAAAACAATACTTTATCCAATTTTTCCGACAAAGTGATTGAGATCAATACCACTTACAATTATTCACTCCTCTTCAGAACCTCATGATTTTTACAGTTCGTATGAACAAAAGCAAAAAATATACATACAACCATGAAGAAAAGAAAAAATGGCAGGAAAAACAAAATTCAGGAACTTATTCCAGTTTACATAGTTTAAAACCTGATTGAATTCTATTTAACATATAAGCAAAACCAAAGTTACAAATTACAACATAATGGAACATATGAAAGTTCTTAACTACATCCATGGAATAAAAACAAACCAAATTATTTGCTGATAAAAAAAAATCCTTCAAGAGTAGTTGTTGGTGGCTAACTAGAGTTTGGTGAGTGGTTGAAACAAACCAAATTATTAGAGTACAAACAATCCAAAAATTATAAACAATAAAGCATTTTATCTCAAATTTCACAACATTATAACAATTTGTCCAAAAAATAATTTGATATTAGGTCAAAAAGTGTTTACTAGAGTTGTAAGTGTTTATTGGAGTTGTTGTAATTCATAATGGCTGAGGAAGACTAAGAGAAGGCAACATGGGAAACGGAGGAAGAAAAGCTGTTGGTCGTGGTTATAGTTTGGGCTGAGATGGGTGGTTGAGGGTCATAGTTGTGTGTGTTTTCTTTGAAAAGAGAAATCATGTTGATGATGGAACTAAAGAAAAGGCTATGGTCTATAACTAGGTATAACAGTCAGTGATGCTGGGCTTGTATGATTAATGGTACGTGGCTGGGTCACGATAAAGAGAAGCTAGCGAGTAGCGTTGTGGTCGCTGATGTAGGGACTGTTGGTGGGGAGGAGAGATTGAACTCTCGACTAAGATGGTGGTTCTTTGGTTTTGGTGGTTGGTATGGTGGAGCTCAAGAAAAATTTAGGGAAGATGGTTGTTTTTGGCTTGTGCTTAAAGGTGACAGTATTTATCTCGACTGAAAATGGAGGAGTTATTGAGTGGTGAGCTTAATAGTGAAGAAGAGGGGTTGTGTTGATATTGTGGAGAGAATGAGAGAAAGTTGAGGGAGGATGCTGGAAAATGAGAAGAAAATGGGCCTTTGTGGGGAGCTGAGATTGTGAGATGATTAACGTGGATTTGGGGAGGGGAAAATATGCTATTGTGCTAGTGGCTATTGAGCTTATTGTTTTATGTTTGTTATTGCAGGAAAGAAGGTAGGACAGTGGTTGGTGACCAGGTTTAGAAATAATAGATCTAGGGTTTTTTTATGTATTATTTTTTGGAGAGTATATGAGTTAGAGAGAGTAATTTTTTTTTATATATTTTCTTTTAGTATTTTTTTATTAACGTCCTCCCTAAAATTCCTCCTTTTCTTGTGTGTGGTACAACCACTTATTTATAGGCAAAATAATTTATCATTTTCTTCCCAATTGTTTGGTCTTCAAGTAACTAAAAAAATTCACTTTGGTCCCTTATTTTTTTTCCTTTGCATTTTTGGTCTCCCTGTCAAAATATTTTTTGTTTTTGTTTTTTTTATTGTGATATTTTTGAAAATAGACAACATCAACTCAATAAAATTGATTAATAATTTTGAAATGAGTGCGTTAAAAATCAAATGCGTCGAAAGTAAATTTTTTAATTTTTAATTTTTTTGAAAAGACACGAAAAATGCCAAAAAAACAACGCAAACACATAATACACACACACACACACACACACTTTTTGGATATTTTTGAAACAAGAAAGAAAAAGAAAAGTAAAAAATCAAGTTATAACACCTGTAATTCATACCCGCTGAGGGTGCTCTCTAATAATATGTACAGCCCTAAGTGACATTGTACCGTCTTATGGCTTTGCCGTCTTATGATAACTTACCGCCACCCAATGTCCTTTTTTGTTCTTCGAGCAGGATGATGTTTCTTTGAAAGTCTCCTGTATAGGCCCATTTAGCTTATTGGCAAAGTTAAAGAACCAACAGAAAAAAAAAGCCTCCTTTCAATGCTTTCAACACTTTTAATCAGGGTGCGACATTGCCTAAAAACCTTGATTATGGGTTCCTCATCCATTTTAAGGAACTTATTGAATGCATATAGAATGGTTCACCTATTAGGGTGGAGTTGAGCTGAACTCAGATTGTAATATGTGAACACTTCCTTTATAAAACCTTGTAAAGGAAACGACTACCCAAACTCATACATGCAAATGAGAGTTATATTGGTGACCTCTGAAACACGGTCACCATGTTTTGGTAACGTGACCACATAATCTCCTGGTTGTTGGAGATTGGCCTCATCCATTTGGTTTAGAGTTACCAAGCTCTGAACATTATCAGTTGGAGTCTTGGGCACACATTATTTCCCTTTAAGGCTTGCAACCTCTTGAGGACTTCTGTCCTCCATCCTTCTAGAAGGGGAAGGTAGAGAAGCATTGATTCTAGACTGTGGGTCAATCCTAATAGTTGATGATCTCTGGTGAGCGCTGTTATTTTCTAACATTAAGGTAAAATCCCCTTTAGGGGATACTTCGTTCTTCTTTTTTCTAGAAGTCATTTTGAATCTTTTAAAGAAAAAAAGAAAAACTAAAACAAAAATCATACAAGAAAATAAGATGGAGATTTGGTTTACCTAAACAAGAAAAATTCATATATGATAAAAATATCTTGTTCTTGTGTCTTGAACCTTCTAAGTTAAAGAAATAGAGAAATTTTTTAGCAGAAGTAAAAATCACAATTTAAAGTGAATGAAGGTTTTTATATATGAGCAACTCTCCTTCTCTAGCAATAAATAAAGGACAGATGACATCTCATCATAACTATAAAAAGGTTAAAAGCTAGTAAACATTCATTGCACATCGTCAAGTGATATTCCTAAGATGTTAGCTTCCTCTTCACTTTGAAATCATTTCAAATCACCAAAGGCTTAAATGTCTCTTCTCAAAGGAAGACAAGATGTATCCTGACATATAGTTTCCCAAAACAACTCTTAAGCCTTGATACACATTAAAGGCTTGGGGGGTAACTGATAAGGTAATTAGTTTTTATATATCTTTTTTTAACTTGAAAAAGTCTATAACAAGGTGAGTTTGACGATATACAAGACCGCAAGACCCCAAAACAATTAGGTTCAGTAATCAACTGAATGCAATGTAAATTGGGTTTGATGACGTATTACATCCAAAACAATATAGGCATAGCAAAATGACAAACCCAATATATTTGAGTTCAGCAATCTACTGAACCCAAAAGAATATGGATCTGACGTTATGATAGACCCAAAACACCAGGGTTCAATGATTAGCCAAACCCAATAAAACATGTGCCTGGCAAAATATCAGACCCAACATATTTGGGTTCAACTATCATCTGAACCCAAGGAAACATAGGTCTGGCGAGATGCCAGACCCATCATACTTGGGTTCAGCTGTTAGTTGCCCAAAAAACATGAGTCTGGCAAGATACTAGACCCAACATACCTGGATTCAATCGTCAGTTGAACCCAATGAAATATGCATATGATAAAATACCAAATCCAATATTCTTGGGTTCATCAATCAACTAAACCCAAGGCAATATAACAAGTCCTAGATGAATACCTAGACTGAAAGTGTTATGAGTTTGATAAAGTGTCATGTCTTTTAACCTAGGTTAGGTTACATCTCAACTCTTGAATATCTAAGACTAAGGAATCCTACTTTTAGAACAATTACATAAATTATTTATATATGAGGCAATGATCTCCTTACACTTATAGATGTACAAAAGATATTTTAAGGGACTTACCACACTTACTATCTCAATAATAACTTGCAAATGATATTTGTTTCTTATTAATGTCACCGAGAGCAAGGGGCTTTTTAAGTCCTTACCTTTTTTAAAAACAATAAGTTTCAAGGGGTATAAATACTCGCTGAACTATCTAGGTAAGAGGTTCAAAACCTTATTATTTTTTAATAGCTTGCATATATTTTAAAGTATTAACTATCATAAAATATAAAAACAAACATCACTTGTTATTGGAATTTAAGGATTTTTAAAGTTATTCATTATTTTTCTTATAAAATTACTGATTTTATTATTGAAGGTTCTTTAAGACTTTTTTATTGAAATTGTTTTTGCAGGTATTTAAAATTTTTACCATTAATTTGGTGTTTTCTAAACTTAAAAGAAAAAACTATATCCAACATCTTTATTAACCATTATCTAAGAAGAACTGAATAACTTAAAACATTGAAATGAATTAAGTTGCTATTTTCAAAGTCTAAAAAATTACACACTAGACGGCCAAACGTCGCTATTTGGCCTTATATCTTCTACTTAAAATGCTAATTATTAAAGGAAAAAAAAAAGAAAAAGAAAAATAAATCTCAATCGTCCAGTCCAAATCAATCAAATTTTCTTATAGTTGACTCCCAAACCTGGCCCTTAACTTTTGGGCCGGATAATATACCCCGAAACGATTGTGATTTTTATTTCTGCATTTCTTTTCTTCAAGCAATGAACCAGAGCTTTCACTATAGTGTAAACCACTCACACAATTTCTGAAACATATTGCATAAACTCATCATCGTTTTCAAGACCAGTCATTGTGTCAGGTGACAAAACAACCTCAAGATCAACGCTCCCTTTTCCATCTCTCCCAGGAAAAGCTGATATCTTCCCATCAAATTTATTGGCCCTACCACTCCTCACAGCCAAAGGTCGGCCCCACCCAAAATCGTTATCATACATAGGGAATCTTGGAGAACTTCCCATGGTGATTGATGCACCATCAAGATTCCCCAACGGAAATAACCGCGGCTCCTTTTCCCAATTTGCTATACCTTTCCGCACCGTACCATCACCATGGGCGACGACGTTTTTGTGCAGCAAATCAGCTCCAAAGCTCAGATCCTTAGATAAAAGCTTTCCAGCCAAAGCAACGGTTGGGATGCTCTGAATCGCGTTGCCAAAGTAATACGGGTCCAACCGCGGCTCCAGCCGGTGGCGGCAATTCACAGCCATACGAAACGTCGTCATTTTGGAGGGCGATAATTTCCTCGCACGTGTCACGGATCTCCACAGCTGCGCGCAAAGGGACTGAAACGATGAAATCTCTGCCGTTTCGTTGTTCTTTAAGAAAAGTGGATCTACTTTGCCGTTACTCAAACCGTTATTCCCGTTACTTTCTCCGTTAACGATTTTCCAACTGTCGTTACTTTGCTTTCCGAAAATCTCTGCCGAATTGGACCTAAAATTACTGTTGTTAGCTCTCAACTTGAGCTTGAGAATTGCATCTCTGCTAAAATGGAAAATTCTCTCCCGCAATGGCTCGTCGCCAGAAAATGTCACCTTAGGTCCACCGGGGGGGAATTTAAGCACCGCCGGTGAGTTAAGCATGGTGTTGCGGGAAAAGTCTGGAGATTTAGAGATTTTTTTAGATCCTTTGCAGATTTCAGCGAAGGTATTGAAGAAGTTCCAGAATGAAGTGCCATCAGTGACAGCATGATTTACAGTGCACCCAATGAATATGCCGTCTTTCAGTTCAGTGACCTGAACTGCCACCAGAGGTTTAGAATGACCCGAATAACTAAGGGTCTTGTCCATTGCGAAGAACCCTTTGAAGCATTCAGGGACGTGGGTTGGAGAAAGAATGGTGTGGATGGAGAGGTGTCTTGCTTTGGCTTGGATGAAATCAACGCCTGCATCGTTGCATACAATATGGACATGGCCAGTAGGATCAGTTTGGAGGCGGCCAGCAAGAGCAGGGAAGTGAGAAAGAGAGACGGAGAGGGAGTGTTTGAGGAATGTGATGAGGTCATTAATGGAGTATGGTGGAAAGGTGAGGAGGACACCCTTCTGGATGTATTGACAAGAGAGCATGGGGAGGTCTGAGACTGAGAGCTTTAGGGCTTTGATGGTTGAGGATTTTTGGTCTGGGTAGATAGTACATCTTGAGACGATACTGGTATTGGAAGAAGAAGGCATTTTCTTCCTTTTTCCTTTTAAGGTTAATGATAGTGGACTGGACAGCTGAGTAGTGTGCGTGAGAGTATGAATGTGAGGAGATGTGGAGGGGATTTATATAGGGAGAGTGGAGGAAGGATTCATGAACTTGAGGGTAGTTTCGTGGTGGTTGTTAATACGCTTGCTTCACAGCATATCCATTTGTTTATGGCCTTTTTATCAACAGGAGGTGTATGGGTGGGTGAGGAGAAAGAGAGGAGACATGGTGGGGCATGTGTTGGATTAGTACAAGAAGGCATGCTATTTAAGAGGTTCAAAATTACTACCGAATTTGAAGTCAACTATATACATAACATCAATAAAAAAAACTCACTATAATCGCATGTAGTGGTTTGGCATTATGTTGATATTTAATTAAAAACATCATTGTTGTAAGAATTTTTAAATCTCAACAACAAAGCTATATAATTAAATCAAGTAAAATAACTAAGACAAATGACCTATTTTTAATCTGATTATAGAATTAAATTTGTTATTCTTGATATGGATATATTGACTTCGCGATAGAAATAAAAATGAGATTTAATGTCAAGTGATGAAGTTAGTGAAAATTTCAAACAAGAATGGGCTTTCCAGGCTGTGTTTTGGACTATAATAATTGAGCTTGAATGTAAACTTTACTCTTCGGGCTCAATGTTTCCTTCAAAATAAGTTTTTATTTTACAACATGAAACATTCTAATGTTTTAGTTAGAAATTGTAGAACAAGAAAATAATGTATATGAAGAGAAAATAGAATGAAGTTGTAGGGATTGTATTTAATTAAATGTTATGTGTTTCCGTATGTGAAGCTTGTTGAATTATTAAATGGTTTCTAAAACTATTGAATGATTGTTTGTGGTTACTGAAATTATTGAATAGTTATTTATGGTTCCTTGAAATGTTGAATGGTTATTTATGTTCCCTGGAATTATTGAATAATTATTTATGGTTCTTGGAATTATTGAATGGTTTATACTCATGTATGAAATTGTATGGCCCAACCTTTTTATATGGTGACTAAGATATTTATAGACCTCGATCACATCAACTTATATCGAGAAACATGAAAGGTAATGTTATAGTTATAGGTACCTTTATGGGTGGAGAATGGAGTCTATCATTGATAGAGAGGTTGATGTTTGGTTGTGATGCTTGCTATGCGTAGTGGAGAGGTTGGTTTTTGATTGTGGTGCTTGATAGACCAAGGTTAGTCAGAATTAGGCAAAGGGGATTCTACTCGTTTAGACTTGGCACATATGGCCAGTAATTGTTTTGTTTTAATATTAGTTTTTTCATGCACCATCACTTAGGAATCAACAAAGCTAATTTTTTCGAGAATCAGATCCTTTTATATAGTCATCTGCTTATTCCTTGACTTTCATTATTTTTAGTCATATGTCAAGATTTATGGGATTTAGATCTGCTTTAGATCAATTAGTATAGATTATTAATTATTAATTTTCCTACTCTAATAATGAATGCTACTAAAAAATCTTTGGCTAGGAGTCTAAGCAATTCATGTTATATATAAAGTCAGAAATTGGATGTTGTAAATGTAAAAAATGATTGGTTTTAATTAATGAAGGATTATTTGCATTAATGAAGATTGATTATTTTAGATTGTTAGTTTATCCAAATTGGATAAAGAATGAGTCAAGTTATCTTATAGGATATAACGTGGTTATTTTTGTAATTAAATAGTTTGTTTGGATAAATTATATAAAAAGTTCAAATAAGTTTTATCAAAATAAGATAAAAACAAGTTATTCAAATATAACTATTAAAGAAGTGTTTTTGAGAAATACGTTAGCAGTTTGTTAAAAATGTAATAAACTAAAAAACTTGAAGATAATGTTTATTAAAGGTTCTTATTGTTATCACATGGATGTGTATAAGAGGAAGGACGTTCAGGAGCATTTAGGGAGAGCATCACTTGTAGTAGAGCAAGAGTACCCAATCAGCTAAGGAGTTATACAGAGTTTAGCAACATATACTCTTGATGCACATGTGGAGTGTGAAAAAATTCTCAAAGAGAATTGTTCACTGAAGAGTTGCTGAGTCTGCAGACTCCTAAAGGGAGTTCCTATATTAATTGCTAACAAATAGATGTTCCAGTTAGGATGGCAATAATTTGAATATCATCAGAGGTTCTAGCAAGCTACTATAATAAAAGACAAAATAGAACATTTGTCTTGACAAGGTAATATAGAAACAAAGGATTTTAGGTGAAAATACTCCTATTGTAATCTTCTAAACTAGTGAAGGCTATTTATCCTAGGTTTGGCTACCTTAGAAGGTTTTTTTATCTTTTAAAAAGTTTGGAATCAAATAACTTGTTCATTTAAGTTTTTTTCACTTATTTTTATTTAGCTACTGATAAGTTTTTGCAAAGTGTTAGCAAATTGCTTCTTAATATATAAGGAACAAAAATTAAACTATAAAGTGGTATCAGAGCAAGTTCACTAATTCTAGAGTGAGATCTATTTTCCCTGAAGAACATGTCAATTCTAATTTTACCACTGCTATTAAATGGTGAGAACTATGCCTATTGGAAGATGAGGATGAAAGTTTTCCTCAAATTACTAGAAGAGAAAGTCTAGCACTCAAATAAGCATGAATGGACCAAGCCTGAAACTCTTTTAAGCTACTAGACCAGAGATGAATCCACTGATTGTAATTGAAATAATAAAGGCCTGAATGTTATATTTATAGTAGTGTCTCATGATGGATTTAAAAGAATCTCCATGTGTGAAATAACTAAAGAAGCTTGGGATATTCTTGAAGTTACACACGAGGGAACCAAAATGGTGAAAAATTCCTAATTACAAATACTAACCTTAAGATTTGAGGAGATAAGAATTCTAGAAGATGAATCTTTTAATGAGTTTTGTGCAAAACTTAATGATATTATAAATTTCAGGTTCAATTTAGAAGAAAAAGTAGAGGACTCACGAATTGTGATGAATATTTAAAGATCCCAACCTGAAAGATTTCAACCAAAGGTAATAACCATATAAGAAAACAAGGGTCTGGACACTATACATGTTGAAGAATTGGTAGGTTCCTTACAAACTTATGAATCTAAATTGCCTTATCAAAAGAAAGGTAAGTCCATTGCACTTAAATATGTTATGATAGAACATGATAATTCTTCTGATGATGATCTTAATAGTGAACATATTGCTCATGTAGCTAGGAAATTTTAAAAAGGCAAAGATTGTTCCAAAAGAAATGAGTCAGAAAATTATAGTAAAGATAAAATTGAATCTATGAAAAGAGTTAAGTGTTTTGAATGCTCACTATATGGTCACTTAAGAAATGAATGTTCTAGTTTCAAAAGAAATAAAAAGAAAAGCCCATAATGTTACCTTAAGTGATGAATCTAATTCTAGAAATTCTATTTCATCACCTAATAATGAATTTGCTTTTGTTTTTTATTTTGGTTTTGTTGATGGATGTACTGGCATGTATTAAACTATCAATATATTAAGTGATTCTAACAAATACTAAATTGTTAACAGATTTAGTAGTTCTGACATAAATCAAATTGTTAGTTACTTTAGTGATTCATATATTAGATGAATTAAGCTTTCAGAAAGCATATAGTGACATATGTGAAGAAGTCATGAAAATCAAGAAATTAAACTAGAAGTTGTTCAACAAACTGACAATTATAGAGAATGAGAAGAACAATCTGGATAAGGCTCTAAAGTTTTTAGAAGTAGATATCTAGATCTCTCATTAAGCTCAACATACTTGAGAACAAGCTGACAATGTACAAATAGACAAAGGTACAATCAGTAACACAAAAACTTGAGGACTATTGAAAGCTCGAAGGATCAACACTAATCATAAAGGTTTAGGATACACGACGCATGTAAATTCGATCAACAATATATATTAGTAGTCTCCACTTCCAAAGTAATTACCTTTATAAAAGGTAAAATAAAAGAGATTGTCATGCCTAGAGACGAGTTAAACAAAATCTAAACAAGTAAGTTAAAAGGTAAGTTTATTCTTACTTATCAACAATGTAGAATTATAGGATATGTAAAAATGAACTGTTCTATGAGATATATTTCCTAATAAGAGTCAAGATTTAGAGTATAAAATTGACTTAGTATTAAATCAATTATGTATTATAGAAAGGAAACTTAGTAAGTTAGCAGGTTGTAAGAAATATCAAGAGTTTAAAAATGCTAACAAAACAAAAATGAAAAATTAGTGGGCAGTTAAGAAAAAAAATAATATGTCTAGTAGCACATACAACACTAAAAACAATGAATAATAATTTGTGGTACTTAGATAGTGGTTATTTTAGACATATCTTAGGAGATAAAAGTTAATTTAAAAAATTTAAATCCTTGAGTGGAGGATCAGTGACATTTGGAGATAGAAGCACAACTACTATAAAAGGTAAGATAAATATTGATATTCCTAATTTACCAACTTTTCATAATATTTTGATTGTAAATAGTTTTAAATTTAATCTACTAAACATTAGTCAATTTTATTATAAGAATCATAGTGTAATTTTCTAAAGATGAATGCAACATCTAAAGTTTCAACCTTAACCATTTTGGGTTGTCATAAGGTAACACTGGATGATAATAATCTTTGGCATTAACACCTTGGTCATATCAACTTTAGAGCTTGTTAGAGATCTTTAAAAGGAAAGCAGTATATGGTCTCTCAAATTTATAAACAGTTAGGAAAATGGTGTGTGGAGCATGTGAGGAAGGAAAACAAACTAAGTTCAACATAAAAAAACTACTGACATTTTAACCTCAAGACCTTTTGAATTGTTACATATAGACCTAATGGGTCCATTTCAAACTGAGAGTCTAAATGGAAATAAGTATATCTTGGTCATTAAGGATGTATACTTGGACTATTATATTAAAAGAAAATTCTAAATCATTTGATCTTGCAAAAAAACTGTTCAAAATATTGCAAATAGAAAAGAATCTTTTCATCTTTAAAATTCATAGTGACCACGACAAAGATTTTGAAAATACTAACCTTTTTTTTTATGATGAACAAGGTATACATCAAGACTTCTCCGCTATTATCACTCCCTAATAAAATGGTATAGTTGAGAGGAAAAATAAAGTTATACAAGAAATGACTTAAACTATGCTAAATAGTAAAAAAGTCGCATTGTATATCTAGAGGGAAACTATCAACATTGTTGTACACATTTCAAACTGTATTGTGTTTAGACCTAAAATAAAATTCTCTCCTTATAAGTTATGGAACAACAATAATTCCACAATCAAATACTTCAGCTATATTTTGAGAGATTAAGAAAACTTATATAAGTTTGATAGCAATAGTGATAAATGAGTCTTTCTTAAATACTCATCACACAACAAGCCTACAAAGTCTACAACCTACAAACTCAAACTATCATAGAATCAATCAAGAAATATCTCGATAACAACATTGAGATAACTAAATAAATCTCATCAGAATAGGATGAAAAAGACTAGAAGAAGAGTTCTACATATGTTTCTAAACAGTTATAAGAGAAAAAACCTTCATTAAGGATAAAACACAATCATCCTAAGGAGAATATTATTGAAAAATTGGATGAAGGTATGTGGTTAAGAAAAAAAGGTTATAAATCATGTCTCATATATATGTTATTTATCACATATTAAACTTATGAAGGTTGAAGATGCCATACAAGATGAAAGTTGGATCAATGCCATGCATGAGAAACTAAGTCAGTTTACAAGAAATGATTTATGAGAACTAGTTTCACATCTTGATAGTCACAAAATAATTAGAATCAAGTGGATATTCAAGAACAAATCACATGAGCATGTAACAATTATAAGAAACAAAGTAAGACTAGTGGCACAAGGATACACTCAAAGTGAAGGGATCGATTTTTATGAAATATTTGCACCAGTAGCTCATTTAGAATCTATTCATATATTGTTTTCAATTTCCTATCACTTGAATTTTCAAACTATATCAGATGGATATAAGAAGAGGTTTATATAGAACAATTCAAAGATTTCACTAATCATTTACCTCTTAATCATATGTACAAGTTGAAGAAAGCCCTTTATGGTCTAAAACAAACACAATGAGCATGGTATGGACAATTAATAAAATATATGTTAGATAACAATTTCAAAAGAAAACAAGTTGACATGACTTTTTCGTAAAAAAAAACTGGTAGACATTTACTCATTGCTTAGATTTATATTGATAACACTGTGTTTAAAGATACTTGTGATTCACTTTCTTATGAGTTTGCTAAAGAAATGAAATCTGAATTTGAAATGAGTATGATCGGTGAGTTAAACTTCTTTTTTGACATACAAATTAAGTAGAGTGAAAATATAATTTTTATTTCTTAATTTAAATATGCTAGAGATATGGTGAAAAAGTTTAGCATGGAAAGAAATAGTCATACTTGTACACTCTGTCAAAATACACTTAGATCTTATATGTAAATGTGTTGATTCTACACTTTATAGAAGCCTAATAAAGAGTCTACTTTACATTATTGCTAGTAGATCTGGCATTGCTTTTAGTGTGGGTGTTTATGCTAGATCCCAATCTAGTCCTATAGAATCTCATCTTATAGCAATGAAAAGAATCATAAAATGCCTTAATGTTATAATTGAACATGGTTTATCATATTCAAAAGATTCAAACTTAAGCTTAGTTGGCTATTCAAATGCCGATGATAGAAAAAAGCATTACTAAAGGGTGTTTTTATGTTGGTGGCAACTTGGCAAGATGGATGAGTAAGAAAGAAAATCCAATCTCATTGTCCATTACAAAATCTGATTATATTGCAGCAAGTTGTTACACACAACTTCTTTGGATGAAGAAGATGTTAGAGGATTATGATTTTTCTCAAAATACTATGACCATTTATTATGATAATTCCAGTGCACTTGGTATCTTCAAAAAACATATACAACATTCATGAACTAAGCATATAGATATAAGACATCACTTTATTATAGACTTGGTTGAATCAAAGATTGTGTCATAAGAACATGGAAACATCGAACATTAATTGCTGACTTATTCACGCAACCTTTAGATGGTCTAAGATTTATATATGTTTTTCACATGTGACATGTTAAAACAGAACCATGAAAGCAAACCTTGTAAGTATACCTAATCTATACCTTTAAATCTCACAAATTTCTTTTTGTTGGGATAAATGCAAATCTTATTTGGTATAGTCTTCACTTTTAAACACTATTTTTTTGAATGATCAAATGATCAAATTATTAAGCACTATGAGAAATTCTTGTTGTTTTACTATCTATTAGCAAAAGTAAAATTAAATTAAATGTAGGTATGCTAATAATTAAGGGGAAGTAATATGTCTTGAATTGACTAAATTTAGTTGAACCTAGTACACAAATTGTTAAGATGCTCCTCTTGACATATCCTTAAGAAAAATTCAAGTGTTCACATCATTGTGGAAATGGATGAACACTTCAGTATGCATCCATTTTACTCTCTAATTTCTTGAAGAAAAAGCCAATTGCTCAATGTGGAAATAGATGAGCAATTACTTAATGGAAATCATAGAGTTAATCAAATATTATATTAGGAGTGAAAATCTTTTATATCAAGGCCCTGATATATAGTTTAACTTTTAAGGTATGCTCACACCTTGCTAGCATATATTTTATCGAAGAGAAAAAGATAATGATTTTTTTTTTAATCAGAACTGTTGTCTTTCTCACTAACACACTCACATCTTGATTTTTTCAACTAAAAAAACATGCGTTCATGAATGAAAATTGACTGATAAGGTAAATATCCCCTTCTAAAATGTCAATTATAAGTATTTCTAGACTAGAAAATTGAGTTACTTTATGTAGGTTTATATCTTTGCCTAAGTGTACAATTAGATACACTTGTGAGAAAAACATGTGAAAATGACGAAAAGAGAAATGGTTAGTCTAAGAAGTCAATCTTTTTTCATAACACTGATGTGTCATCTTAAAAAAGACTATAAGTGCATATCATGAAGCTTGATGTGAGCATGAACAAGAGAAAAACATTTTTTTCAGAGCTAAATTAATGGTTTTGTTTATCAAAACACACAATAATCATTATCTCCCTCTTTGTTTCTTTTTAAGGCACTCATCTCATATTTTTTCAAGAAAACCTCTTCATTTTTACTTGAAATCTTATGATAAATACAAAAGAAATTTATAATACAAAACATATGTTTATCCTCTTCATCTTGCATTTAACCTTTCTAAAAATATGGTAAGGATATCCTATCTTGATCTGAAATTTATTAAGAAGTTTATTAAAAAGAATGAGTGTTTATTATCATCTATGCGTTATATTTACATAACATATTCCTTTTCATTTATTGTTTTTGAAAATAACTAATGTATTTTCTTCTTAAAAAGACGTTATAAAGTAAAAGCTAAAAAAACATGGAGCCTCTATTTCAAGATCTTCTAATAAGAACAAGAGACCTCATCCCCTAAAAAGACTCTAATCCAGCCCTTTTAGATTCAAGGGACAAAAGAAAAAGGCAAAGCGATGGCTAGTTCCTCTAAATCTGAAGCATAGTTTGGAAACATTGACCGCTTCACTTTCCCTGGTGTAAAGATGGCTTACCAAAACAACTTTTTCAAGAAAAACATACTAGGTAAAAGAGATGTTTTGTTAACTGATCTTCTCGACCCTACATCTATGTTTATAGAAGACATATTTATGAAGAAAAAAAACAATGGGGTAAATTGATTGAAGGAGCATCTGCTCTATATGTTGAAGAAGTTAGGAAGTTTTATGTTAATTGTGAGCCTTTCAATTTTAATGACCACTCCATTACTTTCACTATTAGTTTTCTCTTGCTATCATTAAAAAGTTATATGAGTTACTTAAAATCATAAATCCTGGCTTTTCTTATAAGCCCCTTCAAAGACTCATATGAGAGATCTATTTGTTGGCCCTAAAGGACTAAAATGGTCAAATAAAGCACATAGACTGCTTATGAACATTATGCTACCTCCTTACTGACTGTTAGCAAAAATTATGCTAATAAACCTCTGGTTTATTGGAAGATATACTGAACTTACAATTGAGAAAGCTTAATTTATGAATGTTATTGCTATTAATGTT
>Ga0325402_1000197_pt1 | contig 34898 bp, 33 predicted proteins | sample PopdelMetagenome_22_FD_207212 | JGI IMG/M metagenome (GOLD analysis project Ga0325402, IMG submission 207212) | Populus deltoides microbial communities from Bellville, Georgia, United States - Xylem-PdKOR-R3 | ecosystem: Host-associated > Plants > Phyllosphere > Stem > Wood/Secondary xylem... | reverse complement strand
AAAAAATGCATTCAACTCTTGATATAACATTTTCAAAGAAGAGATAAAAAACACCAAGACATTAAAAAAAGCAAAAGTGTAAACAATCAAGTACACATGCATCCAAGTCCAAAACAGTCTCTGCTTTTTTCTCTTCCTATCAACCATTACCAAATGTCTTCAAGATAAAGAAACCAGAACAGGCCAAATCCAAATGTCTGTAAGAACACACAAGAGAGAGCAAACACCAAAGTGAAGCATGAAATCTATAACAACAAGACACCATGATTCCATCACCACTTTGTTGTTCTTCACAATCCTTTCTTTCTTCACCTCTAAATTTGCCTCATCTTTAGACACCTTAACAGCAACACAATCGCTTGTTAATGGCCAAACCCTCATCTCCACAAGCCAGGATTTTGAGCTTGGATTCTTCACTCCAGGCAATTCAAGAAACTGGTATGTGGGGATATGGTACAAGAACATACCAAGAACTTATGTTTGGGTTGCTAACAGAGATAACCCCCTCACAAACTCCTCTGGGACCTTCAAAATCTTAAATCAAAGCATTGTTCTTTTTGATCGGGCAGAGAATCTCATATGGTCATCCAATCAAACCAATGCAAGAAACCCAGTTATGCAGTTGTTAGATTCAGGAAATCTAGTACTAAGAGATCAAGAAAGTGACAGTGGTCAGTTTTTATGGCAAAGCTTTGACTATCCAACTGATACTTTATTACCTGATATGAAGTTCGGTTGGGATCTAAACACAGGTGTAAACAGGTTCTTGCGTTCCTGGAAAAGCAGTGATGATCCTGGTACAGGTGATTTTTCTTTCAAGCTAGAGTATCATGGATTCCCTGAAGCTTTTTTATTGAAAGATCAAGAAATAAAGTATAGAAGTGGACCATGGAATGGACAAAGATTTAGTGGTGTGCCAGAAATGGAGCCTGTTGATTACATGAGCTTCAATTTTATTACCAATCAAGATGAGGTATACTATTCCTTCCACATATCGAACAAGAGTTTATATTCAAGATTGAGTGTCACTTCATCTGGGATTCTTCAAAGATTTGCCTGGGTTCCAGAGACACAACAATGGAGTCAGTTTTGGTACGCACCAAAAGATCAATGTGACTATTACAGAGAGTGTGGTCCATATGGTATATGTGACTCAAATGCTTCACCAGTTTGCAAGTGTATGAAGGGTTTTCAGCCCAAGAATATTCAAGCGTGGAATTTGAGAGATGGGTCAAGTGGGTGTGTCAGGAGGACAGATTTGAATTGCTTGAAAGATAAATTTTTGCACATGAGGAACATGAAATTGCCAGAGAGCGAAACCACATATGTAGACAGGAATACGAGTCTCAAGGATTGTGAATTGATGTGCTCAAGAAATTGTTCTTGTACTGCTTATGCTAACTCAAATATCAGCAATGGAGGCTCTGGCTGTGTGTTTTGGACTGGTGAACTCTTTGACATGAGACAATATCCAAAAGGTGGACAAGATCTCTATGTAAGATTGGCAGCTTCCGACATAGGTATGTTCATATAACTCTCTCTTTAGTTTCTACTACTTCCTTTTGTTTTACTATTATTATTCTTCTTAAAATCCTCTAATTTCTCATAAATTGCTGAGCTAGGATGTCAAATGTATATTATTTGACTAGGAATTGTTTCACATAATCAAGTTAAACCACATATGTGACATTAACATGAATTAGATTCATGGGATTTTTTTTTTAAATTTCCACTAGTTTAATAAACTAGAGAAAATATATGAATTTAGATTATCAAAGCTGGTGTACGAAAGAAATGGTGTTAGGTCAGCAACATTAAATCTGTCATGTTAGGTAATAAATGGTGGGGATGCAAGGAAACTACCATTGCATTAGTGGGTCTATGAGTTTGCACTTACCTTGTAATCCAAGTTTGGTATTGTTGCCTGTTTTTGTAGACCAAAAGGCCAAAGACATCTTGTTCAACTCCCAAGTGAACATTGACAAGAAAAAACCAAATTGTATTGTGCCAAGATTTGCGTGGAACACATTTTTTTTGTTTTAATTGCAATTAATAATCACATCGACATGGGTATGTACGAGTCCTTTTTTTTTTACTAGCCGTCCATTATTTGGTATTTTGGATCCTACCGTTAAGTGGGATCCACTTGTTTGAATAGGTCGATATCATTACTTGCCAGTTTTGATGGACCCTGGCAAAAGGAGAGGAAAAAATAAAAAAAGACCTAGGCGGAATTTATTTTTCAGGAAATCAATTTTTAAATTTTTTTGTGTTTATTTGTTATTAAAAAAAATAGTCAACAGAAAATACTTTCTGGTCAACGAAAAATACTTTTCAGTCAATGGAAACAATTTTCGGTCAACAAAAAACACTTTCCAGTTAAAGAAAAATTTAGTTTGGTTTCTGTATTTGTTTTCCGGAAAACTACTTTCCAAACTTTCTTGTGTTTGTTTGCCATTAAAAAAGTTGGTCAACGGAAAACACTTTCTAGTCAAAGGAAAATTTAGCTTGGTTTTCAGAAAAGTGTTTTCCTGAAAAATTTAGGCGGAAAACACTTTCTGGAAGTTGTGAAAAATTTAGAAATGTTATTATTTGCTGATTATATCAAATTTGATCCTCAAACTTTTGATTGTTATATATAATTTGTTTTGAATATTTATTTTTCAATTCCATCTCTTAAAATTTAATTTTTATATTAATTTTGGTCTTTATTTTTATAATTGCTATTTGCTTTTTCTTATCATTTTTTTATTGAAATTTTTTATCTATCAAATTTGGTCCTCATTCTTTTGATTGTTACTTATTTTATTTGAAATAATTTATGAAATATTAATTATTATTATTTTAATTTCTTCACCTTTTATTTTTTTTTAATTTTTTAGATTTGATCTCTATTATTTTGATTATTATTTATTTTATTTGACATAATTTATGAAATTATATTTTTTTTCAATTTCATTCTCATTCAACTTTTTAATTTGTAAGATTTGTTCCTTATTATTTTAATAAACTTGAGAAAAATAAAACATTAATCAGTTATTTTCCAGCTTATTTTCCATGACATAACCAAACACTGGAAAGTGTTTTCCAACTTATTTTCCATTACACTACCAAACATCGGAAAATACTTTCCTGGAATTCACTTTCCGAAAGAAAACTACTTTCCAGCAAACAAACGGGGCTTAGAATCCTAGAAAAAGAATTAAGGATGTTTAATTTTTGATATTAATATATCTAAATTATAAAAAATACCTAAGTTTTAGTCCATGGAAGCTGGCTCGACACTGTTGAAACCGAAACCAGAAAGTTTGCTAACAAAGTGTCTATAGTGGCTAGCCACCATCTGTTATTAGAGCATGGTTAGGATATGGGTGTAGCATAAATTGGACGACGATGGAGTTGGCTGTGATAGTTAAGTTTTTGTATAATTGTAATGGTGAGAATATATAGCTGTCCCTTTTATGAAAGCTTATGTAATAATAGTTGCTTAAATAAGTGTGTTACCCCCACCTAAAAAAGGCAAGTCTGTGATATGAAAACGAAATAATTTTTTAAAGCATATTTATAAGATGCAACCTACTCGTGAATTGATATGTTAAGTTTTGATTGTTTTTTATAAAAAAAACAATAATATTTGAAATGATGTTATTTCAGTAAAAAAAACATGTTTTTCTACTAAGATAACGTCTGAAGTGTGATAATGATTATTTTTTAAAGTATTTTTTACTTGAAAATATATTAAAATGATATTTTTTAAAAATTATTTTTTACATCAATATATTAAAATGATTTATATATATTAAAAAAATTTTTTTTTAAAAAACACGGTTTAACTGCTTAGCTAAAACAAGATATCTCTTGCTCATTCAAACGTTGAGTTTGGAGTTTGGTATTATCGAGTTGATGTGACAAGCTGAGCTATTCTTAGGACATATTATGGTCAAGGGGGCCCCATTTGATCGGTTTAATAAATCCCAACGCTCAAAGCCGGGCATTATTGACTTGGGAGGTTCATACTGAGCCAGGCTTGATAGTCCTTTGCATTGCCTTGCTTTTCAAACTTGAGATTAATGTTAATTACTTTAGGTGGGGATAATTATTGATTTCGACCCCACAAGCTGTTTTTCCTTTCCATAACGTCAGCCTTGTAACCTTTGTAGATGCTTAGAGCTGACAGCTACATATGAATTGAAGGGAAGAATATAATATCTCAGTTGTTTAGGCAATTTGTGTTCCTGGATTTAGTTGAGTTAGGTTGATGTCCAGCAACATTTCAGGCTTACCTGGCTAGTATAATTTGGAAAATGTTGTTGTCCAAACGTATATTCTGTTCAATTGTGATCCCATCTTGCTCATTTGCTAGGAAATTGCATGCTCATAGTCAAAACAGTGAATTGTTTAGGATCTCAGAGTAACCCCATGTAAATTTGGCCCTTGCATTGCTGTGTTGTGAGGAACTTCTTTGATATATGGCCTTAAATGACCTTAAAGTGAACTGTATATGGCTAGCAGAAATCACGGCTACAATGAAGCTTTTTCCCACTGTGGAAGAAAGCAACAGCAGAAAAGCAAGTAGGTGACCCACGAAGGAGTCTTGTTACCACTCTCTCATGCCCCTGAATTGTAAAAAATTACTACTTGTTAGTCAGTGTCAGGTCAAGTGTTCACATTTCTAACATGGTCTTAACTACGTTGGCGAGAATTTAAGGGTGTGATGGATTTAGAGAATGTTAAAGTGAGTATCATACGCCTCAGAGGATCTTCAAGTCAAGGCCACGAGCACCCTTGACATTATTTTGTGGAACTTGTCTAGGTTAAAACATAAACTTGGACTTACTAATTTGTTGTTTTCAGGTGATGGAGGCAGTGCTGGCACTATCATTATTGGCATTGCTGTTGGCATTGGCATTTTGATATTAGCACTGAGTGGCTTTTCGATATGGAAGAGGAAGAGATTGCTGAGTGTATGTAATGGAAATACACCACAGAAAGGTGACATGAAATTAATTTCAGTAAGGAAAAGCTTTGCATATCTACATAACTGTAATAAATTTATCCCTCTTGCATTTGTCTTCCTATGTCCAAAACCAGGTCCTCAAGATAGAAGCCAAGATTTCTTGCTAAATGGGGTGGTTACAAGTAAGAAAGACTACACAGGTGAAAGAAGCACAGATGAATTAGAACTGCCACTGTTTGATTTTAGCACAATAGCAACTGCTACCAACAATTTCGCTGATGAAAATAAACTAGGAGAAGGTGGTTTTGGTCGTGTTCACAAGGTAAATTCTTCGTAATGATACCATAACGCAGGAAAAAAAAAAAGAAACAAATTTCAGTAGCTTTAATGCAGACCAATCATGTGATCCTGACAGAAAGTATGTGTGACAATGCCAGGGTAGGCTAGTAGAAGGCCAAGAAGTAGCGGTGAAGAGGCTATCGAAGAATTCTGTTCAGGGAACAGAAGAATTCAAGAATGAGGTAAGGTTAATTGCAAGGGTTCAACACAGAAATCTTGTTCGATTGCTTGGCTGCTGCGTTGAGAAGGACGAGAAGATACTTATTTATGAGTTCATGGAAAACAGAAGCCTCGATTTTGTTCTTTTCAGTTAGTCCCTTCTAGCCTTTGGTGTTTCTGTGCATCTCATAGATAGGATTTGAATTCAAGCAACTTAATTTGGTAAGCATATTGTTACAGACAAGGCAAAAAGCTCTTTACTCAACTGGCAAAGGCGCTACAACATAATTTGTGGGATTGCTAGAGGACTTTTGTACCTGCATCAAGATTCCAGATTTAGAATTATCCACAGGGATCTCAAAGCAAGCAACATTCTACTTGATCATGAATGGACTCCAAAAATATCAGACTTTGGCATGGCTAGAATATTTGGTGGAGATCAAATACAAGCAAACACCGTGAGAGTAGTGGGAACATAGTAAGTACCTAAATACGTTTCTTTAACTCATTTCAAGGCCGCAAACCTCGCTTTCCTCTTTTTAGCTGACTGCTGTATTGGTTAATGTAGTGGTTATATGTCTCCTGAATATGCAATGGATGGACTATTCTCAGCAAAATCTGACGTTTTCAGTTTCGGTGTTTTGGTTTTGGAGATAGTATGTGGGGAAAAGAACAGGGGGTTTTATCATTCATTCAGTGAACTTAACCTTCTTGGACATGTAAGTATCATAAGGCTGCAATTTATATGGTATTCAGTTTTCTTTGAAAATGAGTAATTATTTATCAACGAAAAACTGAACTGGCAACATTGCAGGTGTGGAGGCAGTGGAAAGATGGGAAGGGATTGGAAGTGTTAGACACATCAGTTGGCAATTCATATAGCCCTTGTGAAGTTTTGAGATGCATACAAGTAGGCCTCTTATGTGTCCAAGAGAAAGCAGAAGATAGACCAACAATGTCTTCTGCAGTGTTGATGTTGAGCAGTGAAACCGCAACAATGCCCCAGCCTAGAACCCCTGGATATTGCCTTGGAAGGAGTCCTTTCGAAACTGATTCATCTTCAAGCAAACAAGATGAATCATTCTCTGTAAACCATGTTACAGTTACAGTGCTAGATGCTAGGTAAAAGAAATTGCAGACCTCTTCTAGCATATATGTATAATCATAGATTTTGGTATACCTCACTAGCTGTTGTGATTTACAGTTTTTGTGTATCAATGCATCTTCTTTCGATAACTAGTTTGGGATATCCATTTTTAATTTATAGTTCACACAAGCTATAAGCTACCTTTGAAAGATTTTTTTGTCACAAGTGTATATATAAATTGAAACACAGACATGAAGTTATGAAATGCTATAATTTTCCTGCCATGACATGTAAATCAATAATACAATATGCTTCATAAGTGCTGTGATTCACAGTTTTTTGATTATTAACCATAGGCCCAAGATGCTAAATTACAATAAAACACTCTCCAATTTAACACAAACTATCGAATAATAAAAAAGAATCAACAACTTGTTACAAAATATTAGATTGGCTGAATGATCAAGAAAGAATCAAAAGCTCCTAATCTTGGCAGGACAAAAGAAGAAATTAAGGGCAACAATTATACCTTTTCATTTACATAAGCGGTGTTATCTTCAGTGCTTAATTTCTCAGCTTCTTCTTCAAAATTACATGGCTTTGCCCGCACTTCATCATTATCCGGCATACTTTCATCCCACCATTGATTTATCTCCTTCATGCTATCCTCTTCTTCAGCCACTGTTATTCGCCATAAATTCCAAAACCCAACAGTTATAATCATCTTAAAGAACCACAAAATTATCTCTGGAAATATCACATCAGAATGGAAGGACTCAATGGGTGTTTTGGCGCCAATTTGATAACAGTAGGTAATTCAGTTAGGTAAGGTGGGCGTACGAGGGAGGTTTGAGAATTAATGGGCTTTCATGGTCTTACATGATATGCAACGGAAAAGTTAAGTGAAAAGTGATTCCTTCTCTTTTGTTAATGGGCTTTCTTAGGCACTTCAAAATTTCTCAAAAAACTAATATCACAAATAAAAGAAAAATTATATGATTTTCAAGTTATAATTACAACTAAATATGTGACTCTTGATCCGTCATAAGTTAGATAAAAAAAAAATAATGTTCCATCAACACAATAACGTTTTAAAAATGAAAAAAAAACAAAAAAAACTAACGTAAGATGAAAAAACAAATAAAGTAAAAAAATAATATCAAACTCTTGCTAATCTATTATACTTATTACACAATTGATTTGATCAAAAAATAAAAAATTTAAAAAATCTTGAAATTTAATTTTTAACTAATTAAATGTTGAAGAATAAAATTAAAAAATAATAATTAAAATTACAAAAAAATAAAAAAAATTATAAACCAAAAAACAATAAATAACCCATTTAGATTTTGTTAATAATTACAACTATAGTAGAGAGATAGATATAAGAATGAGAGAAAAAACACATACATGTTATCCATTAAAAATAATAAAAATATCTCTTCTCTTTAAAATTATATTTTTAATTATATTTTTTCTTCTCATATATATATGTATATTTATTTTGTAAGTATGAGTGATAATAGCCTTATCGCTATAATTTTTTTAAATAAGTTTTTTTTTAATGATCAAATTTCTAAGAAGAAACCAAAAGAAATAAAGCTTATATTGCAAACTGGATTCAATAACATGCTATGGAAAAAGTGGGAATACTTTGATGTGTTATAATTTTTTGTTTGGGATCAAAATCATATCACGGGCCTAGAGTCCTTTATCACCCATGTAAGTAAAGCCTTTAAGCTAGCAGTCCAAGCTGCTGGGTTTGGTAAGAGTTTCTGTTCCCCCGTCTTTTTGACATTCTCTGTCATTTCAAGAATGTCATGCCACAGGGTTGAAGCTAAACCTTCCATCAACAAGAAGCTGTTTCAAACTTGTGAGTATTTTCCTGTACTCTTGCCTATATCTTTGCAAGATTCTATGTTGTTTGTTGCTGCCTTTTCAACTTCCTCTAGAAGTTCTGAAAGAACTTTCGTTTTATTTTTTCATTGATAATGAACATGGTTCTCGGATGCTACAGATGTTCCTATTTTTCCATTATGATTTTTTTGACTTGATCATGCATGTAGTGGTGGTGAAGGAAAAATACCCTGAAAATGAATGAAGCCCAGAAAAGGTTCTTGCTGGTTTTGGCTTTTATTTTGATTGTTTCTAGCATTATTCTTCCTTTTGTCTTCCTCATTTGTATTTCTCTGTGTCTGTCCCTCATCATCATATATTAATTGCCATTTATCTTGGACTTTGTGAGTCATATGATGCCTAGATACAACCTGCATCTCACTCTTGGGTCATGATCAGAATTAGAAGTTGATGAAACCAGACAAGACAAAAGAAAGTATATAGTAGTAATAGTAGTTAAACGTTCTCCTTGGTGTCTGAATATTCCATGATAAAATTGGTTCGAGATTCCCAATTGTCCAATAGTTTTGCTTCCTTCCTTATTCATGGGAAGGGGTTAGAGAACCCATAATTGTCGGTGTTGAGTTGAACTTTGTATTTAGTAATCAGGTTTTGAAAGTAGCCAGGTTTAGCAGTCCTCTTAAATAACATCTAGAGTTCATTATTCTGTCTTGAATGAAAATTGATTGAGGGGGCAAGTATTTTATTGAGTTATCCACTACACTTGGCTTGCACCGACGACCTAAGAAATACAAATGCAAATGATGAACTTTCAGTTGTTGCCACTAGGATCATCCATGGAGGTCTTTCTTTTGCTATTCTTTTGCTTAGCTTTCACTACTTTTAACTTCAAGACCTCAACTGCCACTGACTTCTTAACTGTCAACCAGATTCTCAGAGACAATAGCAGTGAAGCTCTTGTTTCGACAAACGGCACATTTGCTTTTGGCTTCTTTAGTCCCTGGAATTCTACGAACCGTTATCTGGGAATATGGTTCAACAATGTTCCTGATCAAACAGTTGTTTGGGTGGCCAACAGGGACTCCCCTCTCACTGATTTATCTGGGGCAGTCACCATAGTAGCAAACGGAAGCATTGTCATTTCTCAGAACTCAATGAAGAACATTGTCTTGTCTTCCAATCCATCCACAACCTCAAACAATCCAATCTTACAGCTCCTGAGCACAGGAAATCTTGTTGTCAAAGAGATTGGCAGTGATGATATTTCAAACAACTATATCTGGCAGAGCTTTGATTATCCATGTGATACTTTGATACCAGGCATGAAGCTAGGATGGGACCTAACAACTGGCCAGAATTGGTTCTTGACTTCGTGGAAAAGTCTTCAAGATCCATCTGCAGGACTTTATACCTATAAATTGGATATCAAGGGGCTTCCACAGGTACATCTTTGCAGAGGATCAGATATAGTATATCGAAGCGGGCCATGGGATGGTGTCATGTGGGATGGTCTCAGGTTGGGAGGGGGTCTTCAAATGAAAGGTTTCCAGATATTCAAGTCTATATTCATCTATAACTCAAATTACATATACTTTAGCTTTGACAACAACGATAATAATATGATATCACGGTTCCTTGTTGACAGTTCTGGCGTGCTTAATTACTTCACATGGAACCAAAAATCCAATGAGTGGTTTCTAATGTTCTCTTTGCAGAAAGATCTTTGTGATGCATATTCAAGATGTGGTCCAAATGGTATTTGTAATGGAAACCAGGTGCCCATTTGCCATTGCCCAACTGGGTTTGTGCCAAAGGTGACAGAGGAATGGTATTCAATGGATTGGTCCAGCGGATGTGTGCCAAGAAAACCACTGAATTGTAGCACAAATGAGGGATTTATGAGGTTTCCAAACTTGAAGTTGCCAGATAATTCATATGCTATGCAGTCTATTACAACTAATCAGGAGAACTGTGCAGATGCTTGTCTGAGGAACTGCTCATGCGTTGCTTATGCCACAACTGAACTTATTGATTGCGTGATGTGGTTTGGGGACTTGTTGGATGTTAGTGAATTCAATGACGGAGGGGATGAACTGTATGTTCGGATGGCTGCTTCTGAACTTGGTATGTTCTTGTTCTTAACACAAAGCAGACTTTGCATAAACTTTGTATTCACTCATGCAAGCTTTAGATACTAAAATCACAACGTAAGATACAACATTCTTTCTTTATGCATGCTTTGGTACTAAAATCACAATGTAAGATATAGCATTCTTTCTTTATGCATGCTTTGGTACTAAAATTACAATGTAAGATATAGCATTCTTTCTTTATGCATGCTTTGGTTACTTTTATTTCGTTTCCTTGCTGGTTCTAGTGGGTGTATGCTCCATAATTTAAAATGGGCAAAGAAAATTTATTAAAATTTGTTTTTGGGTTCACATAGATCAACTTTGATGATATATTCCCTTTTCTTTTCTGAACACAGGCATTAAACTTACCATCCTGAAATTTTAGTATTTATAGGTCACTTTGCTCTGAGACGGTACAAATTAGTTGTAGTCGGTGTATTTTTAACGTGCCTTCCCAGTTTGGGAAGACAACCTCTCATGTGAACCACGATATGAAAGCTTTCGCTGGGCTCCACAAACTAGGTCCTCTTTGAATGCGAAAGAATGAGAACTACAGGTACACTAGATAGCTGGTCCTCTGTTTATAGGAACAAGACCTTAAACTAAGATTGTACAAGATAGTCTCTGCAATGACTAAGTGGTTTAGTCAGTTAGAAGCACAAATTTATTTCAAAAACAAATTGATGATTCTTATTTCTTACTTGTGGATGCATCTAGAAAGCAGTGCAATGGACAAAGTAACACTGATCATATTCTGGGCCTCAACAATTTTAGCGGTTCTTCTGTTGGTTTTAGTTGCCTTGTGCGTTTTATGGAAGAGGAAGTCTGGCAGAAAGATAGGTAAATATTCAACTACTTCTGTGTTAGATAAACATTTTTTTTTTCTCATCTTAGTTGCATTTTTGTTATCAGATGAATGACTAGTTTAACAGAAACTAGACATAATAAGAAAATGATTTGTGATGATTAACAGGTCTTTAATTGTGTTGCTTCGATGTTCCACCTGCCTTAGGTAATCTAGTTTTTTTTTTTTTTCTATCCATAATAGATGCTTGATTTGCACTGTTATGTGTGGAATAACTTTTATTTTTTTAACCGTACAAAGAAAAAGAAGTCACGGATAAATCAACCTTCTTAGAGATCATAGGAGATCAATTTGATTTTGAAGGTGAACTCCTATGATTGTTTAAAGTTCTGTAGTAGAATTTTGATGAAACTAGTTGTAAGCTCTCTCATAGCAAGAAAAGCTAATTTCTCCATCTTTTTCCAATAATCCCTTTGCTTGCTTCATGACAGGCCAATCTGTAGAAGAGGCATGCCATGATGATAAACCTGGCCTTGAAGACCTAGAGCTACCATTATTTGATCGGAGTACTATTGCAGCTGCGACAAATGACTTTGCATTTGCTAATAAGGTTGGAGAAGGTGGTTTCGGCCCTGTTTACAAGGTTATTTTCTGCACTATTTAACCCTGCTTTGGTATGATCAACACCGAGTGGAATGGATCCTTTTGGTGAGACTTGAACCAAAAAACCTGCTTGATCCCTGCTCGCCTCTTCTCCATTTGAGCTAAAACCTGATGGACCTCGATCATGTCAATTTAATCATAGTAAATGAATGCCTAATTGTGTATCCTAAAGAATCTGCTGATAGCTAGCATTGTTTATATATATATATATACAGGGCAAGCTCTCTACTGGTCAAGAAATAGCAGTAAAGGTACTCTCCAAAGATTCAGGACAAGGCCTTAAAGAATTCAAGAATGAAGTTATCTTGATTGCTAAGCTTCAGCACCGAAATCTTGTTAGGCTCTTGGGATGTTATATTCACGCAGAAGAACAGATGTTGGTCTACGAGTACATGTCCAAAAGAAGTTTGGACTTGTATATTTTTGGCAAGTCTCTTCCATCATTTTTAATTATTTAACGTTGTCCAAAATCAGGCTTTTTAACTATATGCTTTACCAGCAGACTCACAGGAAGGTGCATCCCTTGATTGGCAGAAACGCTTTAACATAGTAGTAGGCATTGCTAGAGGACTTCTTTATCTTCACAGAGATTCAAGGTTGAGAATCATTCATAGGGATCTAAAAGCTAGCAACATTCTGTTAGACAGTGATTTGAATCCAAAAATATCAGATTTTGGCTTGGCAAGAATGTTTGGAGGTGATCAAACTGAAGCAAAAACGTGCCGGGTTATGGGAACTTAGTATGTCTCTCACTCTATGTATTTATGTATATCTATCTACCTGTACTTGGCACTTCGCTGTTAAAATATTTCTTTGTTGATTAAATGCAGTGGCTATATGTCCCCCGAGTATGCAATAGATGGACAATTTTCAGTCAAATCTGATGTCTTCAGCTTTGGTGTCTTGCTCCTAGAAATAGTGAGTGGAAAGAGGAACAGAGAATTCTATCATCCTGATCATGACTTCAACCTTCTAGGACATGTGAGTATTTCCTTACGAAACCAATTGATGTGGCTTGCATATTTATGCGAGTGTTTGTATGTACACATGTTCCTTTGCATGCAAGTGTAAGTTAATTCTCAAAGGAACTTAAAAATTTGGTGTAGGCATGGATATTATGGAATGATGAACGGGCTATTGAGCTGCTAATGGATCCTTTTATGGAGAATCTGATTAACACATCTGAAGTATTGAAATGTATTCAAGTTGGCCTCTTGTGTGTGCAACAGTGCCCTGAAGATAGGCCAACAATGTCGTCTGTTGTTCTGATGTTGGATTGTGAGAATCCTTTGCTGCCTCAGCCTAGAAAACCTGGATATTATACAGATAGGTGTCTTCTATCGAATATGGAAAGCTATTTTTCTGGAAATGACTTGAGTATAACAACATTAATGGGTCGATAGAGAAGTCTTTCTTTCTCTGGATGTTGCCATTCTAAAGAATCTGTTGAGTCTGAGTGACTTTTTCTTTACACCTGAATCTGAAGATTCTGAACGTGAGAGTGTTCCCGGAGGGTAATAGAGTTACTGCAACAAGCCTCTATACCTGTTGAAGAGATGGCTCATCTCGACATCAAAGTTCAGGGCATCCCTGATGACTCGGAAGATTATAAATCCCATTGCGGCAATTTCCTTATCCAAATGTGTAATACTATATCATGTCTGCTATATATTTTGACATTAGTTCTTGATTTGTTGGATATATATTTAAACTGTGGTTCTTAGTTGATGTTATGAAGATTTTATCCCTTTGTTTTAACTGTATTCTTTCTTTTTTACCCTTCTCCAACTACATATTCTCTCTTGGATGGACAATTTATTTTGTATGTCAAATATTGCCTTTATGTGGTTTCCATTTTTATTTCTTCTGTTGCCTATGATGTCTTGGCACATCATCTACATTTGTAAGAAAGCTGGAAAGATCCTGAGGACTTGGTCCTATGCTTGTGCAATGGACTCTTTGATTTTCAAAGATCATTTTACCATCTTTAGGGTCTTTATAGAGGACTCTATGCTTGCACAACAAAGGCAAGTTGTGATATAGAATAAGAAAGACACGTTTATTTGCCAGAAATGATGTCAAGAACACATCACTCCCGCATTATACACTTTGCTACTTGAAGAAAGACCATTCAAAGTTCAACCTAAAAAAGACTAACAAAAAGAAAGGAAAGCGGTCTTGTTGCCAAAAGCAAGAATATTATCTCAATATTACATGAATCAATAGCCTGTAGAAAAATTAAGGTGTTATTGTTTTTCACAGATTTTCCTGAAACCGATGTTTCTATGCTTGTAACTTTTCAGGTGCCTTCCTTGCAACAATGTTGAATAAATATTGACAGCAAAGAGCTGCCTCAAGGAATATGTTAAGAGTTTAGGATTATAGTAGAGAGTCTGCGAAGAGGTTAAATAAAACATTAAAAAACAACAGTTGAGCGTTTCAACCATTGTAGTTTAATACGTTAGTAGATGAAAAATCTAGAGATTAACACTCCCTATGAACAAACTGCTGATTTTGAGGTCTACAAGGATAACATGTTCTAGTTTTTGTCACGAGAAGGTCCCTTTCACACATTTCTTTCATCAGGAAAAACAAAGTGTCCCTTTCTAACATTTTCTGGGAAATGTTTGGTTGTTTGTTAGCTCTTTGCCAGTTTTCTTCATTTAGGTTTCTAGATTACTAGTTTCAATAAACATCATGGTTGAACTATTGTAACTGAGATTATCCATGATGGTCTTCGTTTCCATTTTCCTCTGTTACGCATTTTTATCCCTCTGGAGATCCTCGATCGCCATAGACACTTTATCACCAAACCAGATTCTTAGAGACAATGGTCAAACTCTTGTTTCCATCGGCGAAAGCTTTGAGTTAGGCTTCTTTAGCCCCTGGACTTCCACTCACCGCTTTATCGGAATATGGTTCAAGGATGTTTCTCCACAAACAGTTGTTTGGGTTGCCAACAAAGACAGCCCACTTTCAGATTCTTCTGGTGTCTTCAGAATCACTGCCACAGGAAACGTACTCATATTCAACAACCGATCAGCTGACCCCATCTGGTCATCAAATTCATCCATGACCTCATATAATCCAGTCTTGCAGCTCCTAGACAGTGGAAACCTTGTGGTAAAAGATAGCAGAAGTGGTACGTATCTGTGGCAGAGCTTTGACCATCCATCTGATACCATAATACCAGGCATGAAGCTGGGATTGAACCTACAAACTAATCAGAACTGGTACATGACTTCATGGAAGAGTCTTCAAGATCCTTCCAGTGGAGATTTCACTTATAGTGTAGACGTCCAAGGACTTGCACAGCTATTTCTTCGTAGAGGATCAGATATAGTATATCGAAGCGGCCCATGGGATGGTATCAGGTTTGGTGGAGGTCCTCCATTGCAAGAGAATCCAGTTTTCAAACCTATTTTTGTCTATAATTCTAGCTTCATTTACTATGCTTTTGAAAACAATGAGAATGCTACAATTTCACGGTTTGTGTTAAATCAATCTGGCTTGATTGAACATTTAACATGGAATCAAAGGCGTGGTGAGTGGGTTGTTATATTTACATTTCCAACTGATCAATGTGATGGATATGAACAATGTGGTCCTAATGGCTTTTGCAATCTAGATAACTCACTTCGCTGCAAATGCCCAGCAGGGTTCATACCAAAAGTACCACAAGACTGGGATAACATGGATTGCTCAAGTGGTTGTGTCAGGAGAACACCATTCAATTGTAGTTATGATGAGGGGTTTAGGAGGTTTTCGAGGGTGAAGTTGCCGTATACTTCTACAACTTTGAATAATATGACAGCCAAGACTCTTTTCGAGTGCGAGGCGGCTTGCTTGAGGAACTGTTCTTGCACAGCCTACGCTAAGACAGCAGTTAGTGGCTGCGTATTTTGGTTCGGAGACTTGATTGATATAAGAGAGTATAGTGAAGGCGGGCAGGACTTATTTGTAAGGATGTCTGCTGCCGATCTTGGTAAGAGTTTATTATGATTCTAACTTTGTTCTAATACTTGTAATCCTATGCAAGCAAATTGATTGTGATTGTAATTGTAATTTTCTTCCACGCATGCGGCGCATGCTAACAGGCACAAACAGTGATAAACAAACAGCAGTGATCATCTCAGTATTAGCAGCATCAAGTGTCCTTCTGCTGGTTGCAGTCATCAGTTATATTATTTGGAAGAGGACTTCTAAGAGAAGGAAAGGTAAGGTTTTAAATTCCAGTTCTCTACTACTTAGTTCCCTCTACTGGTTTGACCAAAATATTCAGCTGACAAGGTAGTGGCAGTTCATGTAGTAAATTTTAGGTTGTTGAACTTTTTTTCATGCAGAGTCATATTATCCTGAGAGTATTTTTCTTATTCTGGTTTTTTTCTTTTGTTCTTCTTAAACAAGAACTAAATGGTAATCAATGATCAAAGAGATACCAAACTTCCTGTCAAGGATATTATTATTCTTCTGAAGGAAATAAAAGAAAATGGTTCATGTCATTTTCATGTTCTCTTTTCAAGCTTACCTTGCCATGGCTTCCTACTGAAAATGGCATAGCATATTTTATTACGAATGAGCTTTCTTGACAAGTCATGGCATTTTATATTTCTTTTACGCTTGTTATTCTCCATTTTATCATATACTACCGAGAAATTACATCATTATTATTTCCATAAACAGTGTTCAAATGTGTTACTGGGTTCCATTTCAGATTTTTAATAATAAAATTTTTTATAATGTCCTTCGAACTTTCCTGTAATTGAATTACTAGGTTGCATTTGGTTAGTAACTCAATACAAAAAGAATATATACAAAAGGGACTAAAATATGTTTGGTTAGAAATATGTCTGTGTTTTGTATCTACTGTCTTAAGACATAAAATAATTATGTTTCTGAATAGTTTTGAAGTTAATTTTTGTACTTTCAAAACAAAACAATGGGTATAAAAAAATATGTCCGCTTTGTATCTATTATTTTAAGACAATAATCAAATGTTACCTTAGAAGAGAATACCTTTTTCGGCCTAGAAATAGTTTAAATCAATAACCTCTGCCATATAGCTAAGGTTAATTCTAACGCAACAATATTGTTTAGCATGTATTCAAACATGATTTTTTTTTGTTGCCTTTCTCTCATGTAGATCCTTGTGGATTTGATAGTCTTCTCTGATTTGGCAGATGAATCACAAAAACGTTTTCAAGATGAGAATCCTAAAGCTGATGAGGAAGACATAGATCAGCTGCCTTTATATGACTTGGATACCATTGTATCTGCTACTGATAGCTTCTCTTTCCAAAACAAGATTGGAGAAGGCGGTTTTGGTGTTGTTTACAAGGTGGTTTTCCTGTACATATGCAGAACTGTAAAAAAAAAAAAAGAGAAGTACTGCTCTTTATGTGTTTCCTTCCTATCCTTGTAGACTTCTTACCTCATTTATCTATTAGTTGATATCAATCCTGATGTGCTACAGGGTGCGCTTCCAACAGGACAAGCAATTGCAGTGAAAAGGCTCTCTAAAGATTCAAGACAAGGGCTCAATGAGTTCAAGAATGAAGTCATCTTTATCTCAAAACTTCAGCACAGGAATCTTGTTCGGCTCTTAGGATGTTGTGTTCACAGAGAAGAGAGGATGTTGGTATACGAATACATGTCCAAGAGAGGCTTGGACTTGTATCTTTACAGTTTAGTGACACTCAAACATTAGAGCTTTGAATTATCCCAAAAATGTCTTAGATTTTTCTAACGTGGTGCTAATTGAACCAGATCAAACAAGAGGTGCTTCACTTGATTGGCAGAAACGATTCAATATTATAGTAGGGATTGCTCGAGGGCTTCTTTATCTGCATCGAGATTCGAGTTTAAGAATCATTCACAGGGACCTTAAAGCCAGCAACATTCTCCTAGATGATGAAATGAATCCCAAAATATCAGACTTTGGTTTGGCAAGAACATTTGGAGGTGACCAAAATGAAGAAAGTACAAAAAGGGTCGTTGGAACTTAGTATGCATAACAAAAACCGCTCTTCTGCTGAAACCATGCATACTTGTTTCCCTCATAACAATATACTTCTGTGTTTTCATGCAGTGGCTACATGCCTCCAGAATATGCAATAGATGGGCTCTTCTCCGTGAAATCTGATGTCTTTAGCTACGGAGTATTGATATTGGAGATAGTGAGTGGAAAGAAGAACAGAGGATTTTACCATCCTGAGCATGACCTCAATCTTTTAGGACATGTGAGTTAAGAGCTAAAACTACATTTGTTTATGCTTTAAAACTGAGATTGAATCTTTCTCCAACTTCATTGAACTAAAACTCAATTTCAGGCATGGAGATTATGGAATGAAGGAAGGCCAATAGAGCTAATGGATGCTCTGATGGAGACACCAGCAGGCACATCAGAATTGTTGAGATGTATCCATGTGGGACTGTTATGCGTGCAGCAACGGCCAGAAGACAGGCCTACGATGCCTTCGGTTGTGTTAATGTTGGACAGCGAGAATCCAACTCTGCCACAACCTAAACAGCCAGGCTTTTACTCGGAAAGGTATTTAACCGAGACAGATTCATCATCGACTGGGACGTTCAGAAACACTTACACTATGATGAAAGATGTCACGATTACAACAGTACAGGGAAGATAGCAGGATATAGCTGCTCCCATTGTATTCTTCCTTCTCAAAGCATTTGAATTTCTCTTCTTTTTCTTCTTTTTTTCCCCATATTCTTTTTATCTTCTTATTGGTTCAAGTAGAACCGGATTCCATAGTTTTACTTTGTGTTCGGATTCCCAAAAAGCACTAGTAAGCTCCAAGCTCATGCCATGCTGTGATTACCAGCTAATTGATCAGACCACATCAAGCTTTTGCTGATCCAAATGTTAACTGGCACCAGAACTTGATATTCCCATTCAGACGAAACTAATCGCACCAGGTTTAGTTGAAGGGGAAATAGTCTGTCAGACGAGTTTTTTAACATAAATGTGGAAATGAAGTTGTTGAACAGTGCTCATAGGACTCGAGGAAGTTGACAGTTACAGCTGCAGAGTTAACAAATTATAGTCTGCGCAGAACAATAAAAAACATCCGTATCGATCGAACTCACACCAAGATGATTGATAATAATAAACTTGTAATTAGAAGGAACATAGTATATATTAAGCCTTTTCTTTTTCGTCTTCTCCTTTCACTTTAACCGCAAACTTACATTATTGATGAGATAATTATTGCCATTACTTTAATTATTTATGTTTTTATTATCAATATAATTATTGTCAAAATAAATATTATAAATTAGTGGAAAATATCAACACACATCTTGTCAGAAAAACGAGCACCTTAAGGCTGTGTTTGTTTTCTAGAAATTGATTTCCGGAAAACGACTTTATAAACTTTCATATGTTTGTTTGCCATTAGAAAAGTTGGTCCACAGAAAACACTTTCCAGTCAAAGGAAAATTTGGCTTGGTTTCCAGAAAAGTATTTTCCTTTTATTTTGGACGGAAAACACTTTCCGGAAGTTGTGAAAAATTTAGAAATGCCATAATATTTGCTGATTATATCAAATTTGATCCTCAAACTTTTAATTGCTATATATATTTTGTTTTGAATATTTTTTTTCAATTTCATCCCTTAGAATTTAATTTTTATTTTTATTTTGGTCCTTATTTTTATAATTGTTATTTGCTTTTTCCTTACCATTTTTTAATTGAAATTTTTTATCTATCAAATTTGGTCCTCATTCTTTTGATTGTTACTTATTTTATTTGAAATAATTTATGAAATGTTAATTATTATTAATTTAATTTCTTCATCTTTCAATTTTTTTATTTTTTGGATTTGATCTTTATTATTTTGATTATTATTTATTTTATTTGAGATAATTTATGAAATTATTTTTTTTTTCAATTTCATTCTCATTCAACTTTTTAATTTGTAAGATTTATTCCTTATTGTTTTAATAAATTTTAAAAAAATAAAACATTAATAAGTTATTTTCCAGCTCATTTTCCATGACATAACCAAACATTGTAAAGTATTTTCCAACTTATTTTCTATTACACTACCAAGCATCGGAAAAATAATTCACTTTCCCGGAATTCATTTTCTCGGAATTCACTTTCCAAAAGGAAACTACTTTCCAGCAAACAAACGGGGCCTTAAGTGTGATGTTTTGAAAGTAAATGAATATGAAAAGGCAACAAAGCTCTTGGAGCATAAGCTTTAGAACGGGCCCGGTCCAAGGCTAGGGTTCCAAGTTTCGACCGGGTCATCGGGTTTTGACTGGGTTACTGGGTCGCCGGGTCAATTCTTTTTTTAAAAAATTAAAACGATGTCGTTTTAGTAAAAAAAAAAGTCAACGGGTTGCAACCAGGTCTTGCCTAGTCAACCGGGTAGCCGGGTCTTGCCGGGTCAACGAGTCTCTGGGTCACACCGGGTTTTTCCTTTCCCTATTTTTTCTTTAACTCGGCCCGGTTCCAGCCTCAGGTCGGCTGGGTCCCGGGTCAATCTGCCAGACTGGGACGGGTTTCAAAACTATGCCTTGGAGGCTTAAAAGGGGGTATAAATGAATAAGGGGTATCATGGTAATTCAACAAAACTTGATAAATAAAAAGAAAAGAAAAGGAAAGAGGGATCTGAAAATTAAGGGGGAGTGATGGGAGAAGAGAAGAAAAGGGAAAGAAGAAGAAGAGAAAGGTGAGAAGAATAAAGGAAGGAGAAGGGAGTTAGAGAAAACAAGTTAAAAGGGTAAGATTTATACTTTGATGTGTGTAATGTGTTTTCTTTAGCTTCAAATCTCTATTTTGTTGAATATTAGGGTTTTGAAGATTATGTTTTGGGTTTGATAGAGGAATTGATTTGAATGTTATGGGTTGATTGTTATGGGTAATTAGTTATTTAGTTGATTATGGAAGATTACAGGTAAAGATGATTATTTTGAGTTATGATTTTGTTTGAATGGTGAATTTGTGTTAGAAATCAGGAGATAACAGTAGGTAATCTGTGGAAGTTCTGGGTTTGAGGTGGAAGATGATGAAATCTCGGTTTGGTCCCTCAATTTATGAAAATTACAGTTTAGTCCCCAAACTTTGGAAAATTACAGATTGGTCCCTGGAGCATAATCTGAGATTCTGGACAGAATAAAAGATTAATTATGGGCAGAATTCCAGTATAGTTATGAATTTTTAACACTTTCAATTTGGTCCTCTCATTTGACAAAAATTACAATTTGACCCTAAAAATTTGGAAAAATTCCAGAATGGTCCCTGGAGCATAATTAGAGATTCTGGACAGAAATGAGGATTGATTATGGGCAAAATTCCAGTATATTCATGAATTTATGATATTTTTAATTTGGTCCTCCAACTTGACAAAATTACAATTTGACCCTTAAAAATATGATAAATTCTAGATTGGTACCTAACTATAATATTAGCTTTTGCAGATTGGTTTGATGAATAAATGAGGGTTATTTAGTGAATTATTATCAAGTCTTATTATTTGTTTTATTATGGATTAGATTTCGGGAAAACCGTTTAATTTTAGGTTTTTGGGAAAAATAACTAGTTTAATTCAAAAACATATAGGGTTATAGAAAAGACCCTTAGTTAACTGTATTAAATAGGTTGTATGTTCTTTTGAGTCGTTTTTGAATATGTCTTTGTTGTATTCAGTTAATCCTAATATTCTACCGGCGGGATATCAATAGGATTTCCTTTGGTATTTACTTTCGAGTTCTGTTTGCTTTGGAGTCAGGTGAGTAGATAATTTTTTACATGCATGAGAAATAGTATAAATATTTGATTTGTTAATATGAATTGCGTTATGCTTCTTGATATAATATATATGTATATATATATATTGATTATTATCCTTATTACCATAAAGCATGATCAATTGTTGAATCTGAATTCTTGATATGAACCAATACATATTTTGAATTGACTTCTGAATTGATAGCTCCTCATTTGATTGATGCTATGAGTTGAGGCTTGAGATATGAATATGTATGTTTGATTATGATTATGATTATGAACCTATGGTATGCTAGTCAGAATACTCATGCTAACAAGGTAGTGTTAGTATTTGTGCACATCGTATCTGAATCCTAGTTAGTCGGGGGAGTCACCAACCTGTGTGGACTGATCATCCCATAGTATAGAGCCTCATGTTCTTTACATTTTGATTTTCTGACGAGCTTTATCTTATGATATTCTTGTTATGGCCTATTTGAGAAACCTTCTTATAAGAACCTAGAGCCATAATTATATATACATTTCTTATTATTATATTACCTCATGTGTGCATATTGAAAGTTATCTACTCACAGAGTTATTGAACTCACCCTCTCATTATTTATCTTTTTAGGCTTATAGCTTGTTAGCGGGTCATTTTTGTTGAACCTTCATGACCTGCTTTTTTGTTGAAATTTGTACTTTTTCTTTATGTCTAGTTAGTGCTCCTCAACTATGAATATGTATTAACTCTTGTATTAAGACAATCAAATTATATTATTGAAGTTGTTTTTGTTATTAGTGCTGCGTTGAACTCTTGTATTAAGCCTATGTACACGTGATATACATGTATGTATGTATATACATAACTATGGGAGGCCAATCTGCACAATACTGACACCTTACTCACCAGGTAAGAAACAAAATATCACGTGTACATAGGTTAACTACTCTCTGTTAGCATGGAGCAACCAACTACCCTCTATTAATCTGGAGTTTCTAACAACAGTCTAAATAGGGTAACAAGAATCATGAACTCAAATGAACAAATAACATGGATATAAGGTTTATGGTTTATCATCAAGATTCACAATGCAAGCATGGTCATATATGAACAAATATAAAGGATATATGGACCATGTTCAAATCAAACAAACATATGATGAGTATTTAAGAAGAAAATAAAATAATAATAACAATAACTATCGGGCTTTTATAATTAATAATAACAATAATACTCATCATTTCACACAAACACACACACACACACACACACACACTGCATAATAGAAATTATCCTACTCACTTAGAAAATAGAAGCAAATCAAATCAAACAAAACAAATCATTGGGGTTCGACAGGAGCTGTATCGGCAGAACCTAAATGAATAAATAGGATATGCTAAAAACAAAAATAGTTTGAAGAAGAATTTTAAACATTAAACATACTAAACAAGAAATGAAAACATTATAACCCCATGAATTGGTTAACTGGTCGACCACCTCCTTAACAGGTCAATCGCCACAAACCAACCCAACTGGTTGACTGCCTCTTCCACCGGTCGACTGTCTGAAACAGAACAAACCTTCCCCGCTACTGTTTCTCCAACCGATTGACCAACCACAACCCATACAGTTGACAGCATCTTATATCCAATAACTGGTCGACTACTTGATTAGGAATCCTAGAAAATCCTGACTTGCAGTCTATTCCGATTCTGCCTAATCTCAACAACACATTTAACAACATTAAAATAGTTATATCCCAACACCAAATGGTCTAGATACATATTATATAACATTCTAACAAGTTTTCTATAATTGATTCCATCTAAAAAACCTCAAGATCATTTTAACCCCAAATTCATTCGTCAAGCCTTAACATGCCAAAATTATTGTTCATAATCCAAAAATTAAAGAGTTAGGAATGATCTTACCTTGTTACCCGTCCCACAAACAACCCCAAACCAAAAGGCCTCCACACCTAGGTTTAAGGAATTGCCCAGAGAAAACTCCAAAAGTCACATTGTTTGTTTAAACATTGCTTCTCTTTTATTGTACCAGATAACTTTTAATATTCTTTTATTATTTCAGAAGAGTTCCTTTAAATACTTGGGTTATAGGCCGTTTTGGGTTCACTAATGGTGTTGAGGCCTTTTGGGCCACAACCTAGGTCTTACAACACTCCCCCTTAAAGAAATTCATCTATGAATTTAAAATTATAGAAAACTAAAAACTTACCATCGAAAAGATAGGATTACTTGTTGTGCATCTCTTCCTCTAGCTTTTAGCTCCCACGTAGCCTTTTTACGTGAATGTCCACTCCTAACCACCTTAACCGAGGCAATCTCCTTCGACTAGAGCCTCCTAACTTGACAATCCATAATCTCTACAAGCTGAACCTCATAAGACATATCCTCTCTCAGCTCAACTGGTTGAGCGTCCAAAACATGAGAGGGATTAAATGATACTTGTTCAGTATAGACACATGGAATACAAGATAAACTAGGTGGCAAGGCAAGTTTATATGTCATCGCATTAACGCTCTCTAGAATCTCAAAAGGCCTGATAGACCTAGGACTCAACTTTTCCTTCTTCCCAAACCTGAAAATGCATTTGGTTGGTGAGACCTTCAGAAACACATTCTCACTAACTGCAACCTCCAAGCTACGCCTCCTCTTATCTGTATAGTTTTTGACATACCCTGAGTTGTTTGAAGTCTATCCCAAATCACCCTAACCTTATCTGAAGTCACCCATATCAAATTTGGACCCAACAAGCTCTTCTCACCTGCCTTAAAGCATCAAACAAGATATCGACACCTCCGACCATACAAAGCCTAATAAGGAGTCATACCAATACTTGCTTGATAGATATTGTTGTAGACAAACTCAATTATAGGGAAATACTTGCTCAAACCAACCCTAAAATCCATGACGTAAGCTTTCAACATGTGCTCTAGAATTTGAATAGTCCTCTCAGACTGCCCATCTGTTTGAGGGTGAAAAGTCATGCTTAACTAAACTCTTGTACCTAAGGCTTCCTAAAAACTCACCCAGAACCTTGATGTGAATCGAGGACCTTGATCGGACACAATAGATATTAGCACTTTATGCAACCTTACAATCTCACTGATATATAACTCTACCAGTTTAGCAAATCTATAGGTAGTTTTCACTAGTAGAAAGTGTGCTGACTTGGTTAATTGATCCACTATCACCCAAACCGAGTCATATCCCTCCTAACTCCGAGGCAAGCCCGAAAAAAATCTATAATGATTCATTCCCACTTCCACTTGGGAATTAACAAGGGTTGTAACAAATCTAGTGGCCTCTAGTGCTCACCCTTAACCCTTTGATGGGTCAAACACTAGACACAAAACTCAGTAACATCCCTTTTTATGCCATTCCACTAGTAACAATCCCTTAAATCCTTTTACATCTTGTTTGCACCTAGATGCATAATATAAGTAGTGTGATGAGCCTTAGTTATCACCATCTTCCTCAGATCATCCACGTCTGGAACATATAATCTATAGCCAAACCTCAGCACACAATCATCACCAAACATAAAACCCAAAGCTTTACCCAACCCTAACTCACCTCTGATCTTACTTAACCTCTCATCTTTCATCTGAGCTGCCTTTATTTTATCTATCATCAACAACCACATTAGTCATACCCGGATGATATTGTATGGAGCAATCATAGTCACTCAACAATTCTACCCATCTCCTCTCTCTCAAGTTCAAATTCTTTTGATGGAAATTGTATTAGAGACTTTTATAGTATATGAAGATCTCACATGTCTCCCTGTACAGGTAATGCCTCCAAATCTTAAGGGCAAACACAATTACAACCATCTTCAAATTGTGTCTAAGGTAATTATGTTCATGCTTCTTTAGCTTTCTACAATGATAAATGATTAAATTATCGTGTTGCATCAAAACACAACCCAAACTAACTCGTGATGCATCACAATACATGGTAAACCACCAGATCCTGAGGGTACTGATAGGATATGAGTAGTTGTCAACTTCCCTTTCAACTCATGAAAGCTCTGTTCACACTTATCTGACCATGGAAACTTGACACCCTTCTATATCAACTTAGTCATAGGAGTTGCTATCCTCACAAACCTCGGATAATATCCTGTCAAACCCAAAAAACTCATAATCTGCGATATTGTGGTTGGTCTAGGCCATTGTCTAACTGCTTCCACCTTATGTGGATCCGCCTTTATACCAAACTTGGACACCAAGTGCCTTAGAAACACCACATTGTCTAGCTAGAACTCACTATTTGAGAACTTCCCATACAATTGATGTTCTCTCAAAGTTTGGAGCACCAATCTCAAATGCTATTCGTGTGTCTCTACACTCCTCAAACACATTATGATATCATCGATAAAGACGATGACAAACCTATCGATAAACAACATGAACACCCTATTCATCATATCCATAAAGGCCACTTATGCATTCGTCAACCTAATGATAGCACCAGAAACTCGTAATGACTATACCGGGTCCTGAAAACAGTGTTCAGAATATCCTTTTCCTTTATCTGTATCTGATGGTACCTAGATCGTAGATCGATCTTAGAGAAATATTGAGCTCCCCGTAACTGATCAAAGAGATCATCAATGCGAAGGAGTGGGTACTTGTTCTTAATAGTCACCTTGTTCAGCTGTCTATAATCTATACACATTTGTATGGATCCATCCTTTTTTTTCATGAACAACACCGGTACTCCCCAAGGAGACATACTAGGACAGATAAATCCCATGTCCAACAAATCTTGCACCTATTTTTTCAACTCCTTCAATTCCATTGGTGCCATCAAAATCAGTTTTGTACCTGGAACCAATTCAACACTAAACTCAATCTTCCTTTTCGGAGGTAATATTGGTAGATCCTCAAGAAAAACATCCATAAACTCTTTAACCATCGGAACTTGATCCTCCCTCTAAACCTCTAAACTCAAATACTGCATATGAGCCAGCAAGCCTTGTACTCCCTTCCAAACCATCTTACCTGTGATAAATGAAATGATGGTAGGCGGAGATATAAACCCATCTCTATAAAACACAAATTATTCATATTAGGTCTAAACATCACTGCTTTGTTCTTGCAATCAATTAAGACATAATGCTTGGACAACCAATCCATCCCAATGATCACATCATACCCAACCATATCCAATATTACCAAGTCTGCCAATAACATTCTACTCATATCTCAATTTCATAAATAATACATATATTCTCCAATTATAATCTCTTCTAAAGGAGTTGACACACAAAGAGGACTTGCTAAAACACTAGGTTGCTTATTGAAACACATTACAAAACAAGTAGAGATAAAAGAATGGGTTGTCTCAGTATCAAAGAGTTTCTTAGCTTTAAAATAATAGAAAAGAAGAGTACCTAATACAACTGTGTTGAATGTCTGAGCATCTTGCAGAGTGAGGGCAAACACTCGAGCCTAACTTTGACCTGCTTGAACAAAACCCCTATCACCTGCTCCACGACCCAGCTGGCCGCGACCACCAAAACCTCAACCTCTCTAAGGACATTGGGTCTGGTATTCTACTAGTGTCACGACTTGAATCTCAGGTCTATGACAGGCAACGCATAAGCGGTGTCGAAAGAACACCCCACCTACACTAAGCCTCATAACGGACATATCAAAAGAACAAGTTATTTGAAAATACACAGCATTTCATAATCTTTAAAAAAATATTATATTATTCAAAATTATTAAAACCAAATGATAGTTCGAAACTTCTCATCAGTAATTCAAATAAAAATAATATTCAAAATACTCATTACATTGTCAAAATCCAAACTTAATCAAAATAGAGTAATAGTAGAGCGTCTAAGACATCAAATCAAAACTAAAAGGAAAGCCTCGCAAAACAAGCAAGGCATACCGACAAAAATTGAAGAAGCAGGAACACTCAACAAGTATAGATGCTAATAAAAACTAAGAACTTGGAATAATATTAAGAATGAGGGGTGAGTTCAACCAACTAAGTGAGGGAGTAACATTTAATATACATTTTAGATAGTAATAGTTTGCAAGTTGATTTATCTTGATATACATATACATACTAATTATATTATCATAAAGTAGTGGAATACATGTCAGAGATTAGATGACACACAAAGGTGACCAGATGATACCTAAAGGTAACCACTGTGGGATGATCAGTTGTCATAGACTGATGCCTCTTTCACCAGCTAGGCATACAAAATACTATGTGCACATAAGCTAACTACTTTCATTAATATGGAGTTACTGACAAGTCCTATATCAAAGTATAATAGATATTCACAGAATCATTAAAGAAATGTATATCATATCAAATAGAATTTAGTTCAATAGAAAGCGAGTGCAAATTCAAGAATAAATGAGTACTCAAAAAATAGAGCAACATATATAAATATTCAAGAGATTAACTAGTCGTACTCATCATATAATCAACATACATATTATTTATATTATATGCATATTAAAAATTATCTTACTCGCTCGAAAAATATAGAAATGAAAGAAATGTCAGATGAAAGACTCGAAAATTCTATTAAGGATCGTTAGGAGAACCTACAATAACATACAAAATATACTAAAAACCCAAAACAACACAAATAAAAGATCCCAACACATAAAATAAAACCAGGTTTAATCTTTTAAGTTTAGGGACTAAAACAATAACTTTCCAAAACAAGGACCAAAAAGTAATTTTACCAAAATTGGAGGATCAAACTGTAAATACATAACCATACTGAAATTAAGCCCATAAACCATCCTTAATTCTGTCTAGAAAGAACCAGGGAATGAACTGTAATTTCATAAGGTCTAGGGACTAAAATGTAAATTCTTAAAATTGAGGGACCAAACTGAAAATATTCCAAATCAATTATCAAATTGAGATTCATCATCCTTAACCTCAAAATAACATTGCCTAGAACCTCAAAATACATTTAGGGGTCAATTTATAATTTTTCAAAGTTTAGGGGTTAAACTGTAATTTTCATAAATCAAGGAGCAAAATAAAATTTTGCCATCTTCAACCTCAAGAACTTTCTGTCCAGATTTTCCAGTAAGGTTGAAATGAATTTCTTAACCCATAAAAATCAATTTAAACAAATCAACTCACAAATCTTTATTTCTAACAACATACTCAAAATCAATCACTTAACATTAAACCCCTAATAATCATGAATTAATTTTAACAACATGAATTTGAAATCCTTATAAATCCTATACTCTTATTTAATCTTTCCATAAACAAACCATAATCAAAAGTAATAGAGAGAATGACTTACTTGCTACTTCCACCCTTTTTGAACCCAAAAATTCAAGATAAAAAACTGAAATCCTTAGTTTGATGAGGAGAGAGTCACAATGGCCACAAGAATTAGAAAAGAGAAAAGTAATTCTCTAGTAACTTTTCCTTATATACCTACGTTCACTTAGATTGAGTTTGAGTTGACTTGGGCTTGGGCCAAAAGTTTGGATCTTACAGCCAGACCCATGTCATTTGGGCATGCATTTTGCCAAGCCTAGGTAAATTGGGTTATCACCTTGCCTTTAGCCTTTCTAAAAATATACTTAGGCTAAAAATTAAATTTTAAAAATATGTTGATCCATCAATAGCCCCCCAAGTCTTTGTGTATTGAATACACAAAGATTTGAAAGGTTATCAATTTTAACGAAAGACTTTTAACCTTCCTTAAAAGATAAACTATCCCAAACAAAAGTGTTGGGATTCTTATGGACAAATAACTTGTCCTCACTGAAAGAGAGTATATTAGGTTATCATCCAATGATGGCGTGTATTTAATACAGTAATTAAGTAGATTTTTTAAGATTTGTGATGACATGAAAGGTTATTCATTCAATGGTGAGGATGAAAAGTTATTTTCTTTATAACCTTAGTCGTTCTTGCTTTCATTTTTCTTTTACTTTCACTCGTTCTAATTTCTTACTCTTTCTAATTTCTCTTTAAAAACAAATTGTTAAAGAAGCTCAAGCAAAATTTACTTTGTTTTTTGAGAAGAAATTGTCATTTTAAGTATTCCCTACCCCTAAAAATTTATTTTTTCTCCCTTCTTATTAGAAAAAATAGACTTTAAAAGAGTTAGATATGACCTTAGGAGTTGGGATGTTACTTCTTTTGGTGGTTAGTTCAAGTTCCAACCAAAAGCTAGAGGAAGAAATAGAGAACAAGGATCCATTAGACTAGGTCTTATAACAAAATGGCGTAGAACTCTAGCATCCACCTCTAAAAGGAAGAAAGGTAGTTCTTAACATCGAAGAAGTCCTTTCCTTATTGCCTTTAGGGAACCTCGGGGGAGAGAAAGGTTGCCTTAAGCTCATAAGGATGATACACCTAACACTTTAAGCATAGATAAAATGGCCTTTGTAAATGGTTGGTAGCCAAAAGATTATATAGCTAAACTGTCTTCCAGGGATGAAAGAATTAGCCAAACAACATTTGCCTCTATCTATGGTTATCCTGAAATTACCGCCCTAATATGTATGTACGAGTTGGGGTATAACTTCCCTCTCTAAGGTTTGATGGAAATTTTTTGGTATTATAAGTTAGGTTTAGGCCAGATGCATCCCAACAAATGAATAATCTTGTCTGATTTTGACAAGTACTTCATGCTTGTTAGAATCAAGCCTACTATAAATATCTTTAGGACATGTTACCATTTAGTTATTGGTATTGGTAGCAGCAATGTTGTGTGATGGTTTTTTACCTTCACTAATAAACCCACTAGATCCATGAAGGGGCCTTGCATGGCAAGCCTACACACATCAAGAAATGAAAGAGGAGGTGTTTGATAATGAGATATGATGGGACAGTCAACCCTAGATATGGGATGCAAAAAATTTAAGGTTGTGCCCACTATTGGAGAGTACCACAAATAATAGGACCCATCTAAGCTCGGATAAGGAAAAAACATATGATGTATTAGCCTTGACCTTAACTGAGTACGATGTTAATAAGATGGCCAAAGGGTATTACCAGGCTTTGTTACAAAGCATGCAAATTTTTTTATCTCTTGTTTTTGTGCATCTAAATATTAATTTATGACTTTGGTTTTATACAAGATTAACAGTTAAAAAAGAAGGAGAAACTTCAACAAGGTCTGCAAATAAGACCTTGTTTATATTGAGGAGGGGATCTTTATCTTTTAACTTGAGTGGAGTTAGGAATGAAGCGGAGATGGAAAATGATCCCATCAATATAGATGAGCTTTTTGTTCTTGAGGAAACAATGGTAGAAGGCATTACTCCCCTAATAAGGGGTTAACCAGAGTTGACCCCTCCTAAAGTAATTTCAAGTGTTGTTGCCCACTTTAAGAGAAAAAAGCTCTTCACCCCTATAGAGGCTAGAATTGTAGCCTCAATTACAAAGACCTATGTGAGGTACCGCCAATACCCCTACCCCAATTTCAACTACAAAGACCTCTTTAGATACTAGAACTTCTGTTCATAGTGCTTTTCTGAGAGTTATATAGCTTGGGTTAGAGAATGTTTTTGCCAGCCTTGTTTTTGGTCGAGCCTGCTACTCTTTCCTATCTTTGATCGAGGAGGAAAAGTAGTCCTTAAAGGCTATTCTAGTTGGGAGGTATGGCCTTGAAAAGAATGGCATAGAGGTGTTGAAACACCTGGAGAAGGTTCCAACCATTTTTTCAGACATCCTGATGATGTCTGATGAAAGCTACAGTCACCACTTGACCTTCACAGGACAAATAACCTTCAATGTAAGAAACTATCTTATCTGACCTTACTATTTTAGTTTATCATTATTGTTTCTAAAAATCATTTGTCCTTGGTAGACTTTTATGATGTGCACACATTCTAAGAGGCGTAAGATGGTTTAAAAAAGCCATGTAAAAGAGGTCATTGCTAAACACATGGTAGTCTAGACTACCCTTCAAAGATTAATGGATGAGAAGGTTGTTGTAAAGGCTAAGATGAGGGACTTTAAGGTAGCCTATGCCATGTTGAAGAACGATATGAGAGGTCAGGTCCTTCAATTAGGCTCAACTGAAAAAAAATAATTCTATTTGGCTTATAATGAAATGGATGTCCTGAAGCCGAGGATAATTGAGATAAGGGCATCGCAAGATGCTTTAAGAGTTGAGCTCTTTGCTACTAGGATCCTAGAGCTCTCGTGCATAGTTGAAGGCTCTAAGAAACTCTTTTAAGAAGTTCCAGTGGTTTTAAAGAGGATCTATAACATTAATTGAGATAGTTGGAGACAAGATTTTTCTTTAAGAGTTGAGCTCTTTGCTACTAGGATCCTAGAGCTCTCGTGCATAGTTGAAGACTTTAAAAAACTCTTTTAAGAAGTTCCAGTAGTTTTAAAGAGGATCTATAACATTAATTGAGATAGTTGGAGACAAGATTTTTCTTTAAGAGTTGAGCTCTTTGCTACTAGGATCCTAGAGCTCTCGTGCATAGTTGAAGGCTCTAAGAAACTCTTTTAAAAAGTTCCAGTAGTTTTAAAGAGGATCTATAACATTAATTGAGATAGTTGGAGACAAGATTTTTCTTTCCATATCCAACTTGTATCTCTCCAACTTGTCAAGAGGAATGTAAGTTTACGGAGGAAAAAAGGCTAAAGACCATGATTGACCTGCAGGTAGTTTTTTTAAAAAAAAAAAATTTGAGGGCTATATCTCCTATACAAAAAATTTTCTCTCAGATCCTAATGATCAAAGTTTAAAGGGTGTTGAGAAGCATAACATATCCTAAAAGCAGCCTAATTCGACAATGGAATATCAAGATATGGTCGTTTGAGTTTCTGCCATCAAGGTATTTTCTCTCTTTCTTCCTTCTAAACTCTCTCTCTCTCTCTCTCTCTCTCTTCTTCTCTTCTATTCGACCATCTCTCTCTCTCTCTCTCTCTCTCTCTTCCTCTTCTTCTCTTCTATTCGACCATAATAAGGATTTTCTGCATAATTTTATTATTTATATAGCAAACTTATCCATATTTACCAAAACACTATTGTGTGATGTTTAAGTACTTTTTAGTTTAACCGAATGCCTTTTTCTCAATCCACTTTTAAAACACCATGCGAAAAAATCTCTCTCTAAAATTTCTTTTCTAATGATTCAATCCTATTTCATTTTATTTTTCAACTAGCCCTCTTCATCATTAGTTTAAATTATCAATATTTTTTTTTAAATCATAAAATTTGATCAAGAGTTTACAATTTACCACCATTTTTATTATATTTCTTACTATTCAATTAATCATGGTGAAGTTTTCTACCAGGGGTTTACAATGTCTTTCTTCAAAGCATCAAGCCATGCCAAATTCATTTTGATAAGGTTGACTTCTCAAATTAATTCTCCCTTAGCAATCCAACACATACATTGAGTTGACATGTGCACCTTCTTTTTCTTCAAATCCATCACCCACAAAAATGACCTATAGATGCTCTACTTCCTAGATAATTTGTCTTATAATATTACTCCACCATCATTTTTCAGTCCTTATTTCTATAATTTAACCATGTGATTGCATTCAGAATGGTTAAATTAGCTAAAAATAAGATTGAAATCATCCAAATTGCATTTCAGAAGACTATGATGTCATCAACACAACTTTAACCTAATGAATGACCTAGAATGAGCAATACATCTAGTTACATGTATAATTGATTGCACTCAATCTAGAACCTCGTTTCGCTGCTTGGGTCAGCTAATTGGAACTACTTGCTAACGTGTCAAGCTGATTAGACACTAACTAGACATTTATAGTAGAATGATGATGTCATGCTTACATCATCCTTTGGTTTGGGTCCGTCCACATGGATTGGGTTGAATTGATGGCTGGGTTCTGGTTCAATAACTGAAGAAGATTAATCCTGCCAATTTACAACCTCTCCAACAACCACTTTTTACCGTTGAAAATGACTGCAAACAACCCATTAAAAGGTGGCAGTCTTCTTGTACTAGAATGGTTGGACTTTGTCTCCACCATTCTCAGCCATTAAAAGGTTATCTAGAAATTCAGACAACGAATAGAAGAATTTAAAACTAAAGTCACAGTAATTTCAAAGCTTCACCACAAGAACTTATAAAGCTTTTAGGCTGTTGCATTCAGGTTGGAGAACATATGTTAATTTATAGAGTTTTTTTAGTTTAATAATATAATTTTTTTCATGATTGTTATTATTTATTTTTAGGTCTCCTTATAAAAAACAAAAAAAAAATTAAAAAAATATATTCAGAAAAAAACAAAAAATAATACCAATGAGAAGAGGATACCAAAGTTTAGAGCAATTGAGGACTGAATTAAATAGCTCAGAAAGAACAAGGATTGTGCTGTAAATGGTGCTAAAATCTAGGGGTCCAATTACAATTTATCTAGGGGTTTGATTATAAAATTGCGAAACCCCAAGGACCAAATAAAAAATAGCCATTTGAATTGGAAAACAGAGCCATTTCCTGGACAACTATTTATTGCCTTCTTCCTCAGTAACTGTTTCGGCAGTAAAGGCAGTGGAGACATTTTAATAGCAAAAACGCTAAATTGCTTCAGTTATAAGGCACATTTCACAGTTACTATCCCTGTATATGCTGTTACCAAGTCAACCGTTATCACCACAGAGCATTCTCCGGCCTTATAAAAGCCAGAGAAAGGCCACGACCAAAAAAAAGAGGGAGAAAAGGAGAAGGAAGGGGGAGAAGAAAGAAAAAAAACAGAGAACAAGGGAGCTAAAAAAACAGGAGAGAAAGAGCAGAGAAAACCAGAGGGAATAACACAGTCGAAAACAAGAAAACATAGAGGAAAGAACGCCAATTCAACCAGCACATCACACCTTCATCACCATCGTCTTCACCATCTATAGAGAGCATCAGCAGAAGGAAAGAACATAATATATATATATATATATATATATATATATATATATATATATATATAACACAAAGACCAAAACCCAGTGTTGCCATCATCTTCGTTGTCTCCAAAACCAGTTACCACCGAACATGCGCAAAAGTTTCAATGCCATCGTCTTCGTTTGTCTTAGTTACCAGGTAAGTTTCATACATTCCTTTCACTTTGCATTTTAATTATATAAGTATTGTGCATCTTCATTTATAATTTGTCTCTTCCTGTAGCAAGCATGCG
>Ga0325402_1000196_pt1 | contig 34927 bp, 23 predicted proteins | sample PopdelMetagenome_22_FD_207212 | JGI IMG/M metagenome (GOLD analysis project Ga0325402, IMG submission 207212) | Populus deltoides microbial communities from Bellville, Georgia, United States - Xylem-PdKOR-R3 | ecosystem: Host-associated > Plants > Phyllosphere > Stem > Wood/Secondary xylem... | reverse complement strand
TGGCACCGTACCCGAGTTCATTGGGAACTGGACTCAACTTCAAAAGCTGTGAGATGTTTATCTTCACAAGATCTTAATTCATTCTAATGCAACATGATACACTTTATTGAGATTTTTTGTTCTTTTCATGACTAATGAAGTGAATTGTACGCGACTGGATTGCAAGGACCCATACCTCTTGCGATTTTTCAGTTGGAAAAGTTGTCTGATTTGTGAGTAAAACCACTTTCTTGTGCTGCATAGCTCCTGCTGTATTAATTATTGAAGAATTCTCTTTGTGTGTGAGAGATAGGGAGAGATAAATGAAGGTCTCTTACTGTTATGCAGGAGGATCGCTGATATGCCTGGACCAGAGTTTCAGTTACCTAAAAAGCCGATTGAAAGGAAATACTTGTATGTGAACTGCTTCCTAACTTTTCACAGTAAAGTTGAGGATATGTTCTGTTCAGAACTGTTTAACCAACCTGTAACTTGTTGTCAGGGTTCTGAGGAACATCAATTTAACTGGAACAATCCCAGAAAACGCATGGAAAGTGGAAAAAACACTGTTAGTGTGAACTTCACTAATCGCCTTACATCTGCTGCTAAGCAACATAGAATTTCTTTTTATACAATTCAATTCCGCCACATTTTTCATTATGATCTCCATGTACAGCTGGTGCGTGGGATCTGCCTGAATCATCAGGTTGTTAGGATAAGTTAAAAATCCTACATTAATATATAATCCTGGGTATATAATAAATAAAGTCCTACTGGAGTGAGTAGAAGAATCACAACTAGCTTCTAACACAACATTGACTTATTTTCACAACCGATGAGCTCCTATGAGAAGGTAGTGATTTCAAGCAACTGCAACTCTCCAAGGAAGAATATAAATAGAGGATTACTTCAAAGAATTTAATAACCTTTAATTATGAGACATACACACACACACACACACACACACACACACATATTCACCTGTTTATTGCCATTATATTTACAAAGATGTAAGATTTTCTTCAGACACTGAAGACTAAAATTTTGTTTGCTGTAATTTCTTGCAGCGACTTAACTTTTAACAAGTTGGTTGGGGAGATTCCTCCTACTACAATACGACGACAGTTTACGTGAGCAATGTTAAAGTCTGATAATTTGAAATTTGGTTATTGAAATCTTATCAAGGATGGCGCAATAAATTATGCTGAAAGTATGAGTGTGGTTCTTACCAGGTTTTTGAGTGGCAACAAGCTGACTGGAACAGTGCAAGACTCATCCTCCAAAACAACCAAAATCTGTAGGTTCCTAAATTACACCCATCATTGGATTCAGTACTTATTTGAATATTGATATGCTTTGCCTTTTTCCTTGAAGATCCATAACTAATGCCTGTAAGTTTATGAACTGCATGACCTTAACTGAATATACAAATATGAGATTTGACCTCTCTGCGCTGAAACACAATAATATAACCTGAGAGGGAAGCTGCAAGTAATTAATTTTGATTTAAAAAAAAACCGCTTACTTTTATCGTCTTCTCTGCACTGCAGTCTCACCGCTCACAGCACTGCATTCAATTTCGTCATGCTTATCTCTCACCGCTCATTCCCAGTTTCCCCCTTTCCTATTATCTTTGACCTGTGTGTTTCCGTTGCCTTCACACTAAGGCAGTGTATGAAACGAAATTGAACTCATGTTTTTTTAAAAATTATTTTTTTTTTGTGTAAAATTATATTTTTGTGTTTTTAGATTATTTTGATATTCTAATATCAAAAATAATTTATTAAAAAAAACACTATTTTGATACATTTCCAAACGAAAATTATTTTGAATTGCAACCTCTATCATACTCCCAAACACCCCATAAATAATACTTCATTTTATGCTAATATTTCATACTCACAGGAGGTTAATGAGTAGATACACTAAGAACCACAACTTGTAGATAAATTATTATTTTTTAACATAAAACACTACCAGATTTAATAGTTTTATCGACAGAAATTTTTGTCAGTATTTACACTAACAGTCCATCAGTACATATGTTATCAACAGACTCACAGACGAAAACGGTCCGTTGGAAAAACTCTCATCGGTAATTTAGGGACTGTTGGTGAGTCCGTTGATATTAAATATACTGATGGATTTAAGATGGACAAATCATGCCAAAAACAATTACCAACTTTATTTCGTCGGTATTTATAATATATCACCGATGGAATACCATCTATAATTCCATTGGTGCGTTAACAATATCAGTGCTATTTGTCGTAATTCTTTTCAAACTCTCTGGAATATACCAACGGTTAGTTCCGTCGGTTACCCCATCAGTCATAGTGGTATTTGCAGTAATTCTTTTCCAACTCTCGGGAATATAACAATGGAGTTGTTCCGTCAGTGACCCTGTCGGTAATATTTTAAAAGTATTTTTTTAATAAAAATATATTGAACAGAAGTAGAAAAATATAACAGTGGCATTTATAGTAATTCTTTTTCAACTTTCTGGAATATACCGATAGAGTTCTGTCGTCAGTAATATTTTAAATATATATATATATATATATATATTTTAAAAAATATATTAAACAGAAGTAGAAAATAATTAAAATCAAATAAATTAGTATAAAAATCAAATATGTATTACAAATTTGAACATTTGTATGTTCAAATACAATAAATCTAAAATAGAGATGGTGTTGAAAGAGGAGGAGGAAGTCGGTCGTCGCCGGGACCGTAAGGCTAATTAGGGGGTGCACATGAACCACCTATTTGTGATCTCATCTTCATTACCAATTGGTGGAGTATTTCATAACCAGCAGTGAGTCGTTCATATTTATCATTAAGAAACAAATTATTCTAAATTTACAAAAATTCAATATAATAATTAAAATTAATCTTACACATTTAATCAAAAGTGAACAACAAAATTGAAAAAAAAAACTAAAATTCAACAAAATAGTGCAAAAATTATTTCCATAACAACTAAAATTCAAGTCATTTATTAATTTAGAAAATTATTAAGAACACAAAATTGAAAAAAAATAATGACAAAAAAAAACAAAAATAATGCAAAAAAAAAAAACACAAAAAAGGATAAAAAAGAATGAAAAATTATTGCCTTAATAGCATTCTTTATTTTAGCTCTTAATTAAAAAAATGAAAAAAAGAAAGAAAAGACATTATTAATAAACCCCAAAAAAGAAAAATAAGAAGAAAAATGAAGAAAGACAACATACCTTAGAATGAGAAGAGAAGATAATGCTTGATTTCATGTGAGAAGGAGAGAGAGAATAGAAGATAAAGAGAGAGAAACAAGTGTGTGAGAGAAGAAGAAAGAAAAAGATGAAGTCTCGTTGTCAAGATTCCGGTCTATTATTTTGGTTTTTATCGATGGGATTACCGATGAGCAATTAAATATTAATATTTTTAATATTTTCATTAGTGATTCCATTTATAAAGCCAGATGGAAATTTTCACGAAAATTTTCAAAAAGCCCTTTAAATATTATCAACAAATTTTTATTCTGTTGGTGATTCTATTGGGAAAAAAATGAATAGTCAAAAGATCATTAATTATCACCACATTGAGAAGTAAACATTTCCCATAGTCTTTGAAATATACCAACAGACACATTTTATCGGTATACTCGTATGAAATGAACACTGAACAATGCCAGGGTAAATGGGCACAATTCTCATGGTCTCTGGAATATACTGATAAACACAGTTTTTTTGTATACTTATATGTAATGAATATCGTGAACAATGTCAAGGTGAATGTGAATAGTTCCCATGGTCTCTAGAATATACCGACAAATACTTTTCATCGGTATACCCGTATGTAATATATACTTTTTCGGTATTTTTATCAGTTTAAAATAGTGTTTGATGCCAAATTATATTTATATTTCCTATCCATACATCCTCCAAATAGTTAAATTCACAGCTGCACGGAACACAATAACACCAGTTCACATCACAATAATAAAATAAATATTTCATTATCATTCAATAATAAATTAACATCATTGTTATTAAATTGAAGTGAATTTCATCCATAAATATTACATTATATGTTATGGAATTACACATTCATGTTGTGCAAATTAATCAGAATTCTCTTCTTCTTCGTCAATTGACCCGACCTCATGTCCATCACAATCTTAGACGTTGATTTCATCACTATCATCTTCATCAACTTGTGTATGTCAACTAAAACTCAAAATATCATTTAACTCCTCAATGTCAACATCAATAAAAATATTCTCGGCGATGCAAAAATATGAATTTTCTTCTAAGTCATTAGACGAAGCAACTCGATATGAATCAACTAACTCACCAAGTTGAAAGACATCATCTCCCATAATTAATTCATCATTGCCATCTTGAACAACCTCAACACGACCTCTAGGTTTAGTTTTCACTATGGATAAACTTGCTGACATTACTTAGCAAAAACAAAGACATTGTCAACATTCTAAAGTCTAGCCTTTGAATTAATTTTGATCAAACCATGATGGAGATCTACTCTGATTTCTCTGTCAGTGGTGTCATGGCAATAATATTTGAATAAAAATACTCTATTATGCTCGCTATGATATTACAATTCAATGACCTCTTCTAACTTCCCATAATAATCAACTTTAAACTCATTAGAAGTCGATCCCTTAATACAAACCCCATTGTTATATATCTTTCTACCCTACCCATATTCTTCAATATCAAACAAATGTTCATTGATAGAATACCCGTTGTAGCACTTCATCTTTTTTTCAGGACCCAAAGTTAGTAAGGACCAAGTAACACTAGCATTTCCTTCTAATTGATAAACGTAGTACATGAAGTACAACCATGAATAATTAACAAGAAATATGTAATGAAATTAAGCATCCCAAGAGATAAAAATAATTAAACTGTACTTACATATGTTCTAAACCACGTGAAAAATTATTCATCTTATAATCAAAAGATTTAGGATTTAGTTAGCTATGAGTTTTACAACAGTAAATATTGATGTTGTTACCTGTAAGGAATTCAACAATGTATTAGTTTATGATATTATAAGAGATAAATTGTTTGACAATAATGACATGTTAAGTAGTATTCTTACTAAATAAAATGTCTTAGTTCATTGCAGTTAAATAACACATAATTATGTGCTTGTCTAAATTCTATTTCTGACAAATATCTTCCCCTCGCAATATTTTTTTTGGTATGGGTTGTCTAGGATAAAGAATATATTGACAAGTTCTCACTCGAAGGCACTTCCCACCATTGTCATTTCTTGAAATGGGATGGATTTTTGTTCTCAATTGAGTCTAAAAATAGTATGAGATCAATGTTAAGATCTCTTCAAGAATATAAGCCTCATATATCGAAGCCTCAACATGTGCCTTGTTTTTTACTTTTCTCTTAAGGATGAACAAGTACCTGCATAATATTAAATGAATGTTTTGAAATATGCAAAGAAAGACAATAAAATTTTAATTATGATGTATGTGTAGACACTAACCTCTCAAATAGATACATCCATCTATTTTGGACTAGGCCTTCAACTTTTGCCTTAAACCATAAATGTAAAGGTAAATGCTTCATTGAGTCGAAAAACAATGGATGGAATATCATTTAAAGTTTGTATAGTATCTGGATGATATTCATTTCAAGTCGCTTTATGTGTTATGTCTGCAACTTGTTTGAGCATATATCTCAAAAGAAGTGACTGGTCTCTGTAAGTGCCTATTTGGCAATAAATTCTAGTAAGCTAATGGAATGAGTGTTTGTATAAACACGTGGCAGTTATGGCTCTTCATTCCATAAAATCTACAATCCTTCAAATTCATCATGCTTGATATGTTTGAGGTTTATCCATCAGGAAAACATAGACTTTTAAGCCATTGGTAGACAAGTAATTATGCACTCTTATTCTTCAGAGGCGAAACTGACTTTGGGCTTTGCGACCTGTGACCCAACATAAGTCAACTCCATATTTTTATGGTGACAAAACAAAGCTATATCCCTTTTAACCTTGATGTTGTCCTTTTTCTTCCTCTTCACGCCCATAACCATGTTGAAAATATTCTCGAACACGTTCTTTTCTATGTGCATGACATCAAGGTTATGATAGAAAAGATTGGTCTTCAATAAGGAAGTTCCCAGAAAATACTTCACTTTACCCAATTGAAAACTTCTGCTTACCCGATTGAAAATCAAACTCAATGGCATTGTACTCTGATACCGCATTATACAATTCTTCACCTGAAAAAAGCAGCGATGCAACATCCCTTTTAACTCTGCCAACAAGAAGTCCTTTTTGTTCTTTTTGAACTTGTGATTTGTTGGCAAGAATCGCCTATGACAGTAAAAAAAGAAAGATGTTTTACCGTAGTTTGTTAACGTGAATGGCTTGTTATTTTCCATACAATATGGACATATTAGTTTTCTATACGTGCTTCAATCAGAAACCATTTCATAAGCTGGAAAATCATTGATAATCAACATCAAAGCTACCTTCATTAGAAAATTTTGTTTCCTTGATACATCATAAGTCAAAGCCCTAGATAACCATAATTGCTTCAACTTACCAATCAATAGTTGAAGAAAAACATCTATATTCCAACCTGAACTATTAGGACCATAGATAAAAATATGAATTTCGATCTCATATACATCTCTAGTGGCAACTTGTAAATCATTAGTATCACCAGCCATCAAGAATAAGGAGCAATAAATGACCCAAATGGATTGAATCTATTTATACATAACCCAAGATACACATTCTTTGTCTGTGCTAAAAATTAAGGATGCACATTATTGAAGTGTTTCCAGGTTTCACCATTGGAAGGGTGTATCATCACTTCATCCACCATATCATGTGATTGGTGCCATGTCATGTGCTCGGTAGTCTTTTATGACATGAATAACATATGCAGTTTAGGTGTGATTGGAAAGTATCTAAGTTTTTTTCTGTGAGACAAGAGTCCTTCCCCTACCAGTCATGAGTTTATAATGAGAATGCCCACATGTTCTGCACTCGGTCAACTTTGTATTTTCAAGGTAGTACAACATGCAGAAGTTTAGACACATGTCAATTTTCTAGTATCGTAGCCTAGGGGGTTTCATCATGGACTAAGAAGTATATAAATTCTCTTTCAGCCTGTTCCTTTTAGGTAAAATGTTTCTCACTCATTTGATAATTTTGTCATAACCAACCTCACTCATCTCATGATTTGACTTGATGTTGAACACCTGTGTAACAACAGATAATTTATTGTGATTTGTGCAACGATCTCATAATGGTTCATCAGAATCTTTCAAAAGATTAAAAAACCTAGTTGCGTTTGTATTAGGTTCTTCATCTACGATTGAACATTGATCAGCATAACCTTAATTCATTCCAATCGCATCCATAATCATATTCCTATAAGGATTATTATTGTCATCTATAACTCCATGCAAATTGCTAGAACTAGAAGTTGATCCAACCAGCCTTTCTACCATGATATCGTGAGGAACATATGGTTCTTCGTGTGCATACCAATACAAGTATTTCTCAATGAACCCCTTTGTAGAAGATGCATCGTTACAATATCTTGATCATGAAACTTTTTATTTTTACACTTTTTACATGGACATCTAATACCCTTTCCACTAATATTTCTCAGATTAAATAGTACGTGATTAATAAAACCCTAAACTCCAGTACAATATATAATTCATCCTCCGTAGCTACTGGGGTGAATCTCTATACATTGATGAACGATCATCCATTACTTATATTAAACCTATATAAAATAATGATGACAATAGATATTAATGAACTATGTTAACCAAATAATTTATAAAAATATTGATTTAGCGCAAGCTTATTCAATCTATTTTAATTACACTCTTAATTCATTATCAATTATCTACATAAATTCAAATTTCTACACATTTACCAAAAATTTCAACTCAGCAATAAAATTGATAAAATATAAAACAAACTCGTTAAATAAGCCATTATTTATTTCATCACAAAACACCTAAGTCAAAAAATTGGTATAAATTTCATCAATTTACAAACAAATACAATTTTATAAAATCTAAAACAAACCCTAACATGTACAAATCATAAATCTATACAAAACATTTGTATGAGAAAAAACTATAAAACAAGAAAATACCCAAACAAAATACATATACTATAAAAAAATATGGAAAAATATCAACATTTTAAAATTTAGTTCAAATAAAAAAGAGTGGATTTGCTGACTTAAAATGGAGAATCCTCAATAAAATTTGAATCATAACACGGAAGCTGACAAACTGAGTGTTGTGGTGGTTGAATTTGTTATGGGAGGTTGAATTGTGTTAAGATTGGGAACGGGTGGTTGTTTGTTGCAATAAAAAAGGCATAATAAAGAAGGAGAAATGAGAGAGGAGGAAAGGAGGGTCAACTGTCAGGTCATAAATTAAAATATCATGTCATCGTATTATTTGCCTTTTAAAATCTCATTATAATACCCTCCATCATTCCCTCAATATATATCGAGGAGATTTATCCATCAACATATTCACAGATGTACTGTGTCGTTGGGTTAATTCCATTGGTAATGTCGTTTATAAAAGTTACATATCATCATATAGTTTGTTTTTTTTTTTCATTCCTTATTTTCCCATTGTAATTCCCTCGGTATATATTGATGAAAATTTTCTATCGGTATTTACCAATAGATATAGGGATGTGAAACTCTGTCGGTAAAGGTCATCGTAATATACCGACAAAAAATTTTCATCAGTGTTTCCTTTTGTATTTGTCAATTTTCTAGTAGTATATACTCACCGATGAACTTTGTGAGTGAATTGATTGTGAGTTGATCTGAGTTGAATCTCACCTTTTGTCTATAAAGGATACTGCTAATCCTGGCAACTCAAGAGAATCAGTCACCGACACTCCTGCGGTTAACACCTGATACAATTTTGTTTAGTGTAATTCTATCTAAAGACAAAGTCTAGCTTTATAGAAGTCCTAATCACAAAAGGACTTCTACACACAGTGAATAACTAATGTATATAAATATGCATGATACATGCACAATGAAATAACAGGCAAGAGAGTTAATTCTGTGCATATCAGTTTCATATTCTTCATGGTATCAGAGCCAGAAATCTCCCACGAGAACAACCCAAATCCCAGCATGTCTTCACCTACACAACAAAGCCAAAATCTCAGTCCCAACACATTCCCTTCCTCTGAATCTGGGAAATCTTTAATTGCTCTAAATATTACTGCACAGATCAACGAAAAATTAACTCCATCCACCTTCCCTCAATGGCGTGCTCAATTTGAAGCATTATTGATTGGCTACGATCTGCTTGATTACGTAAATGGTGATATTCCCTGCCCTTCAACTGATCTCAGTTTCACTGCCAATCCAAACAAAACACATTGGGTTAGACAAGACAAACTTATTCTCAGCGCCATCCTAGCCTCTACATCAACAAAGATTACTCCTCTCATAGCCACTGCCAAGGTTGTTAAAATCGCGATTCAACTTGTAAAATCGTATGTTTTTACGAGTCAATATAGGATTTACGTGCTAAATCGTTCACAAAACTCGAAAATGGGTAAAATCGGGTCAAAATCGGGTAAAATCGTTAAAATCGGGTGAAATCGCTTAAAATCGTGATTTCACTGCCGATTCAACGAGTTTGCCCGCAGGAGATAAAACAGCAATGTTGATGACAGGTGTTAACCGCCTATTGGCTTTAACCGAGCAAAAGTGACAAATTGACAATTGCAAATTCATCGAGGATGCACTATGCAGTCTTCTCTTCACATTTCTGATTTCACCATTCACGTTCAGAACAGAAAAAATCCCTAAATTGAAATCCATAAGCATACCATCAAGCCATGAAGTTTGGAAAAGAATTCAAGACCCACCTAGAAGAAACCCTTCCTGAGTGGAGGGACAAGTTTCTCTGCTACAAGCCCCTCAAGAAACTTCTCAAACAATTAGCTCCCACCGTTGATTCTCCATAATTTCTTCACTCTCTGATCATGGAAGCAGACGACTTGTCAGTCCTTCACAAATCACTCTTCGAAGACGAACTCTCTGCCACCGATCTCTTCTTACAAAAACTCCGTTCTGATACTTCCATCAAGTCAGCCCTCCAACGATTCTACTCGATTCTAAAACGCGGCGTTTCACTGATCGATGATGATGCTAATAATAGTGAACGCAAGTTAGGGTTTCAATTATGGACCGATTCGCAAATTCAATCTGTCGTTTCACTCGGTGTCGCCATCGTTTCGTCTTCTAGATCTCTGTCAGGTTGTCTTTTTTACTCGATTTCCACTTTTATTTATTGATAATTTCTTTTAATTCATTTTTCTGTATGATTGAATTTTAATTAGCAGTTCAGTAGTTAACTTGCTAATAATTTCGATTTTCTTTTATTTATTGATAATTTTTTAATTCGCTTTTTTTTTTGTATGGTTGAATTTTAATTAGCAGTTTAGTAGTTAACTTGTTCAGTTCTTTTTTTTTTAATTTTTTCTAAATATTAATTTTCAACTCCATCCACACCCTCCTCCGCTCACTGGTGATGTTCATGGTAATACTAATAGGCCTTTGGTGGATTTGCAAGAATGGTTTGTTAGAATTCTTAGTGAAGAGCTTGACAAGTTCAATGATTTCTATGTTGATAAAGAAGAAGACTTTGTTATACGCCTTCAGGTTTCTTTCTTGATTTTTCTTTTCTTTCTTTGTTTTACATGTTTATAGCTTTGTGCATATGGGTTTTTAATTTCGAGGCTTTTGTTTATTATAGCTCTGGGAATTTAAGGTATTGTGGTTTGATGGTGGCTTTTAAGGTTTTTCCTATATGCATGTCTTGTAAATCCGAACTCATAGGTCTGGTTTAAGGGTTCTGTAAGTTTTTGAATAATCAGGAGAGGAGTAGAATGGAGAAGACATCGTGACTTCATTGGAACAGGAGAATAGTGGGATGTCAAGGAAAAAAGACGCATAAAAGTGGCTTTCCTTTCCCTGGTAGTGCTGGGTGGTGTTGTCAGATAGTATGTGAAGAGGAGATTGTCGATGGGATTGGAGGGGCTTGATAAAGTTAAGAATAACTTTTCCAGTTTGTGGAACTTGCTGAAGTAGAGCAGAGTATTTTGTAGTATAGTTATAAGGCCAACCATCGTCAATTATAGCTGACAATGGGATTGTTGGAAGTCAGTTGAGGGAATTGAGGGTGCTGAAATGAGGATATTGAAATGAAATGTCAGGTCATCAATATATGAGAATTCTTGGGTTGTAACTTATGATGAATGGATTCTGTCTATTATTTTCTGATTGGATAATAATATAGAAGACGAGTTGTTAAGTATTATGTTATTTTTTTTAACAAAAAATTAATTACAATTATAAAATGTTTGGATTCATTACAGGGCTGATTTGAATTGATTCTTGAATTTTTATTTGAAGCATGAATTTTTTTAATGTATTTTAAAATTCCTTACGATTTTATGATTTTACGATCCGTTTTTACAATCCGAGTTTGTTTTGCATTTTTCGTGTCGTGTTAAAATCGTGATTTTAACAACCTTGGCCACTGCCAAAACATCCCAACAAGCCTGGCAAAAACTCCACACACTATACGCTAGTCGGTCCAGAACTAGAGTTATGCAGCTCAAGGAGGAGCTTACTCTAATTCAACGAGGAAACAGAACAATCACCGACTATCTACATACAGTCAAAACACTGGCAGATGAAATTGCCATCATCGATCAACCACTCTCGGATGACGATCTCACGCTCCACATTCTTCATTGATTAGGGGCCGACTTTAGGGAGATTGTTGCTCCCATTCGCACACGGGAAAAATCACTGACTATTGAAGAATTACATGATCTGCTAATCGGCCATGAAACCTATCTGTGTCGCCTAGAAGCCGCCACTCAACAGCTCGTGATCTCTGCAAATTATACAAACCGCACAAAACAGAGTTTCTCTCCCCACAGTAGTTACTCTCCCAGGCGGTTTAACAAAAACATTGGTCAATCCCGCTCCCCAATTAAAACCCATAAAAATCGCTGGGTCTCACAAGGGCAGTCTCCAACTTATTCCCCAGACAACCGTTAGGCCTCTTATGGATCAAATCAGCCCAGCAGGACAAATCGTCATTATCAGCCCCGATGTCAAATATGTGATAATTTGGGACATATCGCAAAGACCTACTCCAAATTAAATTCCAACACTACTACAATAAATTGCACTCAGACATCAAATGCCATGGACAAACCTTGGCTGCTTGACTCAAGAGCTTCTCACACCATTACGAGTGATTTTGCAAATCTCACCACACACTCAGAATATGATGGCACTGATGAAGTAACTTTAGGTGACGGCTCAGGTTTGAAAATTTCTCACACTAGGTCCTTATCCTTAAAATTTCCCAAGAAAATTTTTCGTTTTCCTGATACACTATGTGTCCCATATCTCTGCAAAAATTTAATCCCAGTTCATCATCTCACAAAACACAATGATGTTTTTGTTGAGCTTCACCCTCTCTATTTTTTTGTGAAGGACAAATACACAGGGATGATTCTACTAAGAGGAATGTAGCAATGGAGTGTACACCTTCCCGAAACCCATGGTGCCGTCCTCTCCAAAAGTCCTTGCCTATGTGGGATTAGTCATTATACCACCGCCCCTCATACCCCACAACAAAATGGTGTCGCTGAACGTCGCCACCGTCATCTTGTTGAAACAGGTCTCACATTACTTCATGATGCCAACCTTGATCTTTCCTACTGGCCCCATGCATTTCACACCGCCTCCTACCTTATCAACCGCCACCCCACCCCGCTCCTACAGAATCTTTCCCCTTATGAATATCTTTTTGGTCAGCTTCCAAACTACCTTAAACTACGGAAATTTGGGTGTCTCTGTTATCCTCTCACTCGTTCATACAATACCAACAAACTCCAACCCAAGTCTCATCCTTGTGTTTTTCTAGGATATTCTCAAACTCAAAATGTATACAAATGCATGGTTACTACCACAAATTGACTGTTTCTCTCCCGTCATGTACTCTTCGATGAAAATCGTCATGTCCCTCCCATTCCACCTGATGTGCCCTCACATTCCCTACCCACCTCTGTCTCATCACCTTTTGTTCCCGTTCCATGTTCACCATCAGTCAGTATGCCTTCACACCAGTCTTCATCATCAACACAGGAAGGTGACACCACTATTGCTGCTTCTTCCTCAGGTAATATCTTTGTCTCTCAATCTCCTTTACCTCAGTTACCTTCCACATGCAACCCATTATCCTCTGATCTGCTCTCCTCTTAACCCATCAACCTTACTTCACCAAATCCATCTGCTCCCATTACATCATCATCCCGTGTTCACCCCATGATCACCAGATCCATGCACAATATCTTTAAATCAAAACAACTTAATCTGGTCACTAAACATCCCCTGCCTGAAACCGTTGAACTCTTTAATGTTACTCAAGCTCTTTCAAACCCACAGTGGCGCACAACCATGTCCTCTGAACTTACAGCCTTAATGCGCCATGACACTTGGGAATTAGTTCCTTGTTCTGCTTTTATCAAACCAGTGGGGTGCAAATGGGTGTCTCGGGTGAAACGTCATCCTGATGGGTCCATTGACAGATTCAAAGCTCGCTTTGTTGCTAAAGGTTATAACCAACGGCCTGGCTTGGATTACACGAACACATTCAGTCCTGTGGTCAAGCCTGCAACCATCCGTTTTATCCTAACCATTGTTGTTATGCATGGCTGGAATTTATGACAGATGGATGTTCACAACGCCTTCTTACATGGTGATCTCTCCGAAACAGTCTTCATGCTTCAACCACCTGGGTTCAAAGATTCATCAAAACCTCATCATGCGCGTCGCTTAAAGAAAGCTATTTATGGCCTGAAACAAGCTCCTAGAGCTTGGTTCACAGTGCTCACAGCTGCTATCACTCAGCTAAATTTCCTTCAATCCAAGGCGGATCCATCCCTGTTCATTTATTCCACTAAAGCTCACAAATGTTACTTATTGGTTTATGTTGATGATTTGGTTATCACAGGAAACAATCCAACATTCATCGACACTGTAATCCGGCATCTTAGCAACTGGTTTCACCTCAAAGACTTGGGTAATCTGCATTTCTTCCTGGGTGTTGAGGTGATCCAAACTCATGCTGGTTTGTTCCTAACACAGCATAAGTACATTCATGATCTTTTATCTCATACAAATATGGTGGGTGCTAAAGACGTCTCCACTCCACTCTCCATTAGCCAATCACTTCTACTGCAAGACAGCACAGCACCCACGGATTGCTCTCAGTTTCGCAGCATTATTGGGAGTCTTCAATATCTCTCCTTTACACGTCCTGATATTTGTTTTGTTGTCAACAAACTCTCCCAATTCATGCACAGGCCATCTCAAAACCACTAGAGTGCAACAAAACATCTCCTGCGTTACCTGAAAAAGACCATTTTCCATGGTATTCAAATCTCAAAAACTGGTGCTACTGCTCTTAATACTTTCTTAGATGCTGACTGGGCTGGAAACCTAGATGACAGATCCTCCACCTCTGCATATATATGTTTTCTTGGGGATACGCCTATCTCTTGGAAGTCCAACAAACAACGAGCAATTGCTCGCTCTTCTGCAGAAGCTGAATACCGTGCTTTGGCAAATGCTGCTTCTGAAACTCAGTGGTTGCAAATCCTATTCACCGAGCTTGGTCTATCCCTTCCACAGCCTCCTATGTTGCTATGCGATAATCTTGGTGCCACACAACTGACCTTCAATCCTGTCAAACACACTCGCATGAAGCATATTCAGATTGATCTTCATTTTGTGCGTGATCTGGTCAGCCAAGGATGTCTTCAAGTACGCCATGTGCATACACATGATCAGCTAGCTGACTTACTTACCAAGCCTCTATCCCAGCAACGCACACGGTATCTATGTAATAAGATTGGTCTGCTTGATGGCAGCCCAATCTTGAGGGGGCGTATAAAGGATACTGCTAATCCTGGCAACTCAAGAGAAGCAGTCACCGACACTCCTGCGGTTAACACCTGATACAATTCTGTTTAGTGTAATTCTATCTAAAGACAAAGTCTAGCTTTATACAAATCCTTGTCATAAAAGGACTTCTACACACAGTGAATAATTAATGTATATAAATATGCATGATACATGCACAGTGAAATAACAGGCGAGAGAGTTAATTATGTGCATACCAGTTTCATATTCTTCGTTGTCACCTATTTTGATTTTCTCATCAAGCAATATAAATACTTCTCGATGGATGTTGACAATCTAAATACATACTCATGCATATAGGCTTTTTATCAATCCCTGGTAGCATCTATAAAAGAAAATTATTTACTCTCTAATTTTTGTCCCATGGGTTGTTTGTCTTGTTGTGAATATTTTGATATTTTCAATCATTGGTAATCATATGGAATTGCAATGTTTATGTTGAAGTCATAGAGGGACAGAAAAAAAAAGATAGTTAACACAATTAATGACTGGCTGTCTAGGTTGAATAGCTAGAAAAGAAAACAAATTGTTTATAAAATTATCAAAAATATCAAAGTTTTTTTGTTTACAGTAGCAACAAATCTATAAATACTAGAAAAATTCTAAGTAAAATAAATCTTCTCCCTTTCGAACTACCATCATAAATATTACATAATAAACCATTAAAAGAAAAACACTAATTATATGAGAGATATTATAGTTCTAGTTCTTGCATCATTCTCTTCGTATTGGAAGAAATCTATCATCAAGCTAAAACAATTCTTGCCTCGATCTCGTGGATATCCAATTAAGGTTCTCTCCTTTTATTTATTCACTTCAATTGTATAATAAACAATTCTAAATATCAGTTTCAATCCCTTCATATTAATGTTTTGTATAAGAAACATTAATTATCAAATTATTTCTCTTTATTTGACTTCTAAAGTAATGAATTGCAACCTCAAGCTTGCTTTATCAATACGTGTTGTATTTGTATAGTCCTTGAACAAATCTATCTTTGTGATACTAGAAAACTAGTAATCAAAAGGATTACTGTCATCTGAATTTATAATTTTGTTTATTTTAGAAACTTCCATGTTCTTTTTATACTCTAATTTTAGCTTGTCAATGAGGACATCATTATTACCTTTTGATTGAGTTGGTTTAGCATCCTTTGCAACCCCAATTTATCTTGGTTTTGATCACGACCATAAAATTGATTTTTACTTACAGAATTTTTTGTTGGCGATTAAGCTATCTTTTTTTGTCGGTATATAAATCACTAATAGATTCAGCGATAAAAACCCATCGTTAATGAGCTTCTCATTAGTGATATCAGGTCCATCGATAATTTTGCTGGTGAAGTTACTTACCGACAAAACACTAATAGAATATTTGGGCAAAAAAAAAAAAAATTTGGCAACAATTTTTATATCAATGAATCCATTGGTAAGTATTACTGACGGATCAACAAAGGAATACTATTAGTAATGGATTGTGTATCACCAACATTAAAATTCTATCGGTTAATTCATCGGTGTATATCAATACAATTCACAATTCTATGTAATTCTCCTAGGAAAATGGTTTCCATTATCAATACAATTCACAATTCTATGTAATTCGTCGGTAATTTCGTTGGTTTTAGGCAAATTTCTGGTAGTGCACTAACAAAATTTTTATGTACGTCGGTGATTCCATCGGTATTTCAGTAATTTGTTTTTTTAATACATGCTTATTTGGATTAAATAATTTGACATTGAAGAACATTAAACAAAAAAAATTAATTGAAGAACACACTTTATATTATTAATTTAACTGTAAAATCAATTACAAATATCTTTATATATTAGAAAGAAGTTGAAGCTGCAGGTGGAGGTGGGGAGGGGAAAGGGAAGAAAATCTCTTAAAGGTTCAAGGCATCTCCATAGGAAGAGAAAAAAAGAAAGCCAAAGGAAAAATTAAAAAAATTGGTTTTCCTTATTTTTATAGCTCCAATGAGATAGCTATATTTGAGAGACAAAATAGCATTTCTATGTTAGAGAGTTATTCCTACATATTGATCAAAAGAGCCAAAAGTTTATTTAATATATTTTTATGCAAAAGAGGGGTTTTGATTGGAGTTGTATTAGTTAGTTACAATTAATAAATAGTTGAATCAATATCAAATATATTAAAATACAATTGACTTTTGTAAATGGTTTTTTTTTTCATTAGAGTGCATATAAAAAAAATATCATATTTACATTATTCAAAAAGTCATATTATTAATTTGGCTCTTTTAAATAATTTCTTTCCTTGGAGATGCTCTCATAAGGGAGAGGATAATGAGTCGACATGTATGTCATCATCTTCTCCTATTGCTTCCTACTTCATTCTTCATACTACACTTCTAGTTGGGCCCTAAGATTTGCCGTCACAGCAATAATTTGTTCTTAAACCAACTCTTGATTTACTGTTGATGGCTGGCTCAAGCTAGATCGTAGGATGCCTATGATAGAGACATTACAACACGCCCTCATATCTCGGGTCATAGTCATATGGATACCCTAAACCTGATTCTTATTTGATACACCGATTGCTCCAGCTTATTCAATCTAAATTAATAAAATTTAATAGTCATCAATTCCATAAAAAATCAATTTTCTTAAAATTTTCAACTTAACAATAAAATTGACAAACTATGATTGATACTCATTAAATAATCCATCAATTCTTCCAATATAATAGTCTAAATTACAAAATCAAACTCAATTTCATCAAATTATAAACAAATTCAATTTTTCTCAAATCTCAAGCAAATCATACTTCAATACAACAAAATTCTCAATAAAAAGGCTGTAAAATACTTAAATATACAAGCAAACTAGAAATACTACATAAATATAACAATAAATTAACCTAAAGTACGAATAGATACCCTTTTTTACTTGATGTAGGGAATATTTAGAAAAAAAAAATTAATCTAAGATAGTGATGTTGACACTACTACGTTTTGGGGTAAAAATAAAAATAGGAGTGGGAAGGGGTTGTTGTTTTGATATGCAATTAAAGGAAAAGGAGGAAGAGGAAGAAGAAGAAGAAAGATAGAGGAAAGAGAGATGTGAGGTTGCTGTCAATTATAACATTTTTAAATTTTCCGATGAAATCACCAACAAACAGTAGCAATGGAATATTTTCATCGCTAAATCCATCAACAAATAATGACGTGTCATATTATCGGTGGAATCAATAACAAAATATTTCTTGATTTTTTTATTATTTTATTCTATTAGAAATTCCATCCATAATTATCGACAACATATATTTTGTTGCTAATTAAGTCGATATGTCTGATGGATAGTTTTCGTTACTTTTTTTATTGGACATTACAAACAAAAAGTATTCTGTCAATAATTATGTTGCTATTTGATAATTTTCTGGTATTGGATTGAAAGTAAGAAATTTCAATCGTTTGACAATCATCACCAAAATTCGATTTTGAGCTTTAACATCAACATGCATGGAGAGAAAAAAAACAAAATATAGCTATCACAAGCAAAAGCTGCTAGTTGTTGGCTAAACAATCCGAAAAAAAAAGAGAAATATATATATAGTAGTAGCATTAAATCTTAGTCATCCAAGCCATCACCATCAATAAAAGAAAAACCATTATATGAAAGCTAGTGCATTTCTAGCGCTTGCATCGTGAAGTTTATATATTCTCTTTATTTGTTAACCTTGTGGAAGTTTGTATTTAGATTTATGGTTTTCTTGATCTTTTCCAGCGATGTTTCGTACAATAACTTTTCACGGGCACCAAGATGCAACAGCAGTAACGAGTAAGGATGTTCATAAATATTTGAAATGGGATATTCTTGGTGATTTTGAAACTGAATGATTTGAGTTTATAAACCAGGAATAATATAAACTGGTTTCGAAGCTCGTCCAGCAATAATAAATTGTAAGGCTCTTCTTTTATACTCTGTGGACTGCAATGTTTTTCGTATTTATATTTCTGGAGATGAAATTTAGCAATAGAGATTCTGCTGTATGTGATTTCAAAAAATCCCACAGGGTCAAAAGAACTCCTCTATGGAGTACTAGCAAGATCTTGTACCTATTTGCGATAACAACATATGCTATCATGAGTACAGAGTTGCAGAGACAGATACAATTACTTCAGATGAACGTGGAATTCAGACAAAACATATTTTGATATTGTAACTAAATAATAAACTATACTACATCTTTAAATCCTACCTAAGCAGAATAGATAGATATCCAGAATTAATTTATGCTCAGAGTATAATGCATATCATTTTTTCAAAGAGCAAACACATCTTGAATATTTTCCTTGTGTGATACAATTGTTTTTAAGCATGTTCTGATTCTGATTCCGAGGCTTTTTTCTGATACCAGATTTTTAGAATTCAATCTACAAAACCATTTATTATTCTAACAAACTATAATTTCCATGATATACAGAAGCGATCTTCTTCCATGCTCAGGGATATCTCGGTGCCCAAAATGTATGTTTTTATTTACTTATTTTCATAATAAGAACTTGTGCACTTCATAAAATCCGAGTGTACCATTAAAGTTTATCGAAGTACCATATTTATTTGTGTACTTCAATGTTTGAATGACATTGATGATTTTTAGCTAGCTTTTTAATTAGATTCTATCTCGAAAAACTAATAAGGTCACTTTGTTGGAAAATTTATACATCAAAACGTGGTTTGAAGTAGAACTTGACCACTGGTTTCACCGTCAGAAACCAAAAGTTGACAGAAGGAATTCATTGAGTTGAACTAATCTGACAATGGCAAGCCACTTGATGAAGTGTTGACCAGTGACTAATCATAGTTTTGAAGCTTTGTAGTAAAGTAAACTCATTCCCCATTGATATGCTTCTATAAGTATGACAAAACGGAAAATTGAAACATGTCTAATGGTATACTAGTTTTATGTGCTGCAGGTTATCGTTCATTCCATATAAACTGTGGTGGACAAGATGTAAAGAATGGGAAAATCTTGTATGAAGGTGATCAAGATAGTGAAAGTAATGCTGCTGCAAGGAGTTATTATAGATTAGGATCAAACTGGGGATTCAGCAGCACAGGAGATTTCATGGATGATAACAACTTCAATGATAACAAATATACGCTTCAATCAAATTCTAATATTTCTCTGGTTGACTTTGGATTGTATGCAACAGCTCGTAAAACTCCCCTGTCTATCACTTATTATGGATATTGTCTAGAAAATGGGAATTACACTGTCAGACTCCACTTTGCTGAGATACAATTCACAGATGAAAAACTGTACAACAAAGTTGCAAGGCGCGTTTTTGATATTTACATTCAGGTAATTAATTATCTTTTCCTTCCGAAGAGATTGTGGATGTCTTTTTTTTTTTTTTCAAAGAAACCCTTTTGAGTAGGAAACTTTGTTCCAGGGAATACAAGTGCAAAAGGATTTTAACTTTACAGAGGAAGCCAAAGGATCTAACAGAAATTTCACAATAGCATTCAACACCACTGTGACAGACCGTACCCTGGAGATCCGATTATACTGGGCTGGAAAAGGCACTACTAGCATTCCAAGAAGAGGAAATTATGGTCCTATAATTTCTGCTATATCCGTATGTTCAGGTATGTTACATGTTCTTTTTCTGCCTCTCATTTGAAACTTGCAGACTTCAAGGAGTTTAATTTATACAGTAGAAGGACCCTAACTGATGAGATTAAACACATTTAATGTGTCTCATAAACCAATCTGCATAAATGATTAGCCTGATTTTTGTTGTCACTGTAACTGTAAGCTTCTTCCCACTCACTTCATTATCCCATCTAAGAATCTTTCCGTGATCTGTGGTTTTTCAGGTTACAGAACTTATTGTGAAGGTGAGAATTGAACTGTGCTATAGTGGTCGTGTGTCTTTACAGCGTTAATGTTTATTATCCATTTGATGGGATGTTTAGCCTTCTTTGCGTTTGCAATTTTATTTAATATCAGAACCTGAGGAAGCAAGTAAGAAACCTATTGTGATCGGAGTTGTCACTTCAGCAGCGTTCCTTATTCTCTTGGTAATGGGTGTCATTTATTGGAAGCTCTGCTATGGAGACAAATACACAAGAGAACGAGGTACTGTAAAATCAGTCATTTCCGCAAACTGAGTCTTCTCTTAATTTTCTAAATAATGGCGAATCACACTAAAGAATGCGCGTAGTGCATGGATGTATGATGTTCAAGCATTTCTATTATTTCACGATATGTCTCCTGACTGTCATCCTCCCATACCAACTGCTACGTGCAGAGCTTAAAGGGCTAGATTTGAAAACTGGTTCCTTCACCTTGAGGCAGCTAAAAGCGACCCCTGACAATTTCAATTCAGAAAACAAGATTGGAGAGGGTGGTTTGGGATCCGTATACAAGGTTTGTCATCTAATGAATTTTTCGTATTATCACAATTTTATTATGCTATAGCTTTTAGATGCGTGATTGACTTCCTATGCAGGGTGAAACCTCGTCTTTAATTTGAATAAAGCCAAAGACGTGCTTGGAGCTTCGTTTGTAATCATATAATTTATGATGATACTGTTAATGATCAAGATTTAGACAACGTTTTGTTGCTTACCATCCATGTTGCTATGGTTATGGATTTATAATTCTATACATGTAAACGGTCTATGAAAGCTATCTCCATGGTTGTGAGAATTCAGAGCCCCAGGCACTCTTCCTGGCCAGTGATTATTACTTCCGATTTATGGGGATTGATATTATGAATATTTTTTTGTTGTTACCCATTTTTGCATTCCCACACAAAAAATGAAAAAAATACAAAAAAATACATATTCGGGAGGAACCCAAAAAAATAATAGGAGTGAGAAAAAGATGCTAGAACGCCCATAAAATGACTAGGAATTGGTTGAGGAGGTTCAAAAATATAAGAATTGAAATTTGACAGTATATTTTTAACTGGTGAAAACCCTGTTGACAAGAAAAATTCAATTTGAGAAAGAAAAGTCCAAAATCAGATGTTTATGGACTCAATTAAATTTTATCTAAGGTTTAATTGAATTTATAGAGAGTTTGATTGCAAGAAAAATTGATTTTTAAGTCAATTTAGGCTTTTATTGGAAGAAATTAAAGTTCAAGGGTCCAATTATAATTTTAAAGAGTTGATTTGGTCAAATCAGGGGCTTAATTGCATAATTATTGAAGTTTGATGACTAATTAGGGTCTTGATTGAAACAATCCAAAACCAAGGACCAAACCGGAAAAGGTGTTAAAATCAAGGGATCCAATTACAATTTATCCAAGAACTTGATTACAAAATTGCAGAACTTAAGTGACCAAACTGAAAATGGTCATTTCACATCTCAAAATAGCCATTTGAAACAGAGCCGTTTCATGGACAACTGTTCATTACCTTCTTCCTCATCAACCGTTTCAAGCAATAGTGTGAAACCCTAGAAAATTTATAATTTAAATATGCGGATGTATAACCTGCCATGTAAACGTAAGACTAAAAGTGATATATAATGGAGGGGATAACCTCCTTAAAATGAATTTTGTTTTAGAATCCATAAAAACAGAGAAACTGGTAATGTGTTTTGATGGATAAAATAATGAGAGAAATAAAAAAATGTTTCTAAGAAATAAGTGAGGTAATAAAGAATACATTATAATAAAGGATAATTCAATGAAAATGGCAGGACTGAAGGTGCAAGCATCAATTAAAAATCAGTGACATTACTTTGAAACGATAATAATACCCGATAAATAAATAAAGGCAAAAAATTTAAAATGAATATATTCCAAAATAATAAAATGACCTTAAAGGTTTAGAAGGATAATTAATATTATTTTATGTCAAGATTGAACAAGAAAATTTGGATCGTTGACGATAAGTCATGAACTGACCAATTTTACATTAGAAAGGAGAGCACTCAATCCAATTGTCGGATCTGGATGAAATTTTGCATGAAGTCTATTAATATGTTTTCCTATCTTGGTAAAAGATCTCATCCCAATGGGAGTTTTGTAAAGACTAACGATTTAAGCAGAAACAAACCGGATAGTTTACATGAAAAATAAAATAATATATATATATATATATGAGGGACATAAATGTAATTAGGGGAAAGTGTGCCTTTAAAACAGCAAAAAACCACCAGTTCAAAAAATAAAAAAAAGGGTGTGAGAGACAATAGAGAATTCGGCTAGAGAGAGGTGCAGAATTGGGAGGAACCAATAATGCTCCGGTAGCCATATCTCTGGAACCCACCGTTGGATCATGTTTATTTTGGATATGTTGTTCTTCTCACACTCCTCTACTAACTGACCAGAGGGATTTGAAATCACATAATCCGTTTGACAGAAATCATCATCGGAAGTTTTCTGGAAAACAAAAAGAAATACACCTGCAGGGCAGTTTTGTTCGCCGGTCGATTTCTCTCTCTTCCACCGTTGGATCATGCCTATTTTTGAATATGTGGTGCGCCTAGATGTTGTCTTAATTCTGGATGGTGGAGATCGGAATCGCACACTCCGGCAAGGTGTCGTTCATGTTGAACAATAGCTCGTCCATTTTTAGGTGAGTTCCGTTTTATTCAGATCTATGGATATCAAACTGTTGGATCATTCTGATTTTTATATATATTGTATACACCTCGTTTATCTACATTCTGACCGTTGGGTTCAAGCAAAAAATTATAGGTTGATGACTTATTGTTTTTTGAATCTATTGCTAGTCTTAGTAAAAATTTAGGAAGCTTGATTTAATTACATGTTTTGATGAAATTAGAATTGTGTGGGTGTAGGGTTTATGTAAGGTGTAATGGTAAAATATGTTCTTGTTATTAGTGTTGTTATAGATTAATTGTGTTGTAAAATGTGTTAGAGAAGTTTTGAAATTGGATGAAGGGATATTAAGTTTGTTGATTTAATGGATATATGTTTTTAGGCATTAAAAAGGATTGGGTCTAGTGATAATTGAAAGAAAACTTGAAGAAAATTGTATCCTCCATTTGATGCAAAGATTCGGCCTAGACATATAAATGAGAGGATGATCTTAATTGTTTTAATTGCTATGGAATTTGAGTTGAATGAGGTTATAATATATATGAAATGAATGGGTAAAGGTTTATCTGGAATAATTAAAAAGGGAATCATCCCTTACCATGAATGAAGGCATTCGGCCAAATGAAGAAGAAATAAGGAGATAAGAGTTTGATTTATTTTCTATGTAAATTAGGTATGGATGTATTTATGTGTACAAAAAAAAATTAGGTAGAGTGTCAATTGGAAGAATTTTAAAAGGATCCAAATTCTCATCATAATATGGAATTCAACCAAAAATGGAAATCTTGAACTTGAGTTTATTCGACCTAATGTTATGGGGATTTTTATGGGATTGTGGTTTGTTGAATGCCAAACGAATTGTGTTATGTTTGAAATAATAGCTTAATGTGAGGAAAATTTCATTTTTTGATGGAATTTTAAGGTTGTCCAAATGGATAATAAAAGGGGAGAAAAAGGTTAAATTAAGGCGTGCATGAAATTATGATGAAAAATATGTTGTTAAATTTACTTAAGATGAAGTAAAGGGGACTTATGAAAAAGAATTGAAAACTCATCATGAAAAAAAAAAAAGGTCATTCGACCAAGAATTGGTTTGATAAGGAAAATGAATTAGTTTCAATGGTATGAATAAATGTAAGGATGTGAAGTTACTAAGTCTGTACATGATGGGTTGAGTAGACAAAAATAAAATAAAATAAAATTGTTAGGTCATGTTTAAAGATATTCAGCCTGGAAAGACAAGTCATGAAAGGAAAGAAAATAAATAAATAAATATGTGAATGCATGTGTCATGCGATTTTAAATTTAAATGAATTTTAGAATGGAATTTTCAATTATGGTGGAGCCACATTTGATATGTATCTTTAATGATACAGGAGAGATTGCAGAATCTGTTCAGTAGCATGGGACTTTTGCGCGAGTTCAAGCATTAGGTAGGTGTCTTACACCTCAAACTTTTGTTTTTACAATACTTGTTAGAGTTAAATAAATGGTATTTTCTATAAATGTACTTGTGCTTGTGTAATTATGAATGTTTATGTCGAGAAAAATATAGTGGACTAGCTGGCTTGAATAGAGTTAGTGGCGCTACTGTACTGACTGTCGAGTTAGATGTGTAATAACAAAAATGAAGTGTACCGACTTTAGGGTGATAAATTAATGGTATATTATGATTAAATTATTGATGCTCGATTTATATATGTTTATTGATGATGTGTATGTGTTTAAATAATTTATGTGAAGGAAGCAGGTGTATCGCACCTTGTCTTTTTAAGTTGTGTAAACTTATTGATAAATTTTAGAATTTATTGTTTTATTGCTTCGATGATATTGAAATGAGTAAGAATACCTTATGTGCAACGGTATACCTCTATTAGTTAGGATAATGTTTGAACGAATAGGGGTGACTTGCGTGCATTGTTATGTATCGAATTAATTATGTTATTATGGTCGTAGTGTCGATAACTAAGTTTGTGTGTGAATGATACTTAGCAACAGTTGTTATAATGCATATGATGTAAAAAAAAAATGGGGGGGAAGAAAGAAAAAAAAAAGGAAGAAGAAGAAGAAGAAAAGAAAGAAGGGGATCGATACGAATGGAAATTTCAAGTGACATATCGGCATTTCAGACGACATTGATTAGCAATTCAGGTTTGGATTGCTAATGGTAACAATGAGGTTTCATTGGTGCCAACATTTCTTAAATTGATTAGTTGATCCCGAGCAATTGGGTGACTAATGATGTTAGTAAAGATTACTAACATCGGCACGGTTCCTCCTGGTTCAGTGAAAAAGATAAGTTTATTAACTATTCTCGGTCAAGAATAGTTAATGATATCAATGGGTCATATTGGTATCGACAACCATTTCTGGTGTCGTTAGCTACTCCAGGTAAGGAGGCTAATAATATCAAGGGTTCTTGACATCAGCAATTTTGATGGTAAATCAGATATGAATAAGATTTGATACTCCAGATAAGAATAGTTAATGATACTAATCGGTTGTGTTAATATCGGTACGTGAATGTACGTGATTAGTCTAGCTCAATATTAAAAGACTCATGATACTAGTGAGATTTATTAGTGTCGGCGATTACTTTCTAAAAAATAAAAGGGAAAATATTGATTAGTTATTCCAAAGAAATGAGATAAGCTAATAATACCAAGAGAGAAATGTCTGGGTATAAGTGAGAATTGATTTATAAGGAGATGGTGTTCGAAAATCGTTGAATTATGTTGAGATTTCCAAGATGAAATTATTCTCAACAAATGGGAAAGGATATTAGATGGATATTGGTAATAGATTGAAAATGCTTGTAAAAGAGGTTTATACCTAATTTTATGTCTCAAAAGAAATTCTATGAAGGTTATTACCTATCATTGTTATTGTTTGTTACTACCTTTTTATATTTATGTGTACACGTTAATTTCTATTTTCAGGTCCATCAGAGTCGCGTCCGGAATGATATTGGTTTAGTTACCTTTTGCTTTTGACCACGTAATTATTTGTAAATTAAGAGTCTTATCTCCTAAAACTTGAAATGTTATATTAATTCTTAAATTTGAATGTATGACTTTAATCTAATGTTTGTAACTTTAAGTACCTATTTAACCATGCATGTTTAGGGTTGGAAATCGAATCTTTCACTTAAATTACATTATATGATGTTATTGAATAACATATGTTGTGTTGATGATGCTGAGTTGGGTTGAGATCCAGGATGATTGGATCAGGATGTGAATTAAAATTGGAAGTGTAATATGGTTTTGTCGATAACTTGAGACTTCCTAGAATATGAGAGACTCTGTCGAAATTTTAGTAGAAATTTGGTGGAACCGGTATATTAAAAAAAAGAAATTACCTGAAAATTTTCAATGTATCGCGAAAAAGAATATGGGAAATCAGGGTTGTTACAAATAGAAATATTGGAGACGTTTTATCATTAAAGGCATTGAAATCAAGCTGGCCGTTACCAGCACAAGGTCGTCTCTGGCCTATAAAAGCAGGAGAAAAAGACGAATGAAGGGGGGGAAACACGGGAAGAAAGACGAGACAGAGGGGGGAAGAGGATAAGGAGGAGAAACAGAGAGGCAGAAAGAAAAACGGGGAGGCAGAGTGAAGAAAGGAAGGAGAGAGTAAAAAAAAACCGAGAGGAAGCAGTGTTGGAACAGCCCTTCCACACTGTCATCTTCGTCTGCTACTGCAAGCAGCAGGTTCCAGCGCCAAGGAGAAAGACGAGACAGAGAGGGAGAAAAAGAGAACAGGGAGAATAAAAAGAAACAAAGGGAGACATGAAGGAGAACTAGGCAGCATAGGGAGACGGTAACAGAGGAACAAACGAACAGAAGCAAGAAAAACCCAACAGCAACCAGCCTCCATCGTTGTTGTCCCTTGACCTTCGGAACCAGAGGCAAGGGAATAAAAGAAAAGAAACAGAAGCAAAGGAAGAAACCCAGAGAGAAAGTCCAGAATAATAAAAAGAACGCAAGATCAGAATTGTCATCATCTTCAGTTTTTCTAGAAACCAGGTGCGTTCGTCTTCATATTCTCTTAAATCTACAAATGAGCATATACACTGCGTGAAGGTAATTTAATCACCTTTGCACTGTTCATGCACGCGTGAAACAAATTCACGCGTGCATAGTCTCTCAGCCAACCGGGTCACTGGCTTGGGCCAGTGACTGGGTTTGAGTTGCTGGGTGCAGCCCAGCCACATGGTTCGAACTGGGCCCAACCAACAAAAAAATTTAAAAATAATTTTACAAAATTTGTGATTTTCCCGTGTATTTTTCTACTGAATTTTGCTTAGTATTGGTTTGTATTTTTATACCTTAAAGATACAAATCCGGTATTAAGATACCTAGTTTTCGTCAAAACATTGAAAAATAAAATATATATATTTAGTTTTCAATGTTTTGACGAATATATATTTTTTTGTTTTCATGCATACGGCCAAGTCTCTCAAAAATAAAATAAAAATCATATTGTATTTTCATACAACAAAGAAAAATTCAAAAATATGTATTAGCATACATGTTGGCTTTAATAACTAGTTTATTAAAGTCACAAGAACTAGGCCAATATTTCAAAAATTTCAAAAAAAAAATTTTTTTTTTTTTAGTATATGGGGTTACAACCTTATACGTAAAACGTATTCCGGATATTAAATTATTTTGTTGACGTTAGAATGGTTAGGTTTTACCCGATAAGATAATGATCTCTTTATCGAGGAAAACTTTTCTTAAACCATAGACGAACCAACAACTAAAAAACACGATAAGATCTTAGATTTTATTAGACAATAAAACAATACAATTTACCTTAGGTAGGGCGTATTGGGGTGCTAATACCTTTTCTTTACGCAACCAGTCCCCGTACCCGATCTCTAAGACCAGTTAGGGATTCTAGTGACCAAAATACTAGGTGGCGACTCTCATTCCTGCTTTCCACATATAAGAGACAAGAATTTTTTGTCTCCCAATATTTGCCAGATAGATAGATAATAAAATATATGAAAGTGGATTTCTGGTCGCTACGCCGCACACGTGAGATATTTTTAATAAAATTTAAATTTAAAGAAGGAATCAGCTTGTTTTTGTATGAGATTTTTTAAAAATGGTGTACTAAAATGAAAAACAAAATAATGATTTTTGAAAAATGATGTACTAAAATGAAAAATGGTGTACTAAAGAATCTATCTCCGTGGTTGTGAGAATTCAGAGCCCAAGGCACTCTTCCATATCGTATATCATTACGTGCCCATAGTATCGGACAATTTTGTGTAATTTAATTTCTAATCATTAGTATCAAAATTGGCATTGATAAAAATCATTGAGTGCATGAATACTCATTATAACATTATGTTGACTGTATGTCAAGAAATTTTAGAAATTTAAAGGTGGTTATGGAAATCGAAGTGGTTAGTTGTGATATTTGAAAAGTTGTATATGCAATGTGAAAAATATTAGCATATTAAATAAAATTAATGATTTTACTAAGTTATAAGGTTGGGAATGGGTCAAGTAAAATAAATAATACTTTAACTAAAAGAGAAATGATGCTAGTAAATATTGTTGTTGTGTAATAATGTCAATGTAAGGGTTACGAGTCAAGTTTACGGTAAACTTTGATGTAAAGAAATCTAACATCAGTATTGTGTATTATTGTAAAACAAGGAAATTAATATATAAGATAATGGAAATAAGAAATGGACTAATTGAAAGGCGTAGAAATTAAGGTGTAATGAAATGTCTTGATATGAAGTGAACAATGATGCTTGCATCTCCCTTTTTAAATTTGGGATACTCCTGGTTGCTGCGAAACTTAATGATTTGAATCTATAAACCAGGGGTACAAACACGTACAAGAGTTCATTCATCAAGAATAACTTGTAAGGCTCCTCTTATACACTCTGGAGAGCGATATTTTTGGTATTTCATGTTGTTGGAGATCCAATCTGGTGGTTGTCAACGTAAAAGAGGTGTCTATATGTTTGTACATATAAAACTCATATAATGCTGATTCTTGAGGCATGGTTTTCTGACGCTGGATTGGCCAACAAGATATAAGAAATGTGTTGGAATAGCCAGAGGTTTAGCATTTCTCCATGAAGAATCTGCAATCAGGATTGTTCACAGAGACATCAAAGGTACAAATGTATTACTGGACAAAGATCTAAGTGCCAAGATATCAGACTTTGGACTAGCTAAGCTCAATGAAGAGGAGAACACTCACATTAGCACTCGTGTTGCTGGAACCATGTAAGTTTTAATCAGACTTAATTTGCAGCTTCCTTTATTCAGTGATCGCAATATTCTCCGGTAGAGTCACTAATCTGGCATGGTTCTGATTTCAGAGGATATATGGCTCCAGAATATGCGCTGTGGGGTTATTTAACAGACAAAGCAGATGTTTATAGTTTTGGAGTTGCTTTAGAAATTGTCAGTGGAAGAAGCAATTCGAGTTACAGGACAACAAATGAATTCGCATGTCTTCTTGACTGGGTAAGTTACGAGTCTGTTCTTGTTGCTCTTGAATCCATGATGCATTAGGCACTACTCCTCTCTGCAAATACTTTACTTTTTGCTTTCACAGGCCCATGTACTGCAAAAAAAGGGAAATTTAATGGAGATAGTGGACCCAAAGCTGCAGTCTGAATTCAACAAGGAAGAGGCTAGCTCAGAGGATGATCAAATTGGCTCTCTTATGCACCAATGCATCTCCATCTCTAAGGCCTGCAATGTCAGAAGTGGCGAGAATGCTTGAAGGACAGACCAGCATCCAGGAGATGATCTCAGATCCTAGCATTTATGGTGATGATTTACACTCCAAACTTCTCAAAGGCCACTATCAGCAGGTCATGGACCAGAGTTTAAACAGCACACAAGACCTCTTTCCTCCATCTGATAAATCATGGATTGGAAATTCTTCTACATCTGCCCATGATCTTTTTACCCCATCAATCCCGAGTCCATAAATTTAAACATCAGTGAAACCTCGTCTTTAATTGAATAAAGCCAAAGACATGCTTGGAGCTTCGTTTGTAATCATACAAGGAATCAGCTTGTTTTTGTATGAGATTTTTGAATTTAATATGACTACGGACTCTTGAATTATAAATATAGACCTGTGTATAAAGCTTGTGGGGCAGAAAGAAATACACAAGACACAAGGCATAAATTATGCCCAGCATTTAACCAGAATCATACCCAAAAATTCTAGCCCCTTTCTTGCCGAATCAGCCCTTTCTCACGAACACAGCCCTCTCCACAACCTCCCGTAGCCAGCCATTAACCCACACTGTAAACTCATCTTCTCCACAAATGGTGATTTCTTATCCATTTTTACATTCTAAACTTCATTCGTAATATCGGGTGCGAAATCGACATTGAAATTGAAAAAATTACATTTTATTAAAAAATTTGGAAAAATAAATAGAAGAGACTTTATTGAGAGAGTGTTCATCTGATAAAAAACTTACATTCACAAAGTATTCTCTGAAGAATAACGAGACTATTTTTTATAATACATGCACAACCCACAGGTAGGTACGTAGACAATTATAATTATTAATTATTATTTTTTATAATAAATGCACAATCCACGTGTCACGAGACTATTTTTCTGATAAAACGAGAGTGTTTGTTTGGGAAATAAATTTGCTCACGGTGATAGTGTAGAAAAAAAACTTAATATTCAAAGCAAATGATGGCTAACAGAAGCATTAAAATCGAGGGCGGCTTTATAAGATATACTAATAGGTATTTTTTAAATTTTTTTTATTTTGTTAAAAATAAATTAAAATAATATTTTTTTATTTTTTAAAAAATATTTTTTATATAAATATATTAAAATAATATAAAAACATTAAAAAAATATTAATTTAAAATAAAAAATAAATAAAATTTTAATTTTTTTCTAAAACCATTCTTCAAACATAAAAATAAACCTGCTGCAAGTGTTAAACTGTCAATTATGCACCAACTAGCTATATAATTGAGTCTATCATAAACTTCAAATATCTTGTCGTTCTTTAGGACCAGCTGGAAAAGAGATTGGTCTAAGTCTTCATCAATCATTCACAATATAGCACCATGAGAAGTTCTCAGTGCACAGAACTAGATATATCCTGTGTAGATTCATCGAGAAAGTGATGACGTGTTTTCTATTATGTGTAGATTTCATAAATAAATATAATGTTTTTGTCAAAACATTAATATGTTCAATTATTAAGTATAAAAATAAACAAAATTAGAAGAGAATAAAAATAAAATCAGAATAAAATAACTAAGAAAGGTTTAGTGAGAGAGAGATAGAGAGAGTGAACGAAATTAGTTGCTTACTGGGACTCAATTGATTGTGATTTTAAATTTGAATCTGGGTAATTGCGTGATATTATTATTTTTATTTTATTTATTTATTATCATTTTTTTTGAAAAAAAAATTATGTTTTTTATTTGTCTTTTAATGTAATTGTTTATTTGTAAGCGTCTTTTAAACTTTTTAATAGGTAAGAACAATAATTTCGCTACTATCCAGCTGTAATTGTCAAGCTAAAAAAATTCAAAACTATATTTTTTAAAAACAAATATTAAAAATATATATATATATATTAGATTGACTCAGATTAACTCGGATTTACTTATTAAATTCTCGTTCTGGATCATGAGATCGTTATAACCTCATAAAAAATAAATAAGAAAAAAATAAAGTTCAATTCTTAATCAACTCAATATTGAATGATGAAATTGAAAACAAAAATCAATAAAAAAAATATTTGAATCAACCTGGGTTAACCTGTCGAACTTGGATCACGAGACCGAGATATTCTTATAAAAAGAAAATCGAGAAATATTATAAAGATCAATTCCCAATAGAGAATTTAATTATGAAATTTAACCTTCCAAACTTGTGTCACAAGTTTAGGATAACTCCATACAAATTATGAAATTTAATTACAATTAACCTAATGTTGAAAGAGAAACTAAAAAAAAAATATTCAATTAAAAAAAAGACAAAAAAATTAAGTTAATTAAATTAATCTGCAGAACTCATGACTTAAATTATGAGAATAGAATAACTCTATAGAAAAAAATTAAAAAAATTTAATTTCTAATAAATCTAATATTGAAAGATAAAAATAAAATTATATATATAAAAAATCATTATCCGATTAGCAATGATTTGTGAAGAGGTGTTATTAAAATACCTCGTTTATTTTTAGCTCTTGTTAATTATTATTATAAAATAATATGGAAGACTACCACACAATCCCCTATAAAAAGCTAACTAAGCAATCAGTATTTGCAAAAAGAAAAAGAAAAAGAAGAGCAGAAAATTCTACTTTGAATTAGTGAACAATTGATAAATCATTTTTCCTTCTTTCTTTTCTGATTGGTCTAAGTCAATAAATTGACATGTCGGGTTTAAATATCTGAGAGTTTTCCCTTGAAAATGCTTTTTAGCAGCCGACGCTATAGTGATGTGAATCATTCAACATAATAGCTTGTAGTCATTAAATTTGTGGCTCAAATACCTCTTGCAACCTGCAACTAGGAGAGCCAAAGAAGATACGAGGTGAAGATTCATACCACTGTTATTATCATAATTTACATAAAAAATTAAATATATTAAGATATTATATTTATTAGCTAAATAAATCTAATAGTATTTCACTTAAAAAAGTTTAAAACAAAAAACTATCCATCTAAAATAATGATCCATGAAATCAATATCACTCTATAAATTTTAGAGTTGTTTTTAAATTTATCAGATAATTTATATTCATGCAGAGAATTGTTGAAATTTTATTTATAATATAGGTATATTTTACATCAGATTAAAAGTGGAGTATAATTATTTTTGGAATAAAAAATTTATTAAAATTTAATTTTTAATATAAATTTTTTAACATAGAATATCGATATAATTTTAAATAAATTATGTGAAATTAAAAAAATAAAAAAAATATTGACATGGAAAAACCAACAACTCTTAAAAAGAAATAAATCTTTTATAATGATCGCAAGTTAAAATTGAATTCAAATATCACCCAAGAGAAATGACATTGGATACAAGTACGCAGGCACATGGATGTGACGTTTTAAGATTTAGTAAGTATAAATCAAATCAGCCTCTCCTTCCCTGCCTGTCTCGTGTCGACAAATACAAAAACTTATTCCAGCTTTTGCAGCCAATTTTGCAGCACAAAATTATGATATCGAAAGATGTTAATGATGTTTCGGCTTTGCCAGGTTATGGTGATGATCAGTTTCTCGAGCTCTATTACTTTGCTTGCTTCTGATCAGCTACATCCAGCAGAAGGTAAGAACAACCTAGCAACCTCCTTAATTAATTAATTAATCGATCAAAACATCAACAGATTTGCTTCTCACTTGTAACCTTTAATCGGAAATTAGGAACGAAAGGATTCAATTAGAAATATCGAAAGATTTTTTTTCAGAGTCAAGAGAAATATAAAAATAAAAAAGCGGATCAATTATTCCAATTTCATCCATATTGAATTTAAATGTTATAAAAGAATTAAAACAAAAACAACAAAAATAGGGTGGAAATGTTTTAAAAGAATTTAAATGTTTTATATAATTAGGTTCATTTATAGGCATCTTTATCCTATGATATAGATCATGAGAATAGAATTACCTCATAAAATTTTATTTTTTTTTATAAACTCAATATCTAATAAATCTAATATTAAAAGATAAAATTAAAATTATATATAAAAAACAAATTATTATTTCAATTAAAATTGATTCGTGAGGAGGGGTTAGTGAAGCACCTTTGTTTTTTTTAGTTCTTGTTAATTAAAAAAAAAAAGTAAAATCCAAGATATATGTCATAAGACCATGATAATCCTATAGAAAGCAAATAGAAAAAATAATTATGAATTTCAATTTCTAATAAATTCAATATTAAAGAATAAAATTAAAAAAAAATAACTTGAGTCAATTCAAGTTAACCTTCTAAACTTAGAAAAATTTTATTAAAAAATATCATCATTCACTTTAATAATCCACCTAACCCACAATATAGTTTTTGAACATATTATTTAGAGATAACCTCGTAAGTAATCTAGAGTTTAATTTATAATGTGTTTTATTTCCTAATAGTTAACAAATAATATTTTATTTTTAATTTTTATTTAAAATAATATTATTTTAGTTTTTTTTTTAATTGCAAACAATTTCCATTAAAAAAACTGAAAGGAATATAATCTTAAAGTTGACCTCCAAACATACAATACAAATTTTAAACCAAATTAAATCCTGCGCTGAGTGATAACTATGACGATAAATTGATATATGATTGCGTTAT
>Ga0325402_1000195_pt1 | contig 34983 bp, 30 predicted proteins | sample PopdelMetagenome_22_FD_207212 | JGI IMG/M metagenome (GOLD analysis project Ga0325402, IMG submission 207212) | Populus deltoides microbial communities from Bellville, Georgia, United States - Xylem-PdKOR-R3 | ecosystem: Host-associated > Plants > Phyllosphere > Stem > Wood/Secondary xylem... | reverse complement strand
TTTTATTTTGTTGTTTTTATTATTTAGGCTGTTCTTTAATTTTTTGCCATGTATGATCGGATGCTTTCCTCTGGTCTTGTTCTGTCACATGGTAAATCTTTGGTTTCTTGAATTTGATTTTGACTTTTTTTTTTTACTTGTAATAAAATTTATTTGGCCCTTTTAAGTTGAGAATGCTTTATTTTTCTTTAATTTAGTATTTTTCGTGATTTTTTTTTTTTTATCTTTTTGGAAGTTAAAGTGATAAGAAAAATCAAATCTAGATAGGGAAAAATGAAATCATAATTAATGTTTATGCGTTAACCCACTTTTACGCGCTAAATAAATAGGTGAATCATAAATTTTAAACTAAAAACTCTAAAATATGTAGCGGTTGCTATAGTTTATTCTAGATTACTATAACAAAATTATTTTTTTATTAACAAGTTGAAAAAAAATATAATGATATGAGGGTGTTTTGATCTTTACAATTGGTTTATTAGTTATTAAAAGGCTATTTAGGGATATGTTAGTATTTTCTATTTTTTTGCATAGTAAAAATACAGTTTTGTCCCTAAATTTAATAATTTCTTGAGCCGTTACTTAAGGGCTTTTTTGATTTTTTGCAGTTTGAAATACAATAGAAATACTATTATAATAATACCTTTAAAAAGACAAAAATCAAGGCATGTGTCTAGGGGTATTTGTGTATTTTCGCTATGGCTTTTTTTTACTCTTAGGTTCATGAAGGGCATTCTAGTATTTCTATGTTGGGAAACAATTATTTTATTTGCAAAGATGTTGCCGCATCACGTTCACGCGTCAGTGGTTAATGCATAAATGTGGATGAAAAAGGTGTCATCAACGATGTTTGGACAGCACATACAGACCCAACCAGTGGCCAAACCAACCTTTTCGTCGTGTCATTGAATATGTTGTTGTGTCCTATTTCTTATAAAGAGGCACATGTCGATGTATCATGGTTGGTTTCTTGCCGACGGTTTTTTTTTTTTTATTTTCTCTCTCTTCCATAGAAAGTGCATATTTACCCTTTTTTCTTTAAATTTGTCAATTTCAGTCTTTTTATTTTTTATTGTTTATTGTCATCCTTTATCTTATTATAATAGTTCTAATTATTTTTAATTTAGTCATTGAATTACAATTTATCATATATTACTTTTTTCAATTCAATCATTATTCTTTTGATTTATGATTTTTTTTACTTGTAATAAAATCTAATTGGACCTTTTAAGTTCAGAATGCTTTATTTTTCTTTAATTTAGTATTTTTCATGATATTCTTTTTATATTTTTGGAAGTTAAAATGATAAGAAAAATCAAATCGAAATAGGAAAAAATATAATAATAATTCACATTTATGCGTTAACCCACTTTTACGCGCTGCATATTAAATCGGTGAACCATAAATTTTACAATCAACAAAAACTCTAAAATATGTAGCGGTAGATATAGTTTATTATAGATTACTATAATAAAATTACTCTTTTATCCACAAGTTGAAAAAAAAATGTAATGATATTGAGGATGTTTTGGTCTTTACAATTGGTTTATTAGTCATTAAAAAGTTGTTTTAGGGTATATTAGTATTTTCAATTTTTTTACACAGTAAAAAAAATGGTTTTATCCCTAAATTTAACAATTTCTTGAGCTGTTGCCCAATGATTTTTTAGTCTTTTAAAAAATATTGAAATTGTTAAAATACTTATTCACCCTGGAATTAAATAAAAATTAGTTGTTGACTGAGGGTTTTCTTGGTTTTTTACAGTTTGAAATATCGTAGAAATACTGTTATTATACCTTTAGAGAAGAAAAAAATCGAGGCATGCGTCTAGGGACATTTGTGTACTTTCACTATGGTTTTTTCATGACTCTTAGGTTCATGAAGGGCATTTAGTATTTCTATGTTGAGAAACAATTATTTTATTCAAAAAAGGTGTTGCTACATCACTTTCATGCGCGAGCGAGTAGGCGTCATCCACAGTGTTTGGATGGCACGTGCGGACTCAACTAGTGACCAAACCTACCCTTTCTTCGTGTCATTAGATATGTCGTTGTGTCCTCTTCCTTATAAGGCAACACATGTCGACGTATTGTGGTCAGTTTCTTGTTGATGATTGTTTCTTTTTTTTCTTTTCTTCATTCTTTTCTCTATTCCAGAGAAAGTGCACTTTTGCCTCTTTTATCCTTTAAATTTGTCAATTTTAGTCCTTTTGTTTTTTATTGTTTATTGTCATACTTTTTCCTATTATAATAGTTTTAGTTATTTTCAATTGAGTCCTTGAATTACAATTTGTCATATATTATTTTTTCCAATTCAATTTATATTCTTTTGATTTCTGATTTTTTTCCTTGGCTCTTTTGTTAAAGTTTTGTTGGTTTTCAATTTCATCATTCAATCAAAGTTTATGTTTTTCTATTTTTTTTCAATTTACCCCTCATTCTTTTGATTTATTTTCCCTTTTGTTAAAGTTTAATTGTTTTTAAATTAACCCTCCAATTTAAATTTTTTTGATACCCTCTAATTTATTTTTTATTTTAATTTTCTTTCTTATTCTTTTAATCACAATTTTGTTCGATGGGAAATGGGTTTCATTTTTTTTCCTCATGTGTCATCGTTTAGCCTTTAATTTGATGATGAATGGGTTTTAGAGCTTTTTAATTTGTGATGCTTCATGTCTATTGTCATGGGTAACAAGTTTGAGAAGTTCATGTTGTTCGTGTTTCTTTTTCTCAACTTCTTTTAGAATTTTAACATTCAACATTACTTTTTTTTTAAAAAAAACGGTTTTGTGGTTATCTTTAATTTATCCTCTATCAGTTTATTTTAATCTCATGGCTTAAGTTGTAAGTTTTGCAGAATTTTTTTTAATAAAAGTTTTTTAAGAATGATTTTTTTATATTTAATTTTTGAATAATTCTTTTTTATTTTATACAAATGAGCTTTATTTTATAAAAATATTTATTCTTAAATAAAATTTCTTACATGTTTGGCCTTGCATAATGTTTCCAGTTCTGTATTTATTTGTTTATATTATCTTTTATTGATTTTAATAAGTAAATTCAGCAAACACAAATAGATAAATATCTCATTTTGCAGGATCAAATATCCTGACTTGCATCTATATCTTAATTTTTCCTTATTTTTCTTTTGGTTATTGTTAATAATTTATTTTTATTTACATAAATAATTATCGGTTTATTTGATTAGATGTTATATAAGTTTTTTTATTTATATTTTGAATTTTTTAGAAAATAATATGTATACCCGAAGGTTTTTTTTTTTTCTTAAATTACAGCCAACGGAAGTTACAGATTAAATAGCTAGTTAGTTTTATAATATGTGTTTGTTACCATAGCTATAAGAGGGTTTTTTTTCTTTCTTTCTTTTTTTGGAAAGACTTCTAAATCTCCAATTTAGGGCTGCCCTTTGAATTGGGCACCATCATGAAAGTACTACCTCATCTAAATTTACCAGCTCAAGATTTTAAGGGCCTTTTTTACAGTTTTCTTCGAAAGTTTTCATTGATATAAATGACTGTTCTATGAACCCTTCAACCCAGTGAAGACTCAATCAAGATGGTTTTCTAGTACGTATCTCAATTCTATTTTTGTTTATTCTATATAGAATAAACAAATTATAGAAGATTGTCCATGTATGTGTTGTACCTGCAAATTTCGATGGATAATTCTTTTGGGCTCACAAACCTGTATTGTCCTCGCAAATGCAGTGTTTTATGATTGCACTTAAGAACTTGCGGGGAAAGAAAAGCAAATGAAGAGCGGAAGCCATGGATGCCATCAAAAGAAAGGGACTAACAAAAAGTTGGGTTAGGTATATCATTATCCAAAGCCAAGTCAGCCGCAGCCCTGGTCAACATGTTTATTAGAGAGAGTCCAAGCATTGCATCGAAGCTAATAATGTTGATTGATATCTAGCACAAGCATAGAAGGCCCGGCAGGTAGTTTGAATTTTTAAGGAGTGTCTATGTGATTTTTTAATATATATATATATATATATATATTTTATTAAGATGAATGTTTGAGCTAGCTTGCATGTATTTTAACTAATTTTACGGATCCTGAAATTAATGATCATGTAAACTTCCAGTTGTCCTGAGAAAACTCGAACTCGTGACTATTGTTGGAGAATAATATAAATCATATCTTAAAACCTCACCTAACAGCTTAAGTTATTGGGTTGAGATGATTCTTTTACATGATATCAGAACTTTGATGACCAAATGGTCACGAGTTTGAATCTCACCATCCCCATTTATTTGATAAAAATTAAGCACAAGGTAATGTAAGCCTGTGCAAGTTTCAAGCCCAAAAGGCTTTCACTTGAGGGGGTGTGTTGGAGAATAATATAAATCATATCTTGAAACCTCACCTAACAGCTTGAGGGGGTTAAGATGATTCTTTGACAACTATAGAGGAGCATTCAAGACCTGACGAGTTGAGCTATCCCTCAGTATTATGTAATCTTTTAATATTTTTTGCTTAAGTGTTGGCTCTAATATTTAAATTTAGAAAGTTAAAAAATGTAACAAAGCTATCAAGGAAGATTCTACAGATCATGAAACAGCACACAATTAACAGCACACAATTAGCCTCCAATCATACTAATTATTTTGTCATTCAATTTGTAATTACACCTGATTCTATGCTCAATAACTATGGCTTTAATGGTAGCATAGATTTAGCACAGACTTTCAAACATTCCTTAGATAAACTCTCCTATTGTAAATATAAGGTATTGTTGCCATCTATTGTAACTTAAGTCTTGAAGTATTGTCGGCAGATTTTTTATATGGTATCAGAGCAACAAATCTCTAACGAGCCAACGATCCAAGTATCCATCATGTCTGCTTCCCCAAATCAAACCTCAACCTTTTCTCTTCAACCCCAACCCTCTTTCGCAACAGACAAGCCACTCGTTGCTCTTAATATCACTGCACAAATCAATGAAAAATTAACCCCCTCCACCTTCCTCCAGTGGCGTGCTCAGTTTGAAGCACTCCACATCGGGTATGATTTGCTCAATTATGTTGAAGGCACATTTTCATGTCCTTTCTCCTCTGGTTCCACTATTGATGAGCTGTACAAGAACCACTAGATCAAACAAGATAAACTCATCTTGAGTGCTATTCTAGCCTCTACTTCCTCATCAATAACACTTCTCATTGCCACGGCCCCAACCTCTCATGGAGCTTGGAAAAAACTCAAAACTATATATGCTAGCAAATCTAAAACACGTGCTATGCAGTTGAAGGAGGAGCTCACATTAATCAAGCGTGGACATCGATCAATCACAGACTATCTCCATGCTATGAAGAAAGTGGCTGATGAAATAGCCATTATTGATCATCCAATTTCAGATGATGACCTAACCCTTTATGTGTTAAATGGTTTAGGTTCAGATTTTTGAGAGATTGCAGGACCTATCCGTGTAGGGAGTCCTCTCTAAACTTTGAGGAGTTACATGGTCTTCTGGTTGGCCATGAGGTGTATCTAAAGCGCCTGGAAACTGCAACATAAACCATGGTTGTCTCTGCTAACTACACGAAGACAAAGCAGTATGTGCAAGAAGGATATAATCAGGGATCCTCACGGAACAATAGGCAACACTCTCAACGTCGGCCTCACACTTTCAGTCCAGGATGAAATCTTAATGGGGCTCACCGTGACAAACGCAGCTCAAATTACAACATTGGCAGGTCCAGTAATTTCAATCGGCGCTATTAGCCCAAATGCCAACTTTGTGATCAGTTTGGTCACACTGCCAAGTTCTGCTTCCACTCAAATTCCTCAAATATTTCTGCAAACTGTGCCACGTCATTCATGGGCAAAGATAAAAATTTGCTCCTTGATTCCGCAGCCTTTTATAATATCACAGGAGATCTCTTTAATTTATCTATTCATTCTGAATATGATGGCACTGACGAAGTACTTCTTGGTGATGGTTCAGGTTTGGTAGTCTCACACGTTGGTTCTTTGGCTTTACACTCCCCCAACCGAACTTTCCTTTTGCGTGATACTCTGTGTTCCAAACCTTTGCAAAAATTTAATATTTGTTCATCATCTTACCAAACAAAATAATGTGTTTGTTGAATTTCATCCTTTTCATTTTCTTGTGAAGGACACAATCACAGAGGCGATACTACTAAGAGGAGCATGTGACGATGGCATCTATACCTTCCCCACATCAATGGTCCCCATCTCCTCCAAAAAGGTCGCTAATGTTCATGTACGAACATCATTTGATGGATGGTACAAGCGCCTTAGACATCCTTTTACTAAAATCGTTCACAGTCTTGTCAAAAGTTTTTCCCTTCCTATTACATTCAATCAAAAGTTGCTTTCATTATGTCATTTATGCTCTATTAATAAAGCACATCAACAACCATTTTGTGTCACAAGTCTTAAAAGCCATGCACCACTTGATATTATTTACACTGATGTGTGGGGTCCCGCTAGTTATATTGGTCTTGATGGATCCAGATATTATCTTATTTTTGTGGATCATTATACTAAATATACATGGTTTTACCCAATGGTCATAAAATCCGGTGTCTCTACTATTTTCCCACTATTTAAAAAGGTTGTGGAAAATCATTTTCAAAAAACTATCAAAACACTGTATTCTGGTAATGGTAGAGATTTCATTGCTTTAAAATCATCTCTCACTTCATGGCATATCTCACTATACCACTGCTCCACACACACCCTAACAAAATGGTGTTTCAAAACGTCGCCACCGTCATTTAGTTGAAATGGGCCCCACTCTTCTTCATGATGCAAATCTTGATTTTCATATTGGCCATATGCTTTTCAAACTGCATCGTACCTTACCAATCAACAACCTACACCTCTTCTCCACGGAAAATCACTCCTGGAAGTTCTTTTTGGTCAACCACCAAATTACTTAAAGTTAAAAAAATTTGGGTGTATTTGCTACACGTTTACCCGGCCTTATAATTCAAACAAAATGCAGCCAAAATCCCAAACCTTCATTTTTCTTGGCTACTCTTTAACGCAAAATGCATACAAATGTTTTGAACCCACTACAAAAAAATTCTTCACTTTATGACACGTGCTATTTGATGAACATAAATATTTCTTCAGACCATCCACGCTCGTGTCCTCTTCTTCATCTCACACAACTTAAAATTCTCAAACTTGGCTTCCCCTCCCTCCTGTTCCTTTCATGTCTGTTCTTTAACCATCAGACCTGACCCTCCAGCACCAGGAAGGTCCATCTGCCATCGCTACATCCTCTTCAGGTAATCTTGATAACTCTTTTGATCACTTCACTCTTCCTTGCTTCCAAAACCCAACCCTTCACCCACATTCTTCACCCGATCTTCTCCCTATTGCTATGCCTAACTCTTCCCCATCACCTTCTGCTACCACCTCTAGTTTCCCTCCAACCCCTCCCCACTCTCCTCACCCTATCCTTCTCGCAGCACTTGAACCTTCCTACCGCATTCACAGCATAACCATCAGATCAATGAACCAAATCTTTAAACCCAAACAACTCAACACCATATCCAAATATCCCCTTCCCCAAACCATTGAGCCAACAAGTGTGAGTCAGGCTTTATCTCAACTTTACTGGCGTACTGCCATGTCTCATAAGCTTACTGCTCTTATGAAACATGGCACCTGGGACTTGGTTCTACCTCCCTCCGATTGTCAACTAGTAGGTTGAAAGTGGGTATTCTGCACAAAACGCAAAGCCGACGAGTCAGTGGATCGTTTCAAAGCCCATCTAGTCGCCAACGGCTATCATCGACGTCCAGGTGTTTATTACAAAGAGACTTTTCAGTCCCGTGGTTAAACCAGCCACCATCAGGGTTGTCCTCTCTATTGCTGTCATATATGCATGGGAATTGAGGCAAATGGACATTCACAATGCTTTTTTAAATGGTGCATTAACTGAAACTGTGTTTATGCAGCAGCCTCCCAGCCTCAACGATTTATCCAAGCCTCATCATGTTTGTAGATTAAACAAAACACTTTATGGCCTTAAACAAGCCCCACAGGCTTGGTATACAGCTTTTAAATCTGGCATCCTTTAGCTGGGTTTTCATATCTCCAAGGCAGATTCCTCTCTTTTCATTTACAGGGACGGCACAACTCTCTGTTATCTCCTCATATATGTGGATGACCTTGTCATTACAGGGAATACTCCATCCTTTGTGCATTATGTTATCCAGCAGCTTGGTACCCTATTCTCTCTCAAAGACATGGGTTCACTATATTATTTTCTAGGTGTTGAAGTGATCCCCACTCCAGTCGGGTTGTTTCTTTCTCAGCATTAATATGTTCGTGACCTCTTAGCTACAACAAGTATGACCGGTGTGAAAAATGTCTCCACTCCTCTCTCCTCCACTCGGCCTCTTAAATTAATTGATGGCATTGCTGCTATGGATAGCTTAGATTTTCATCGCATCATTGGCAGCCTCCAGTACCTTACTTTGACGCACCCTGATATCTCATTTATTGTTAACAAACTATCTCAATTTATGCACCAGCCTACAACAACACACTAGAAAGCTGCCAAAAGGCTCCTTTGTTACTTAAAACACACCATCTTCCATGGCCTTCAGCTCCGCAAGACTGGCACCACTGCTTTACGGACTTATTCTGATGCTGACTAGGCTGGCAACATTGATGATCGCACGTCCACCTCTGCCTATATCAGTTTTTTAGGTTCCAATCCCATTTCTTGGAGTTCCAAAAAGCAACAGGTTGTTGCACGTTCCACAACCGAAGCTGAATATCGGGCTCTCACCACTGCGGCCTCTGAAACGGTGTGGTTGTCCACTCTTCTAACAGAACTATATTTTTCAGCACCACAATGTCCCCAACTGCTATGTGATAATCTAGGTGCAACATATCTCATTTTCAACCCTGTTAATCACTCACCCATGAAACACATTCAAATAGATCTTCATTTTATCCGTGACTTGGTACAGAAAAGCAGTCTTCAGGTCCACCACGTTCACACTCAAGACCAATTAGCTGATCTTTTAACAAAGCCATTGTCCAGGCAACGCACTGAGTTATTACGTCACAAGATTGGTCTTACCGATGGAAGCTCAATCTTGCGGGCGCGTATCAAGGAAGATTCTGCAAATCATGAAACAGCACACAATTAGCCTCCAATCATGCTAATTATTCTGTCATTGAATTTGTAATTACACCTGATTCTATGCTCAATAACTATGGCTGTAATGGTAGCATAGATTTAGCACAAACTTTCAAACATTCCTTAGATAGACTCTGCTATTGTAAATATAAGGTACTGCTACCATCTATTGTAACTTAAGTCTTGAAGTATCGTTTGCAGATTTTTTACAAAAGCTTCCTAACCTTCGTATCAACTTCTTGTGGTTTGGATTTTCTCCAATTTAACATTTAATATGCACATCCCAACTCCTAGGCAACGTACGTTTCTATTGTTAGATGAATGCAAGTAAGCTATTGCTTTTTTCTTGGCCTTTTTGTTTGTTTGTAATAACTAATTTTCTAACCCTTCTAAGTTTTTCATTTAAAACTTAATTTTTTTTTAATTTTTTCTTACTTCTATAGAGATTTTATTAGAAGTTCATTCCATGGATCTGGATAGATATTGAAGGTGATTTGATGGATACAATGCTTAACAAGGGGAAATAATGCCTACAAGATAGCACAGCTGCTAGTAGTCGCTACTAGAAGAAAAATCAAAACTGAAAATGCATTTATAGTTCCCTTGCCAACGTAGCTACTGTAGGAAGCATTCCAGGCTAATTTCAAATGCAAAAGAAGAAGGCATCGACATTACAAATATGTTTTCTGGTACCGTGAAACTTGTTAACTAAGAAATAGAGAGATTATGACCAAGATTAATATAATGAATATATAAAATATAATAACGGATAAATAAATAAATAAATAAGAAGTTATAAACACTAATTAAAAAATAAAGTGGCAAGTTAATTGTTTTAGTAAGAAGAAAAGATAAATACAAAAAACTAAACCTATAATTCTTTTTCACAACCCTATCATGAATAAAATGAAAATCTATTTCAACATATTTTATATGTGAATAAAAAACTAAATTGGTCATGAGATAAGTTTCTCTAGGAGAAAATAACAAATAATCAAGTTTATAAAATGAAAAGAGCCCTTGTAACTTATAAATAACATTAGTAATAACGACCATAGAAAATCAAGCAATTGTTTTCATCTTACTAGACTTCAAAGGGATAATATTAGGACTAAGAGAGATAGTATAAGCATTCATAGATGTTTAATCATTAATATTACCATCAAAATCAGAATCACTAAATTATATAATAAGAGATCGAAGAGGGAGTAAAAGATAAACTAAAATAAATTGTACCATGAATAGAACATAAAATACATTTATTCACAAGTAAATGGTCTTCAAATGGAGCATTCATGAATTGACAAAAAATTTTAACAATGAAAGAAATATTTGATCATGTAAAAGTAAGATATTGAAAAACTCTAACTACCTAATGATACAAAACAAAGTTAAAATAAGCAAAAGCGCTTTTATAAGTGGTGGAAAGATAAGAATCAATAACTATGATATGAAAACTGATTGATATTGGAACATACCAACCTTAATGGTAAATAAATAATAAGAGTACGAAAAGGAAAGCCTATGAGAAGTATATTATACATTAATACTAAAAAAGCAAGTTAGATGACTTAAGTCTTGAATAAAGAATTTTACACCAAGATGGGTAATAAACCAAGTCATATAAAAAGGATGGGTTTTTCTAATCTTATACATGTTTGGCCGTCCAAGTAAGGCCTGCATGTTTGAGTATGGAATCAAACATCGTGGTTCAGAATTACGACATATATTAGACCGTTTTAGCTATTATCTATTTTTGAAAAAATTTATGTTTTGAGCCTGAAAAGGTTCATTAAATCATAGTTTTTTTTAATCTAAGTTTTAGAGAGTTAAAAATTTTACAATTGTAATAAAATTTGGAAATAGTTTTTCCTATATAGGAACTATACCCAAAATTTTATCCTATTTAAAAAACCTATAAAAAGCCACAATAACCCCAATCAACAAATTATATTTAAACTCAATAAATTCTCACATTTCATAATCATAAATAGCCCTAGGAATGCATTAAAAAAAACATATATACATACAAAATAAATAAATAATAATTCAATAATACAATATTCAAGCAATCCTAAAATATATAAACATAACTCATCTATTTATCTACGTGAACGTCATCTACTTGATGATCTAGACTCATCAGTAGTACGACTGGATCCAACTCATGCACTTACCTGAGTGACCTTGTCCTCTACAACAACATTATTAAGAGTTAACCTCGCTCCAAATGTATCAAGTCTAGCGCGACAAACATTTAACTACTAGGACACAGTGATGTAAACTTTTGTTTTTTTGTTAGTATTACAAGATAAGATATGGCCTCTCAACCCTTCTGTAGCATGAAGCCAACATAATATTAATAAAACATTAATGTTAAATTAAAAGATCAATACATAAAACCCAACGTTTAACAAATATTAATTATTAAAATATTTGATTAATTATGAGATTTTAAATCCGCTGGACATGTTGCTTGTACTGCATGTATCCAGGTGGAGAAACTTAATCTGGATCCGGAGTAATGACCTGGCATGTGATACTCATATACCAAATCATATACTCCTCATCTGTAATCACATGATGCATCTCTATAAATTTCACATTCCTACGTGCATCCCACTATGTTACATAAGCTTCACGTTAGCTTAACCAATCATAACCATCATTTTTACCTCGACGAGTTATAGCATGCAATGCATCACTAATATCGATATCAACTGGAATGTGTTGTTTATAGCCAAACTATCACATTACCCAGTCTGGGCAATGTAGCTCGACCATATAAAAAATATCAGCGAGATCACTGATGTCCACATGTTCATCCCACTAGTGCAAACAACCAAAGCAACTGGTAATCTTTCAGCCGAATAAGGTGTCCACATGACCTATAGAATATACATTTTTTAAATATTAAACAACAATAATTTGATGAATTGTAATGATTTTTATTAAACAGATGATTGAAAAAAATACCTAGATAACATGTTACCTATCTAGCTTGCTCCGATAAAATGCCAACACATGTGTTGGATTATTTTCAAATACTCTACTAGCACACCTCTTAGCATTAAAAATATCATAGTTTAATTGTATTTTTTAAAGTTATAATTACACAATATAAATGCACATAATTGTAAAATAACATCGTAGTACATGTATCCGAGTGGGAGATGAATTGTAACCCCCATTGTCTGGAAAACCATAAATGATAATCAGGGTATCTGTGGTTTGCCAACATGAAGACGTTCCCACGTCCAAAATTGTTATTTGTGTTAACAACAAACATTTAAAGTCTAGATAGTATTTCTCGCTTCATACATATTGAAGTAATAAACATTCCCCAACATATTTAACCTCCTTCATGTATGCAAGACATATATGTTTATATAACCATGCCAAGACAGTAGATCTCTAGCTATATGTGAGGATGATGTTAAAATCATCCAAGAGAATCATTTAATAATACACTAGTAAATAGATAGAGTGTATATGTTATGACATGCCTACATAACACATTAAAATTATCATAATAATTCACACAAACTTAACAAATAATCAACATATTAGATTTATAATGTATTTTGTACCTTCACATGCCCTCCTCGTTAGCATCAACTAGTGATGTTAAAATGTTTCCTCAACCCACTTAAGATGTATGCTACCCTCCTTTGATTCAGAAAGATGGTGTCAATCTAGATGATCGCTTGTATAACACATTCCTATTATAAAAACCAGAAGATGTGATTGTTTGGTCATCAATGGGTAGTCCAAGCAAAACCACCATATCTTTTAGTGTCAATGTCTTCTCTCCATGCCTAATTAAGATTATACTTTTTCTTTATGAAAAACTTTTATAAATTAATTAATATGTAGTGCAACTTTTTTTTTTTGTGGTAATGACTTTTTATTTATTGTTATTAAACTTATTACATGGGATTTTTATGCGTAATTGATAGATAAATCATTTTATTAGTGCATTAATTTAAAGATTTATTGCAAAAGACCTGAGGTTAACAAGCAAGGCTACATATACATTTAAAAAAAAAACTAAATTTGATCAGTGTGGACTCCTTCATAGTTTGTTGTGGACTTACATAGTTAAATTATTATTTTACCCTCTATAATTGAAACCTTATAACATGTTTTCAAGGATAATATGGTCAGTCTCGTGGGACACATTTTCTATTACAAGATTGAATGAGGGTAGAAAAGTCTTTCAACCTTTTATTTGCATAGTATAATGTATAAAATACCTTTAAAAGTCGAATTTCCTTAATTGTATGAGCATGGGCATTTTTTATTTTTTGAGCACATTGTAATTACTAGAGTATTCTTAGAAGCAAAAATCTATAGCTAAGATTAAGAGGCTTTTTTTTGTTGTTTTATTATGTTTTTTCTTATAAATATCATGTGGGGTTAAGACCTCTTCGGTAATTTCATAAATTAAATTAAAAAGAGAGAGAAAAGTTGTTGGCATATGCAATGCACATGCTAGAGTGTGGGAGGCACTCATGTTCTTTTTTGTGGCATGGGTGTTACCTCCTGGTGGCAAAAAAAGCCAATCATTGTCTTATCTGGTGGAGCATGTGGAGGCACATTCATGAAGGCGGCACGCGAAAGCCATATCGCTGTGGTTAAGCGGTTACTAGATTTTTTTCTACCCCCTCTTTTTCTGTCCCTTCCCCTTGGAAAACGAGCTAGCCCAACCAAAACTAAAGAGTTTTCTTCCATTTTCTTCTTATTTCAATTGTGACCCTCATTTTTTTTATTGCTCTTTATTTATTTTGAATTCTTTTTTTAATTAAATTTTTTCATTTTCATCCCTTAGCACTTTATCCTATTTGGTATATATATCAAATTTGATCCTTAGTTTTTTATTGTCATTTTTAAAACAGTTTGTTTTCAATATTATCCCTTATGATTTTATTTAATTTAATTTTTATGTGAGATTTAACCTTTATTATTTTAATTGTTTTTTTAATTGATTTTATTTTTTCAATTTCACTCTTCAATATTTGATTTGTTTATAATTGAGTTTCATTAAATGTTTTTGCGTGTAATGATCATAATCTCATAACCTAAGTCACGAGTAAGAAATTTTAACCCGGATCGATATTGATCTTTTTTTTTTCACTGATTTTATTTTTTGATTTCACTATTGAACATTAGATTTATTAAATATTAAGCATCTTTAATTTTTTTTGTTTTGCTTTCTATGATGATATATCGGCCTCACAGTTTAGGTCACACATTTTTCATACTAGCTCGGATTGACTCGAGGTTTTTATATCATTTTATTATTATTTTATGTCAAATTTGTTCATCATTATTTTATTTTTTTTATCATTTTTAAATTTGATTTTATTTTTTAGTCTTTAACCTTTAGCATTGGATTGTTGAGGATTGAGTTTGTTATTTTTTCAATGCGGTCATCCTTATTTTATAACTCGGGTCACGAGTATGAGAAGTGAGCTTGAGTGGACACCGGTCTTATTTTTTAATTTTTTTCTACACCTATTTTCTTTCTTCATTTCTTCCTTTGACTTTGAATTTCTTAAATATTGATTTTTTATATGCTTTTTATGAAGATGCCTCGACCTCACGATCCAGGTTATTATACCAACTTGGATTGAGTCAGAGCCTGTTTTTCATTTTTCAATTTTTCTTTGCCTTTCACATTAAGGTTTATAACTGAGTTCATAAAATTTTATTTTGCTTTAAAACATGTTTGCAATGCTTTAACATCATTTTTTAAGTTATGAAAGAAATCCGTTTGGCCTGCAGCGAAACACTAACCTCCTATCTAGTACTATTGATTTTTTAGATGGTAGTTTCAAATGGTCATGTTTCTCAAATTGTAGATATTTGTATATGTGTGTGTGTTGTGTCATTAAAGCTTTAGTGAATGATGAAAATTTGTATCATTAGTAAGCTTAAGTTATCAAATAACTATCAAACTAGTTAATGTGACTTGTGCTTTGTCACATGTCATATATTTTTATTTCCTATATAAACAAATTGTATATGCAAGATTTTTTGATGCATTTTTGTAATTAAAATTTTTTAAGTGCAAATCAAAAATTTATGCATATATGTAATCAAATAAACAAAAAATTATGTGTGCTGATAAAAAAAAGGCATTAACGATAGCTGAAAATAAAACTGGAAAAATCAAAAGATATATATAGATCAAGATATTTAATCTCATAAGATATGACATTTACCAGGTTGTATTTACTAAATTTTTTTTATTAAAATAATTTTTTATTCAATCAAATGAAAATAGAAATAGACATACATTAAATTGATTGAATAAAAGAGAAGAAAAAAGAATATTATGCAAGGTTGCACATACTACAAATATTATCTAGAAATAAAAAAAAATATTTTCAAAAATCAAGTTCATATATATAAAATATTAAAAAAAATTATAGATGAATCAGAAACATCGCTTAAAAATATTATATGCACACAAAATAATTAAAAAAAACTCTTTATCCAAAAAAGATTAAATAAGCAAATAAAAAAAATATAGATGTGTGATATTAACTCAAACATAAATTTAAGAAAAGACATATTAAAAAAAGTATCAATAAAAAAAAGAAAATTAGAAAAAAAAAGAAATAATAATCACGGTGTTGTGGTTTAACTTGTCAAACCTATGATTCAGATCATGATATCAACTAGGTTAAATAACTTTTCTCTCTTAAATTTACACTTTCTCTCTCTTTATATATATTAAAAGAACAATAAAGACCCAAAAAAGAGCTCAAGATGCTCAGGTCATTCCAAGGAAAAGCCCATGCACATGGGTGGGCTTTCAAGGTCAAACACCTTTTATTTTAGGGGCCAAAAAAGAGCTCAGCGCACCTAGGCTTACTTTTATTTTTTTACAGGGGAGGATGACTTCCCATCCGCTTTTTTTTTCAAAAAAAATACCATGCGACATGTTGCTTGTGAGCCTAGATTCTAACCACCACTTACTAGGCTGAAAAATTGAGGCAACACCTCTTTTGCTCAAAAAAACCTATTTTTCAAGTAACTTCAACTCAAAAAAACCTCACTGACACTCTTAAAACATCCATAAACCAATTCATCAACTTAAAATACCAAAACAATGTTCAAAAACTCGAAATCAAATCGGGTTAGATTTATCTTTCTTGACTTAGATTTGTTTTTTCAAGCATTATTGAGGCTTTAAACAACTACTATCGAACCCTCTCATCTCATGGAACTTGTGGACACTAAAAAAAAATTCTATTTTAGCCGTTAGAAATACCTTGAGCAGTGATTTTTTTTCTTATCATCGGAATCCAGCGACCCTTCTCTCTCTCATCTCTCTAATTAGGTACTGAAAAATAATACAACTAAAGTTTTGTACCAAAACTGATTTAAAAAAAATTAAATGGACCTAAATTGTATAATTTGTGTAATTTTTAAAATTTGAGGACCTAAATGTATTTTTTCATGAAATTTTTGGCACGCCACCTATATTTGATGTCTTTTTTTCATTTCAAACCCTTTTCTTCCAATTCAACCATTGCCTATGAAATCAAAAGCAATTTGCCTTCAACAAGGATTAAATTGTCTAAAATAAAACTTTGAGGACCAGAATGAATTATGAAAAATACATAATATGTCCATAGTGTTTTGTTAGTATATGAAAAAGGCCATTTATAATGAAAAACCTACACCCTTTAGTGTTTTATATAATAAAACTTCTATCTGAAAAGGAAGTCTTTGTTTTGAATTTTCATCTAAACACGAAAATTACATTATGGTTTAAGTCGTATACATGTTAAGATGTTAATATCACATTTGATACATGATGAATATTTTAGACTAGAGCCTTGAGATAGAGTAAAAAATGGTAATATGTAAAATATTAAAGATATGTGGTAGGAGTTGATTGGGTTATGTTGGGGCAACTCCTACTCGATTTAATTTTAATCTCAAGCTAGGTAAGGAGTTGAGTTGAGAGATTTCAAAGTTGACCTATTAGGCTGAGTTTAATAGAAATGTCAAATTAAAAAAACTAAGAGTCATTGATAATTCAATGTAATAGAATAATTACCATTTTACTTTTTCAACAAAAAATCAATTAACTTGATATTGGGAGTAAAATAGATTTTTTCATAGAGTCCATTAGTCATTATGAGATTGATTGGGGATAATTTAATTTTTTTTTGTTTAATTGCATAGTATAATGACTATATTACCCTAAAAAGCAAATTTTTTTAAAAGGTTAAACATGAGCAATTCAATCTTTTACGTTTTAGAAGCACACTATAAAAACTATATTACTTTTAAAAGTAAAAATGGTTAAACTTACATCTAGGGAATTTTTAGTATTCTAAAATTAGTTTTTTGTTTTTTTAATAAACAAGTTGACATGAGAGCGATTTGGTCTTTTGAAGGCACTTGTGACGCATGCGTTACCGAGTAGGCAATGCATACAGCATCATCCCATGTCCAAACATTGTTTTTCAGGGCAATAATAAAAATGTCTTATCATGCTCTTTTTTGTGTGCAATGCATGTACACAATGGCGCGGTGGTTGAGCTCCGATAGACCCTTTTCTTCTCCTCTCTCTTTTCTCTCTCTTTCTATCACCAAACTATTAAAGTGTCATTTGATTTTTTTTTTTCAATTTCATTCTTATTATTTTAATTTTTATTTTTTTTATCATTTTTTGATTGATTTTTTTCTTTAATTTTTCCCTTTGTCATTTGGTTTCATTTAATTTTTATATCAAATTTAGTCCTCATTCTTTTGATTGTTGTTTTTTTTTTCTCTTTTTCCTAATTGAATTTTGTCTTTAATTTCATCCTCCAACATTTGATTTCAAATTATCTTTATATCAAATTTGGTCCCCATTCTTTTAATTATTATCTCTCTTCTTTTGGATATTTTTTTATTGTATTTTTCTCAATTTCATCTCTCAATATTTTGATGATTTATAATTTTGCTTCATTATTTTTTAGGGCTTGACTTCTATGGGTTAGTTCCAAGCTCATGATGAAGGTCAAATACTTCGAAGGTTAACACATATTGATTTTGGTTTTTTTTCTTTTTTAAATTGGTTTTTTTTTTCAATTTAGTCATTTAATATTTGATTTATTAGGAATTTATCTTTCTTTGTTTTTTATTTTTTTATGGGGTTATCCCAATCCTCTATCTATGGTTGCAATGTTAGCTAGTTAACTCAAGTTGACTCAGATTTTTTTTGTTGCTTTTTTTAATTATTTTTTTAGTTTTGCCCTTCAACATTGAATTGTTTTATAATTGAACTTCATAGTTTTATTTAATATGCTTTCGACATGGTTACCCTAGTAAAATAGCCAAATCATAGATTTGGCATGCTAACCCGAATATTCTCAAGTCAATTTTTTTTTATATATTTTTTACGTTGTCAAATTTGTTGTCACTATATTTATTATCATTGTATTTTTTTATTCATATTATTTAAATTAGCTGAGTTTATTAAATACGATCAAATTAATGACCCGAGTCTCAAATTTTTTATACTTTTTCAGGAACTCTTGCATCGTCATAACATCTTTTTCTACATGTAGAAAAATTTAGGCCAACTTGCAATAGTCATTTTTAAAGAGCAATTGATTTTAAATTCTTGAGAAAAGGTGAGATTAAAAAGGGAGGGATCAGAATGAAAAACATAACAAACACATAGGTAGCGTACCACAAGTTTAAAAAAAATACACTTTGATCCTCCAACTTAAACAACATGCAAATGATACAATTTCGATCCCTCAAAATTGTTCCAATTCTATTTTAATACAAAAGGTTTATTTTTGTTATTTTTTGGTCCGTGGTTGAGAGAGAAGAGAATGAGAGGTCGCTGGATTCTTGTGGTAGAGAGAAACATGTTGTTGGCACCAATTTATGCCACCAAAATAGAGGATATTGGTGTCAAATTGTTCCATTTAATGAGGGGAGTTCATATTAGTTGTTTATATACCTTAAAAGTTCATAAAAAAAACAGATTTAAGCTTGGGTTGATTTTTTATTTCGGGTTGAGTTTGGTTTTTTGAGGCATGGACAAGTTTGTCATGGTTTCTATGGTGTTTTAAGTTAAAAACGGGTTGAAAAGGAGATTTTTGGGTCAAAAGAACATAGACCCTGATTTTTTGGCCACCACAGTGACTAAAATCTAGGAAAAACAAGCGACGCGTCCACTGTTTTGTTTTTAAAAGAGGCGAACGACATGTCATCTGCCCCAGGTGTAGATAAAAAAGGGGTCCAGTCGCACGAGCCTTTGGTGAAATGGGTCAAGCAGGGTAGCCAGGCCTAGTAGCATTTGACCCTGTTTTTCCCCTAATTTTTTTTTCAATTGATGCTTTTTTTAAAAAAAAAATTAATTATATTGACATTAATATCCCTTCTCTTTTTTATTTTGTTTAGAGAGCCTCTTTTAAATAATGATGATTTTTTTGGTTATGCGTAAATTTTTGGAGAGATTTTTAAGATTCGTCTTTGGTTTCGTTTTTATCTTTTATATAGATAAACTATATTTTTGAAAATAACAAATATTTATTTTCAAATGATATTTCTAATATGTGTAGTTTTACATGTTATTTGTATTTTTTTTTCTTTTGTTTTATTTAAGCAATTTAATGTTTGTCTATTTCTATTATGGTTTGATTAATTTGCAAACATAATCAAGTAAATATCCTATCTTTCGAGATTAAATATATTGATCTACATCTGTCTCTTGGTTTTTAAAATTTTATTTTTAGATGTCATTAATGATTTTTATTTATTTATTAGCATACATAATTCTTAGTTTATTTAATTATATATGTACATAAACTTTTTAAATTATAAAAATACAATAAAATAATCTACATATATAACTTTTTATGAAAAATAAAAATACTTAACCCGAGGCTAAAACATAACATGTAACTGGTAATGATAAATTTCCTATAACGCGTGAGGAGATGAACAACACAGAACTCTGTTAGATTTGTTCTCCATAATTGACTTGGCAGGGTACTCGATACTAAAATAAAAGATAAATAATCCAAGAAAAACAATACCAAAATAGGTAGGTGGTAGGTGGCGTGATAAGACAAAGCTAACGATTGAAGGTGAAGCTGTCCATTCATCAGCTCGACTACTCTAACCCATCATTTAAACGATATATGGAGAGGTGGGAATGCGCTTCTTGCATGACCGCAAATAATTCCCATAAAAAAAACAGAGGATCTAAACTGCTAAAAAAGGCAAAAAAGAAGGAAAGAAAGAAAGGTAAGGATAGCATGGATAGACGACCTAACAGCCAACCATAGCCGAACCGCCTCCCCCAGCAAAATTAATATTCAACCATGACACCATTCAAACCCTTCACCTACACACTTGCTGTCTCCATCAACGACTCTCTCTTCATTCTACCAACAAAAATGATATACTCAGATTAGTTGTGGTCTTGAACACGAGAGAACAATTAAAAAAAAAAAAACCCCGAAAGGCTACACCCCCACACACGAGCACGTGCGCATAGCTAAGGGGCTATTTAGAGTTGCGGTGGAGCGGTGCAATCCATGTTTCATGAGGAATATATGTCTATCGAGTTGCGTAGTTAAGATGGCAACCATCCGAAGAGAATTTCTCATCCCATCCGAAGAGGACGTGTTTACTTTTCCCTCTCTTTTCTTTTAGGTTAACCGATGCTAGAGATTGCAAGGAAGTGAGAAGTGAAAAAAAAACGTACGCTACTTTCTTTCTCTTCTATTCAACGAGTGTTGTTAAAAACAGAAAAAAACAAAACCCTTTACTAGAGATATAATAATCGGATTAAAGTAAAGATTGAAAGGCAAGATTGGTGAATATTTTTGATGTTAATGACGTTGTAAGATTGGATCAGAAAGATATTAAGAAACTCAATGATCATTGCAAAGAAGGAGGAGGAGGGGGTGGTAGATGGAACTAACATAAATAGAAGAGAAGGGATTATGGCATAGTGAGGGGAAGGGCAGGTGCCGCGTGCCCAGTAGCATTAAAAAAAGCCGTTGGAACTTATGAAGGCCTACCTCTCCAACTCATACCTACCCTCCTGCAAGCTTCCCCTTCCCCTGTTAATCAATTATTAAACTCATGCTATATATATATATTTTCTTATCAAAACACAAACACAAACGTTGTATTTTTATTTTTATTTCCAAGATTTGTCTGATGTCGCATAACTTAATATAAGATGACATTACATGTGCCGCGAATAGTAGCACAAAATCACATTCCTGCGTCGTGTCTCCCTCTCACTCCCCCCACATTCTCTCTCTGCTTTCGTTCTCTCATTTAACGCTTGAATTGAGTTTCATTTCATCCCAGCTTCCAGGTTTGTTTCCGTTTTTCCTTACTTGGGTTACTTGTTTTTGGCTTGAAATGTCTACTTGGTGAGGTTTACTTGAAATACAATCATATCATGATCCCGTTCTATTTTGGTTTACAAGAAATGTCAACTTAGTGGGGTTTAATGGGTGGTTTTGTTTGATATGTGAATTTGGGGGCTCTAATTATCTACTTTTTGTGGGTTTAATGAGGTTTTTTTTTTTGAAGCATCTTTTGTTTGTCATCATTGCTTCTAAGATCTTGCATCCGTGAATGTGATACTATGTACTATTAGGCCGTGTTTGGTTGCTTATAACTAGAATTCGTACATGATGGGAACTAGGTTCAGTTTTACTTGCTTAGACATGAACAGGTGTTCATGCCGACACAGAATGGAATGGAAGCATAGTCTTACTATAATTGGGCTGTTTAGTTAATGTGTCCATATTTATTTTCAAGTTCACTGTTTTTTTTTCCTCTTCTGATTTGTCAACTGTTGTTCATTCAATTTGAAGAGAGCCTAGAGTGAATTAATGTTTGAAGAGATTATACTATCAAGAAAGTTTTAGCTCAATTAAAATTTAAAGCTTGTTCAAGAATTAAAATGAAGTGAATAAGAGCAACTCTCTGTGATCGGACTATCAATCAATTCCACGAGCTACCGGTAACGTCATTTCTTCTATGCAGCATGTCAGAATCATTAAGGAGACCGCCTATAACCTTGGGTGTGGGGCGTGGAAATGGGTACATAAATGGGGTAGCTTCAATAAGGAGCCCCGCTACAATATCCCTAGTGGATCAATTCTGCCATGCCCTCGGAGGGAAGAAGCCAATCCATAGTATTTTAATTGCAAACAATGGAATGGCAGCTGTCAAGTTTATACGTAGCATTAGGACATGGGCTTATGAAACATTTGGTACTGATAAAGCTCTTCTGTTGGTGGCTATGGCTACTCCAGAAGACATGAGAATCAATGCAGAACATATTCGAATAGCTGATCAGTTTGTGGAAGTTCCTGGTGGGACAAACAATAATAACTATGCCAATGTACAGCTCATTGTAGAGGTGTGTACCCTGAACTCAATCCATTTTTGTGCATTCAAGTTATATTGTTGTTTTAGTTAAAAGTACAACAAAGCACATAAAGACAACTGAATTGGCGCTTTTTAGCAGAAATAGTTTTGTTCACAAGAAGTCTGAAATTACCGAAGTCTGATTTTAATTGGATAAAAAAGGTGAGGTTGGTTAGTAAATGAATTGTACAGTAAGGGTGAGTAATGAGGCATGTGAAATAGAATCTCTTGAAGTATCTCAGAACATCAAGAAGATTAATTGGCAACTATGGCGTGTGCTGTTATTCGCACTTAGCTATGGTTTGTTCTATCAAATTCTTGTTGGTTTTAATAAAGAAATACGAGTTCTCATTCCCTTGTGGTTCTTTTTCCCAAATTGTAATTTATGCTTGCCAGATGGCAGAGATAACACATGTTGATGCGGTTTGGCCTGGTTGGGGTCATGCTTCTGAGAACCCTGAGCTTCCAGATGCTCTGGATGCAAAGGGGATTGTATTTCTTGGCCCCCCATCTACATCAATGGCAGCACTGGGAGATAAGATTGGCTCATCTTTGATTGCTCAAGCAGCAGATGTTCCTACCCTACCATGGAGTGGTTCTCATGTAATTATCTCTCGCAAGACGTGCTGTGTTTTTTTTTCAGGGTCATTCCACATCTAAGATACTTCAATTCTGTCTTGCAGGTGAAAATTTCTTCAGAAAGTTGCTTGGTTATCATCCCAGAAGAGATTTATAGGGAAGCATGTGTATATACAACTGAGGAAGCAATCGCTAGCTGTCAAGTTGTCGGTTACCCTGCGATGATAAAGGCATCATGGGGTGGCGGTGGTAAAGGCATAAGAAAGGTATGCTTCACGCATGGCTGTATTGTGATTTCTGACAACGATTTACTTGTGGAATATTGCATTCTAACTTTGCATTCTAACTTTCCCTGTGCGCCATTCATACTCCTCTATGGTTAGAAAGCAAGGCTGATCATATTACCTATAGGTCTCTTGGAATGGACACTGACAAGCGTTATTTATATCGCCTACTGAACTAGCTCATATATTTTCTAGGTTCATAATGATGATGAAGTCAGAGCGTTGTTCAAGCAAGTTCAGGGTGAAGTCCCAGGTTCCCCGATATTTATAATGAAGGTTGCTTCTCAGGTCAGATTATCTACTGCCTTCTAATTTGAACATAGTCCTTTCATACTGTTATTAAAGGGATCTTATTCTGGTGAACAACTTTGAATTGTTTCTTAGAGTCGACATTTAGAAGTCCAGTTACTATGTGATCAGTATGGAAATGTAGCAGCTTTGCATAGCCGTGATTGCAGCATTCAGAGGCGGCACCAGAAAGTAAGTTCCTTTCTTAGAGCTAAGCTTAAATTTGGTTTAATAACTGTCTATTTAGTTTCTTATTTTTGTCTTCTTCATCGTAATGTACAATGTATCAGCCTTAGCATTGTCTCCAAGGAGCATGTCCTTATAAGATCTGACAGTCTTGCGTGCTCATGTTTGTTAAATAGATAATTGAGGAGGGTCCAATTACTGTTGCACCACTGGAGACAGTAAAAAAACTAGAACAGGCTGCGCGGAGGTTAGCGAAATGTGTGAATTATGTGGGAGCAGCCACTGTTGAGTATTTGTATAGCATGGACACTGGCGAATATTACTTCCTAGAACTCAACCCTCGGTTACAGGTATGCTGACTTTTTAAGATGTAAGTTTAGCCTGGTGTTGTCCTCATTAACTGTCATTTCATGTAGTCATTTTACGTTTTTTTTTTGTTCTTTCTGTTGCATTAAGATGTTTTAATCCAAGAATACATTTGAAGAGTATATGGAAGCATATTAGATTAGCAGGAATTTTTTCCTCTCTCTGGTTAAGTCATTTTAGGATTACAATGATCTTCTTGAAAGGACTTGCTTTCATGATGATAATAAACTTATAAGTATATTGGGTAGCAGCTTCTTACCTCATTTCCGTTAAGTTCTGATATAAGTCTCATCTTACGAGTGAAATGGCCTACTAGTTTCACACTTCAAATGTTGGATTTTTCTAAAGACCTTTAGACTAATTTCAATGTAGGTGGAGCACCCTGTCACTGAGTGGATTGCTGAAATAAATCTACCTGCAGCCCAGGTTGCAGTGGGGATGGGTATTCCTCTCTGGCAAATTTCGGGTATGACATAAATGGATCCACAATTTCACCAAGGCCTTTTTCCTTGGCCATTGAATATATGTTTTTTGGTATTGTTATTTATACTTCTCATTTAATTAGAGATAAGGCGATTTTATGGAATGGAATATGGTGGAGGTTATGATGCATGGAGGAAAACTTCATTGGTTGCCACCCCTTTTGATTTTGACAAGGCAGAGTCCATAAGGCCAAAAGGTCACTGTGTAGCTGTGCGTGTGACGAGTGAGGATCCGGATGATGGTTTTAAGCCTACAAGCGGAAAAGTACAGGTGAGCATCATGGGGTCCTGACCAGTCATACTTGAAGATCAACAATTTGTTATACACCCATATTGACTTACATGGCCTTGTAACAGGAACTAAGTTTTAAAAGCAAGCCAAATGTGTGGGCTTACTTCTCTGTTAAGGTAATTTTTATTGTCATTGTCTTTTGATTTTTCTCAAAATAATTCTGTTGACAGAACCTTGGTTTTCCTAACTTTAGTGATCTGAATTATCATATGCAGTCTGGAGGAGGCATTCATGAATTCTCAGATTCTCAATTTGGTAAGCATCAGCTGTCAACTGAAAAAATTAAATAAAGTAGATGCAAGTTGATGAGCTGCAATAAATTGTCTTTTACAAGTTTAATTGTTTATTTGCTATACAATCAAATGAAATTAACTGGCTGTTGCAGGAGGTCTGATGTCTTATACTCCAACTTAGCCAAGATGATTTTTAGGTCTCTTTGAGCTTACATGTTAAAACTGAAAGAAAGCAGTTTTAATTTCTTTTGAACTGCACAGAGTTGCTAATGGAAATTCTCTGGAATACATGTTTGAGTTGAAATGTATGATTGTAAAATTGCTGGAGAAGTTATAGATATTGGTAATCTTTACCTTGATTTGTATATCTTGTTATAACAGTGATTGATTATAATCCTCAACAGTGACTGTTTTCCATCAATTTAGTCTACATTCTGTGTCATGCAGTTCGTTGAGTGTTTGCCAAACTTTTCCTCAGGACATGTTTTCGCATTTGGGGAATCTAGAGCTTTGGCTATAGCAAATATGGTCCTTGGACTTAAAGAAATTCAAATTCGTGGAGAAATCCGTACAAATGTTGATTACACAATTAATCTTTTACATGTAAACTCCTCACCTGCTCTTCATCCATTTCTGCTCACCGTCCCTTTCTTCACAGAATTTGATAAGAAAGTTGCTTCAGAAAAACAAACTGACATAGATTGAAATGCTATACAGGCTTCAGATTACAGAGACAATAAAATCCACACAGGTTGGTTGGACAGTAGAATTGCGATGCGTGTTAGAGCAGAGAGGCTCCCTTGGTATCTCTCTGTTGTTGGAGGGTCTTTATATGTAAGTAGTAGCCCATTGATATGAAAACTGGAATCATAAAATCTTGCTTTCGCTATATTTGTATCTTGCATTTATGTTTCAAATTTTATTTGCTTCAGAAAGCATGTGCTAGCAGCGCAGCTCTGGTTTCTGATTATATTGGTTATCTGGAAAAGGGGCAAATTCCCCCCAAGGTAAATTGATCAAGAATAACTATATTGGTACTCACTTTGTGTTTATTAATATTAACATGTGCTGATCCTGTTTACAACATATGCTGATCATGTTTACAGCACATATCTCTTGTTAACTCTCAAGTTTCATTGAACATTGAAGGAAGCAAATACACGGTACATGTTATTGTTATATTGTTATACATTTAATACTACTCAAATGAAATAACAATTTTTTTTTTCCTGTTATGAATTTTTGAAGATTTTTGCCTCATGGGCTCTTATAACATGCATCATTCACATTTTGAAAAACTAGATTGACATGGTTAGAGAGGGGCCTGGTAGCTATAGATTGAGGATGAACGAATCACAGATTGAAGTAGAGATACATACTTTACGTGATGGAGGTCTATTGATGCAGGCAAGCATTCATTTTCACCCATAACATTTCTATAATTATGGTCTTGTGGATATTGCACAGTTGCTTTGTGTTATCAATACTCTCTACGGACAATTTTTTCATTAATATGTTTTTAACTCTTCAATGGCATCAATTGCTTGTATTTTGATACAGCTGGATGGGAACAGTCATGTGATATATGCAGAGGAAGAAGCAGCTGGAACTCGCCTCCTCATTGACGGAAGGACTTGCTTGTTACAGAAGGATCATGATCCATCAAAGTTAGTGGCAGAGACACCATGCAAGTTGCTGAGGTATTTGGTTTCGGATGGTAGTCATGTTGATGCAGACATGCCATATGCTGAGGTTGAAGTTATGAAGATGTGCATGCCTCTTCTTTCACCTGCTTCTGGAGTTATTCAGTTCAAAATGTCCGAAGGTCAAGCAATGCAGGTAAATAATGTTCCCCTTTGGAAATATAATTGCTTAGTTTATTATGAGGTTAAGAAAAGCGTTTTCTTGTAGGCTGGTGAGCTTATAGCAAGGCTTGATCTTGATGATCCATCAGCTGTACGAAAAGCTGAGCCTTTTCATGGGAGCTTCCCGGTTCTGGCCCCTCCAACTGCAATTTCTGGAAAAGTTCATCAGAGATGTGCTGCAAGTCTTAACGCAGCCCGGATGATTCTTGCTGGTTATGATCATAATATTGATGAAGTAAGTATTCTTTTACTATATAGCAATTTCAATTTGGAGTTTAAACCTAATTGTGAATCATCAGTCTCTCTCATCTTTATTTGTGTTGCATTTACGCTATCGATTCATAAACTTGTAATGCCATATGCTTGCAAACATGTTTACATTAAATCCTATTACTTACGAGTTCATGTTTCAACAACAACAATGATAGGTGGTGCAAAACTTGCTTGTTTGTCTTGATAGTCCAGAACTCCCTTTCCTCCAATGGCAAGAGTGCTTGGCTGTTCTCGCAACCCGCCTTCCCAAAGATCTTAGAACTGCGGTGAATATTTATCATGTGGCTTTGATCTCCGATGTCATGCTCATCATTTTGTCTAGACTTGCACTAGTATCTGATTTTGTGTTGGTTTAATTTTTTCAGTTGGAAGGAAAATTCAGAGAGTTTGAGGGAATTTCAAGCTCCTTGAACATTGATTTCCCTGCCAAATTATTGAAGGGCGTGCTTGAGGTGATTTCCTTTTCTAGGTTCCTTGTTTTGAAACCCTTTTTACTCCTCCTTTGATGTGCTCAATATGCTTGGAACGCATACATATTTCTGCAGGTCCATTTATCCTCTTGTCCAGAAAAAGAAAAAGGAGCTCATGAAAGGCTCGTTGAACCTTTGATGAGTCTTGTGAAGTCTTATGAAGGTGGAAGAGAGAGTCATGCCCGTGTTATTGTTCAGTCACTTTTTGAAGAGTATTTATCTGTTGAAGAGTTATTCAGTGATAACATCCAGGTTAGTGTGGTCAAATGAAACACGAGTCTTTCTATGGAACTGGTCCTTACAAGTTGAGAATCTTGTTCTGATTACTTGGGAATGGTAATATCAATGTTATATATAGCATCGTGATTCCTGAATACGCATCATGGCTTCAATTAGAGTACAAGATTGATCTTTTATTTGTTTGGCTCCAAGCTCTAAGTCATGACTTTCCTCTTTTCTTTAATCATTTGAGGCAGTCTTATTTTACTTTGTTTTTTCTGTATTGTTCTGTTCTTCCATTCTCTTTGTTTTTCTTCCCATTATCCTTTTAAAGTCATCAATGTCTATGTTCTTGTTAATAACTGTATGAACATATCTTGTTGTTCTTGCTTGCTATTTCTTTTGTTGTCCGCATAAACCTGGTTTAAATTCATAAGGCACAACAGTTGGATTTATGTCACTGAACTTTCAGTGGGACTCAAAGCTTGGTCCCCACTCCCTTACTTTAGGTTACATTTTAGTATTTTTTTTGCATGCAAGCAAAAATTATCTGGAACATGGTGGGTGACTCCACAATAAATTTTCTTTAATTTATTATTATCTTTTAGGTCATTAATTGTTTTTTCTATTTGTATCTTTCTTCAGGCTGATGTGATTGAACGTCTTCGACTTCAGTATAAGAAAGATTTACTGAAGGTTGTGGACATTGTACTTTCTCATCAGGTATCACATTTATGATGCGCTCAGATGGATTGCCTCTTGTCTCCTTTTGTTTTCTATGAAAATAACTTCAACTGAATCTTCCTAAATGGGCTTGCAGGGTGTCAGAAGTAAAAATAAGCTAATACTACGCCTCATGGAACAACTTGTTTATCCCAGTCCTGCTGCATATAGGGACAAACTAATCCGCTTCTCTCAACTCAACCATACAAATTATTCTGAGGTGTGTGTGTGTGTGTGTATATATATATATATAAATCTCTCTTGTTTTTATTTGTTATCAGTTTAATTTTTTAAAATCAGTCCTGACTTTTCTGCAAGAAGAGGATTTTTTTTTTTGAGTTATTTCCTCCTTGTGTCATTTACTAATAGTCATTTGCTATTTTCAGTTCTCATAGTAAGAACATTATCAATATTTAATACATTTTGTATATGCAGCTTGCACTAAAGGCTAGTCAACTGCTAGAACATACCAAACTGAGTGAACTTCGTTCTACCATTGCAAGAAGCCTTTCTGAATTGGAGATGTTTACAGAGGATGGTGAAAATATGGATACTCCCAAGAGGAAAAGTGCCATTAATGAACGAATGGAGGATCTTGTTAGTGCTCCTTTAGCCGTTGAGGATGCCCTTGTGGGTTTGTTTGATCATAGTGACCACACCCTTCAAAGGCGAGTGGTAGAAACTTATGTCCGTAGACTATACCAGGTGCCATATTACAAACTTTTACAACTTTCTGCTTGTTATACTTCTGAGTGACCATTTCTGAAATTAACATTCTTTTACCTGCCATCAGCCCTATCTTGTGAAGGGGAGTGTCAGGATGCAGTGGCACAGATCTGGTCTTATTGCTTCATGGGAGTTCTTGGAAGAACACATTGAGAGAAAGAATGGCTTTGAAGATCAAATGCCAGATAAACCACTAGTAGAAAAGCACAGTGAGCAGAAATGGGGAGCTATGGTTATTATTAAATCTCTTCAATTTTTGCCAGCTATCATTAGTGCCGCATTACTGGAGACAACCCATGATCCTCATGAAGTAGTTTTAAATGGATCTGTAGAACCAACTGGCTTTGGTAATATAATGCACATTGCTTTGGTGGGCATCAACAATCCGATGAGTCTACTCCAGGATAGGTATACTGGTTGTTTTGAGTTTTCCCTGCTACAGTTTTTCATAATGTGATGCATACTGCATTGGTAGCAGTTTGTTATGCATCCTTTAATAGTACACATTCCATTTAGGATCTAAAGGCTAGTTCCACTTTGAAAAACATTCAAAAACTTATTAAATTCTGGCAGGTTTGATTTAAATTCATGTATAGCATCAATGATTGCAAGTCCTATTTTGTGAACAAAGCAGTTACTAAGTTACTACAATACATGAAAGGAAAACTAAAAGAACACACACACACACGTGTGAGGAACAATTTTCTTCTAGTTATTATCCTAGGGAGTAGATCCTTTGTTTAACCTAGCTCCTTATTGGCACTGCCCCCTGACTCTTTGCAGTGGTGATGAGGACCAGGCTCAGGAGAGAATAAAAAAATTAGCCAAAATACTTAAGGAGCAAGAGATGAGCTCCAGTTTACACAGTGCAGGTGTTCGTGTTATTAGTTGCATCATACAGAGAGACGAAGGGCGAGCTCCTATGAGGCATTCCTTTCACTGGTCAGCGGAAAAGCTATATTATGCAGAAGAGCCTCTGCTGCGTCACCTAGAACCTCCGCTATCCATCTACCTTGAATCGGTTTGTTTGTAGACCCGTTGTTTTAATAAAAGAAAGAAGAGATCAATTCACATCCTTTGATCTGAATTTTATCACGATCTGTTTTTATCCAGGACAAGCTTAAAGGCTATGAAGATATACATTATACTCTATCCCGTGATCGGCAATGGCATTTGTACACTGTTGTAGACAAGCCAGGGCCAATCCAGAGAATGTTCCTTAGAACACTTGTAAGACAGCCAACAATGAATGAAGGGTTTACTGCATATCAAGGGCTGGGAATAGAAACAACTGGTACCCAATGGACTTCTGTTTCCTTTACTTCAAGGAGCATTTTGAGGTCTTTGGTGACTGCACTGGACGAATTGGAGCTTAATGTGCATAATGCTACTGTCAAACCTGACCATGCTCATATGTACCTTTGTATCTTACGTGAGCAACAAATAGATGATCTTGTGCCATACCCAAAGTAATTATTGTCTGTACTCTTGTTAAATTTATGTTCTATTTCAATAAGTTAGTAAGCTTTTTGCACGGGTTCTCATGTTTGAGATATTGTCACCAGGAAACTTGACATAGATGCTGAGCAAGAAGAAGTGGCAGTAGAGGCAATCTTAGAAGGATTGGCTAGGGAAATCCATGCGGCTGTTGGTGTGAGAATGCATAGATTGGGTGCTTGTGAGTGGGAAGTGAAGCTCTGGATGGCGTCATCTGGACAGGCAAATGGTGCATGGAGGATTGTCGTCACAAATGTGACTGGTCACACCTGTGCTGTGCATGTAAGTATATATACCATTTGGCAAGTGTTCTGAAGTGGGCCTTTCTTTTCAGGACATGCATTTCGAAAGAGAAAACCCTTGGTTAATTTCATATTAGGGGTGAGCATTTGTTCATTTGGGTCAGTTATGACCCCAAAAAAAACACAATGAAACTGAATTTGCAAAAACTGGAATATTTAAATGGGACCTGACCGAGCCAGCTAAAAACTGACTAGTTTCAGGTTGGTTTGATTTGGTTATTTTTTAGCTCAAACCTCAAATAGCCATTTTTAAAGGGTAATTATGGATAGGCCATTTTTCTGAAATACTCAATTGGCCCATACCAGGGACGATAACCAGGGTTTTGGTTGCTGACCCTAATTGACCCTGGCTTAAATTTAAATTTCATAGAACTTCAGGAAAAACTGAACCGAACCGCCATATTTTAGAAAATTTCATCCAAACCTACCTGAGATACTTGTGAGGATGGCTCATTCTCCAACTTGCTCCTGTAATTCTTTTCAACTTGCTCCTGTAATTCTTTTCAGACATTTATATAATTTTCTTTTATCTGAAAAAATAACTATCTGGTGATATGACTTTCAGATATACCGGGAACTCGAGCATACCAGCAAGCAGAAAGTGGTGTACCATTCAATCTCTGTGCATGGTCCTCTGCATCTTGTACCAGTAAATGCACACTATCAACCTTTGGGATCACTTGATCGAAAACGTCTGTTGGCAAGGAGAAGCAGCACCACTTACTGCTACGATTTTCCATTGGTGAGTCCTGCATTGTGTGCTTGAAAACAACAGAAGTTACTTATTTTCTTTAAGCTAAAAAATAAAAAGACAAGTCAAATTATGTTGCTGACATATATCTTTTGCGCTCAGGCTTTTGAGACAGTCTTGGAACAAATATGGGCATCCCAATTTTCAGGTATGAAAAAACCTAAGGATAAAGTTATAAAGGTGACAGAGCTCGTATTTGCTGATGAAAAAGGTAGCTGGGGTACACCTCTTGTTTCCTTGGAGCGTCCAGCTGGGCTCAATGATCTTGGCATGGTAGCTTGGTGCATGGAAATACTAACTCCTGAGTTCCCTTTGGGAAGGACAATTTTGGTAGTAGCAAATGACGTGACCTTCAAAGCGGGGTCTTTTGGCCAAAGAGAGGATGCATTCTTTCTTGCAGTGACTGATCTTGCCTGCAATAAGAAAATTCCACTGATTTATTTGGCAGCGAACTCAGGTGCCCGTATTGGGGCTGCTGATGAAGTCAAATCCTGCTTTAAAGTTGGTTGGTCAGATGAAGTTTTCCCTGATCGTGGCTTTCAGTATGTATATTTAAGTCCTGAGGATCATGCTCGGATTGGATCATCAGTGATAGCGCATGAATTGAAGCTGGAGAATGGAGAAACAAGATGGGTGATAGAAGCCATTGTTGGGAAGGAGGATGGCCTGGGGGTAGAGAATTTATCTGGAAGTGGGGCCATTGCTAGTGCTTATTCTAGAGCATACAACGAAACCTTTACCTTGACTTATGTGACTGGCAGAACTGTAGGAATTGGTGCTTATCTCACTCGGCTTGGAATGCGGTGCATACAGAGGCTTGATCAGCCCATTATTTTAACCGGTTTTTCTGCTTTAAACAAACTTCTTGGTCGCGAGGTATACAGCTCACACATGCAACTTGGTGGACCAAAAATTATGGCAACCAACGGGGTAGTTCATCTAACTGTCTCAGATGATCTTAAAGGGGTATCAGCTATCTTGAAGTGGCTAAGCTGTATACCTCCTTGTGTGGGCGGTGCGCTTCCCATTTTAAGTCCATCAGATTCTCCAGAAAGACCTGTGGAGTACTTACCAGAAAACTCATGTGATCCACGGGCTGCTATTTGTGGTATTTTTGATGGCAATGGGAAGTGGCTGGGTGGTATTTTTGACAAGGATAGCTTTGTTGAGACATTGGAAGGCTGGGCAAGGACAGTTGTGACTGGACGAGCAAAGCTTGGAGGAATCCCTGTTGGAATAGTAGCTGTTGAGACACAGACAGTTATGAAAGTGATCCCTGCTGACCCAGGACAGCTTGATTCCCATGAGAGGGTTGTTCCTCAGGCTGGGCAAGTATGGTTTCCAGATTCTGCAACCAAAACAGCTCAAGCAATATTTGATTTCAATAGAGAAGAGCTACCGCTTTTCATTTTAGCCAACTGGAGAGGTTTTTCTGGTGGACAGAGAGACCTCTTTGAAGGTATCCTCCAGGCAGGCGCAACCATAGTTGAGAACCTTAGAACATACAAACAACCTGTTTTTGTGTACATTCCTATGATGGGTGAGCTTCGTGGCGGGGCGTGGGCTGTTCTGGATAGTAAGATCAATTCAGATCACATTGAAATGTATGCAGATCGAACAGCTAAAGGTAATGTCCTTGAGCCAGAAGGAATGATCGAGATCAAATTCAGGACAAAGGATCTGCTTGAGTGCATGGGTAGGCTTGATCAACAGCTGATCAATTTGAAGGCAAAACTTCAGGAAACCAGAAGCAGTGCACCATATGGAATGGTCGATTCTCTCCAACAGCAGATAAAAACTCGTGAAAAGCAGCTTTTGCCGGTCTACACTCAGGTAGCCACCAAATTCGCCGAGCTTCATGATTCTTCTCTAAGAATGGAGGCAAAGGGTGTTATAAGAGAAGTTGTGGACTGGGCTAGATCACGCCTTTTTTTCTGCAGAAGGTTATGTAGGAGAATTGCTGAGTGTTCGCTGATCAAGGATGTGATAGATGCAGCAGGTGAGCAACTGTTACATAAATCTGCAATGGACATGATCAAAACATGGTTCTTGAATTCGGATATTGCAAGAGGGAGAGAAGATGCTTGGATGGATGATGAAGCATTCTTTACATGGAAGGATGATTCAGGAAATTATGAAGCAAAGCTACAGGAGTTGCGGGCCCACAAGGTATTGCTTCAGTTAACAAACATTGGTGAGTCTCAGTCAGATTTGAAAGCTCTACCACAAGGTCTTGCTGCCCTTCTAAGCAAGGTAAAATCATCATACATTCTTTGCTTTGCATTAGTATTATTTTTATGGTCCATTCCAGAGGTGATGCTTTATTATATTTAATGCAGGTGGAGCCATCAAGCAGAGAACGATTGGTTGATGAACTTCGTAAGGTGCTTGGTTGATTGGCAGGTCCGCGCTTCAGCAGCAAAGATGGTCCCTTGCGGCCTTGCCCACAATTTGGTAATTCTTACGCTGTACCATCTACAACTGCGACAAGGAACGCATAAGTAGATGCGTTTTGAACACCTCTCTTGCCTTTCCCAGTCCCTGGGATCTACAAGCTACTTGTGCTGATGTAATTTTACCAGCTAAGTTGATCATTGCTGTAAATTGGAGCCAGTCAATCAGTCTTGGGAGTAGATCTATAGCTTTCATATAATTGTAAATTTTGCCAGTCCTCAGTCCACTAGGGAAATAAATTCCTCCATTGAAAGTGAGGTTGGCCAGCAGTACTTGAAGCCATTAGCCAATGCGTTGATTCGTCCTTTGAATATTATTGATTGTTTTTGTAATAATAATGTTTTAGATGCATTTGATTGTTCCATTCTCATTTAATGAATCAAAATCATTAATTCCATCGTGTTCGTGTTCC